>Ga0172373_10001113_pt1 | contig 43674 bp, 40 predicted proteins | sample Lak10m_2_FD_114546 | JGI IMG/M metagenome (GOLD analysis project Ga0172373, IMG submission 114546) | Freshwater microbial communities from Kabuno Bay, South-Kivu, Congo - kab_092012_10m | ecosystem: Environmental > Aquatic > Freshwater > Lake | place: Democratic Republic of the Congo... | reverse complement strand
TATTTTTTATATTCAATGGGGACGTTATCCAGTAATTGATATTCCTCACGGAGATCATCGGCGGCAAATATAGTATTTGAATAAATCGTTAACACTAATAGTAGTAATGATTTAATTTTTATAGTTTTCATTTGGCCATTACTCAAGTGTTATAAAGTTAGCATCCGAGTTTTTTATTGCTTTTGGCACACCTCTTAGGGTTACTAAGAATGTGTTCCATAGATGTTTTTTCTCTGAGTCATCGATAGAAACAGATACTTCAATAAAACATCCTGTGCTGCTTGATAGGTTTTCTTCGACAAAAATACTTGAATAAACAATTTTTTTATTTAATGAAATAGAATCTTTATTTTTTATGATTGAGGAAGCCAAGTTTTTTAGCTCGGGTAAATTGGATATTGATATTTCAGCTTCTAACTTTAATTTTTCTAATTCATTTCTAGAGTAATTCGAAAGTTTTTGTTCGCAAGAGTAAGGCAAATCTGTGATTTCATCAGATGCGAACGTGGTGCTAGGTAGTCCAATCAGCAGAAGGGTTGCTAAGCGGAGAAAAAGATTAAATTTAGCAGTAATGACCATAGTTGAATGCGTATACATTCCCCTTTTGGTTCCATGCTGACGTGTATTGCCAATATCCCAATTGGCAGAAAATGGATCATCAGCGTGGCGTAAATCTTCCATAATCAGTTATGGTTAGCACCAGTCTGCGAGTATTTTTTTCCATCCCATACCCATGTTGTCTGGTGCTCATGACCGGCAGTTCCGCCACCGTCCCTAATTTGTTTGTAGCGTCTATTCTTTTTATCAAGAATTTCTACATAGCTGGTTCCGGGGCTTGACCAAATAAGCCTAGTATTCTTTTTGTTAAGTTGATATATCCATACTGGACAATAATTAGCGCCACATAAACACCATGCTTTTGGTTTAACCAGAATATGATTGAAGGATGAGTTTAAGTTGATCGCACTTGCCTCTAATGTTTCGCTGATTTCGTTTTCTAAACAACCGTATTGTTGAAGGTCAATCTTTTTGCTTAGGTCTGAAAGAATAGATTTTGGGATGTTTGTTTGATGTTCAAGCGGATTTTCAACACTATATGTGTCGTCTGCAAATGCACTGCTGTATGCATTTGTTATTATTAGAACAAATAAGAGTTGAATGAGTGGATAAACTTTACTATTCATCGCAACATGCTAACTATTGCTAAATTAGTAGTCAAGTTTCAATTGCAGCAACTTCTTCAACAACGGCACGGTCACCGGTTTTTTCTCGGTGAGTGACCACTCATCCAATGCATTCAACACGGCCATGAGTGTCGGTAAGTCGCGGCGCAGGTAGCGCAGGCAGTAATCGACAACTTCATCGGGCAGTTTCATGCCGCGTTCTTTGGCATGCGTTTTAAGTGCCTGCGCCTTTTCTTCATCACTCAGCGGGAGTAGTTGATACACCAAACCCCAGGCAAGGCGTGTTGCCAAATCATCACGTAAGCCCATTTGTGTTGGTGCGGCAATGCCGCTGGTGATGAGTATGCCGCCAGAAGCACGTAACTGGTTGAATTGATTGAACAGCGCGATTTGCGCTTCTTCATCTAATCTGTGCACATCGTCGGCGATATGAAGGTTCAGATTCATTTCTTTAGCCGCTTGTTTGCATGCTTGGAGCAGATGGCTTTTGCCGCTGCCTTCTTGCCCCCACAGGTAAATAAAGCGGGCTTCAGAAGCGTTAGTGAGTGCTTGCTTCAGGCTATGCAGGGCCTCCGCATTGCGGCCGCAAATAAAGTTTTCCAGTGAGGGTGCGGCAGGGGGTTGAATGTCTAAAAGCAGTTGTTTCAAGTGTTGCTGCCTGTGTAAAGGTTACTTTGTAGATAGTGTGCTCGTGCATGTCTGTAACCCACTGCGATTGCGGCAGACACTGGCAAAGCCAGCAGCACGCCGGAGAACCCGAACAACTGACCGCCTGCCATCAAGGCAAAAATCACCACCAATGGATGCAGGCCGATGCGGTCACCAACCAGCCATGGGGTGAGCGCCATGCTTTCTACTACTTGCCCTAATCCAAACACGATCATAATGGGAATCAGGTCGTGCAATGTGCCAAATTGCAATAATGCAGAAAGTGTTGCGAAACCTAAGCCGATGCCGATGCCCAGATACGGCACGAAACCTAGTAGGCCAGACAGTATGCCTATCGGTATGGCCAGCTCCAACCCGGTTATCCATAAACCAATGGCATAAAAAATACTCATCAATACCATCACGGACAATTGTCCGCGCAGAAACTCGGCCATTACAGCATCAATTTCAGAGGCAATCTCACTGCTTTTGGCAATAAACTTTCTGGGAATAAGATGGCTGGTTTTTTCGATGATGTCATTCCAGTCCAGTAGCAGGTAAAAGAGCACCATCGGGATTAAGATAAGATTTGCCAGCCAGCCGATAATGGCCATGCCATGTGTGCTTAGACTCAGTGCGATGTTCTTGGCAAGATTGCCAGCAGTTTGCCAGTTCTCTGTCAATATTTGCTGTATTTGTACGAAGTCGACTTCAATTGCAACGCCGAAGTTCTTTTGCAGCCAGGGTTCCAGATTGTTCTTTACTGCATTGAAATATGCCGGTAGTTTTTGAGATAACAGTAATAGCTCTTTTTGCATCAGCGGAATCACAATCAATAGCATGAGCAGCAGAGTTGCAAACATGAACGTCATGACAATCAGTGTGGCCAGTGTGCGGCTGGGGCTAAATCCTTTGATCTGGAAGGCATCAATTTTATTGACGAGCGGATTGGCCATGTAAGCCAGAATGGCAGCAACCAGAAATGGGCTGAGGATAGGGCTTAATAAATAGATTAGAACACAGACGAGCAAGCCTGCAATCCACCAGACTGGAATACGATTTTGCATGAATGCGCTCACTATTTCGGTTAAAATAACATTATAGCTATATAAGGGCATTTCTATAAATTCAATATTTGGGCGCATTACTGTGTTGCGCGGTACTCGCAACATCGCTGTATAACGCATACTACTCGGTTCTGCGTTCCGTGCGCCTTTGGCGTGGAATAACGCGGTTTACCGCGTATATTCAACGGACATGCCCTTTACGGGTAATACGGCATCCCAATCTTGTATTTATAGAGACGCCCATAACCCTTTTTGTAGAAAGCGAGATCCCCTTGAGCGCCAATAATTCAGATAAAACTTCAATCAGCTACCGTGATGCGGGTGTGGATATTGAAGCGGGCGATGCCTTAGTTGAGCAAATCAAACCATTCGCCAAACGCACCATGCGCCCGGAGGTGCTGGGTGGGATTGGTGGCTTTGGCTCATTGTTTGCGGTGCCGCAAAAATTCAAGGAGCCTATCCTGGTATCTGGCACTGATGGCGTTGGCACCAAACTCAAGCTCGCTTTTGAATTGAATAAACATGACACGGTCGGCATCGATCTGGTGGCTATGAGTGTGAATGATATTCTGGTGCAAGGTGCAGAGCCTTTGTTTTTTCTGGATTATTTTGCTTGCGGTAAACTTGAAGTGGGCGTGGCCGCTCAGGTGATTAAAGGCATTGCCGAAGGCTGTGAGCAATCCGGCTGTGCATTGGTGGGTGGCGAAACTGCAGAGATGCCGGGCATGTACCCGGCAGGTGAATATGATCTGGCCGGCTTTGCGGTTGGCTGTGTCGATAAGTCAAAAATAATTGATGGTACGACGATTGCGGCGGGTGACGTGGTGATTGGGTTAGCTTCAAGCGGTGCACACTCAAACGGTTATTCTCTGATTCGTAAACTGATTGCAAACTCAGGCATTGATTTTGAGTCAGAATTCCACGGCAGGAAATTCAAAGACGTGGTGATGGCACCTACCAAGCTTTATGTGAAATCAGTATTAAAACTCATTGAGGCTTTGCCGGTAAAAGGCATGGCGCATATTACCGGCGGTGGCATTACTGAGAATATTCCCCGCGTATTGCCTGAAGGCTTGACCGCAGAGATCAGCGCTGCGAGTTGGCAGTTGCCTCCATTGTTCCAATGGTTACAGGCACAGGGCAATATCGTGCCCTCTGAAATGTATAAAACCTTTAATTGCGGTATCGGCATGGCAATTGTCATCGCTAAAGAGCATGCCGCTGCAGCCAAAGAGTTGCTGGCTGCATCTGGCGAGACAGTATTTGAAATTGGTTATATTCGTGCACAGAATGCAGGTGAAGCGCCAACAGTTGTTGTTTAACGCGTGCGTTGATAACCGGAATCACTTTGATGCGTTAGATGTGATGTGTCTTAAATTAAAGGAAGTTTAATGATTCATCCCATCAAAATGCTCAGTATGGCGTTTCTTTTGTTTGCAAGTATCACAGGGTTTGCACAGCAGTCCGTATTGCCTAAGCGTATCATGGCACACTATGAAGTCACCAAGAATGGTCAGCCTTTTGCCAAGGTGCGTGAGCAATTTATAGTGACAGAGAACACCTACAAGGTTGAAAGCGTTACCAAGGGTATCGGTATTTATGCGCTGTTCGGTGAGCGCCAGTTAACGAGTGTAGGTGAGGTGACTGCGTTGGGTTTGAAGCCAAACCGATTCGAGTTGCATCAGGGTGACAATGCCAAGAAATCTTTGTTGGCTGATTTTGATTGGCCAAGGCAGAATCTTCGTATGACTGTAAAAGGTAAATTGAAGGAAGCGCCGCTAGTGCAAGGTACGCAGGATTTAGCCAGCTATGCCTATCAGTTCATGTTTTCACCGGTGCCCTTGAAAGATGCTGTCACCGTGTCGCTTACAACTGGTAAAAAGTTGAACCAGTATCACTATAAAGTCAATTCCGAGCTTGAGGTGATTGAAAGCGCTGGAGTGCAGTACAAAGTCTTGCATATGGTGCAGCCGGAGCAAGATAGACCTGAGACCAAGGAGCTATGGCTAGCTGCCGAACATCATTATGTGCCAGTGCGAATCATGATGGTGGATGAGAATGGCCAAAAGCTTGAGCAGACTTTAACAGAGTTACATGTCGAGTAAGGTTGCTTGCTTCCTTACTCATTTAAGTGATCAATTAAAAACATTAAAGAATTTCAATTATGACGCCAAACCTGATTCGGCAAGCCTCCGTCGTACTCTCCAATTTACTTACATTTAGCGCACCGGCAGATGCGAAGTTGGGTGAGTTTTTTCGCAATAATCGTGATTTAGGCATCAAAGAGCGCGCCTTTGTTGCCGAGAGCGTTTATGGTGTTCTGCGTCGCCTGCGCTTCTTGAGCACTGTGACGGCGAATGATGAGAATGATCCAGATGACGCGCGTAAGCTGATTCTTGCCTGGTTGTTACGTGTACAGGGGATGAGTATTCGTGAGCTGGAACCTGTGCTGAACGAGCAGCAAAAAGAGTGGGCGCATATGATTAAGGCTAAGTCTACTGATAACCTGCCACTGGCTGTTCAGGCGGATATGCGCGATTGGCTGTGGGAAAAACTGGTTGCGCAATATGGTGAAGCGGAAGCGCTTGCCATCGCACGCAGCATGCATGAGCAGGCAACGCTGGATCTGCGCGTGAATACGATTAAGGGCACGCGCGATGAGGTGCTGGCGAAATTTATTGCTGAAAATACGTCTGGTGTCACCAATGTGACAAAAACACCTTATTCTCCTACCGGCATTCGCATGCCGAACCGTATGAACATTGGCCGTCATGTATTGTTCACCGAAGGAAAGATCGAAGTGCAGGATGAAGGCAGTCAGTTACTGGCATATCTGGTTGCAGCCAAACGTGGCATGATGGTGGCGGATTTCTGTGCCGGCGCCGGCGGAAAAAGTCTGGCGATTGGTGCGCTGATGCGTAACACCGGCCGTCTGTATGCGTTTGATGTATCAGAAAAACGTCTGCATAATCTAGGACAGCGTCTGAAACGTTCAGGGTTAAGTAATCTGAACGCCCAGGTCATCAGCAGTGAGACTGATCCCAAGTTGAAACGCCTCAATGGCAAGTTTGATCGCGTCCTGGTTGATGCGCCGTGTAGCGGGCTTGGAACATTGCGTCGCAACCCGGATCTGAAATGGCGCCAGACTCCTCAGGATATCGCCGAACTGAATGTCAAACAGACGAACATTCTGGCGCGTGCAGCCAAGCTGACTAAGGTAGGCGGACGTTTGATTTATGCCACATGCAGTTTGTTACGTGATGAAAATGAGCAGATTGCAGAGCTGTTCCTGGCGACGCATCCTGATTTTAAACTGCTGAACGCTGCCGCGATTTTGGCTCAGCAGCAGATAGAACTCGATACAGGCAACTATCTGAAACTGCTGCCGCATCTGCATAACACAGACGGCTTCTTTGCTGCGGTGTTTGAAAGGTTTGATGTTCCCAGTGCGCAGAAGATTGAAGCTTAGTCAGACTGGCATATGAAGCTCCCCAGTCTCAACATCCAGATTTTATTTGCAGCAATCTTTGGTGTAACGATTGGACTGTATTTCCATCAGTTGGGTACTGATCACCATGTTGTTCAGGGAGGTTTGTACGCCTCTGGTCTGATAGGCACGCTGTTTATCGATTTGCTTAAAATGATTCTGGTGCCACTGGTGCTCTGCTCAATTTCGGTGGGTATCGCCAGTTTACGTCAGCATCAGAAAATGCACCGGGTATGGGTGACCACGCTCGTTTTTTTTCTTGCAACTACCTTTATCGCAATAGCGCTTGGTATGGCGGCAAGCCTGTATTTTAAGCCGGGTGCAGGTTTGCATATCAATATGTTTGAAGATGCAGTGCAAAACTTTGAGGCCAGACAGCTACCATTGCCGGAATTTTTTGCACAGTTCCTGCATGGTTTGTTTGTGAATCCATTTGCAGCTTTGTCTCAAGCCAACGTGCTGGCAGTTGTCATGTTTGCTATTATTTTAGGTATTACCCTTGTCGTGGGTGGCGAGCGCTTTCAGGCGATTAACAAGCTGTTACAGGAGGCGCTGGATATCACCATGCTGATGGTCAGCTGGGTGATGTATATGGCACCGCTGGGCATCATGGCATTGTTGATTAAGCTCGTGGCGGTGCAGGATATGGTAATGCTGAATACGCTAGCCAAGTTTGTTGCGGTGGTGATAGGTACGCTACTGGTACATGGCATGATTGTGTTGCCCATAATTATGTTTTTATTTACGCGCAAATCTCCCGTCTGGTTTTGGCGTGGTGCGCGTGAGGCGTTGGTCACTGCATTTGCCACTAGTTCAAGTGCTGCTACGTTACCTATTTCGTTACGCTGTGCCACAGCCAATTTAGGAGTCAGACCTCAAATCGCAGGTTTTGTGTTGCCGATAGGCGTTACTATCAATATGGATGGTACTGCCTTGTATGAGGCAGCAGCAGCTTTATTTGTTGCGAATCTGGTGGGCATAGAGCTGAGCCTTGCGCAGCAGCTGATAGTGTTTTTTATTGCCATGATTGCAGCGGTTGGCGCACCGGGTATTCCTAGCGCTGGCATGGTCACCATGGTGCTGGTGCTGCAATCGGTTGGTCTGCCTGCTGAGGCAATCGCGATACTGCTGCCGATTGATCGATTGCTGGACACCTTGCGTACGACCGTGAATGTGCAGGGTGATATGGTGGGAAGCTTGGTGGTAGAGAAGCTTGTGTCATAAAGTTTGATGAATGATTGCTTCCCTATTGCATGGGGAAATTCAAGCAGGTGGGTTTATGGCAATATTTTGCCTGTTGATTTGAGTTCAAGTAGCCAACTCAAGTGCACTGGCTGTGGTTCTTCAAAAAAGGTATCACACGTGCTTTTGTGTCAGGATGTGATGAAACCATCTCTGGTACCGAGACATCGCTGTGGCTCTTTTCCAGCCTCAGTAAAATCGTCGCGAATGACTTACTTGGGAGGCATGCGTTCTTAAGTGACCGCAAGGCGTAGTCATCTGCATCCAGTTCTAGGTCCCGCGAATAACTCATGTTGAGCATGAGTGCAGGCAAGCCTGCTGCAATCGTGCTGACGTCACCGGTGATGGCAATCACAATCAGTCCTGAAATAGTCCCTTGCAGCGTTTGTCGCAGGGCATGACGACCTTTTACGTGACCCAGTTCATGTGCCAGAACGGCCGTGATTTCGTCATCGTTTTTGGCAAGTTCGACCAATTCATCGGTGATGACGATATAGCCGCCAGGCAAGGCAAAAGCATTGGCGCCAATCTGCGGGCTTTTTCTGAAATTGAGCTGATAGACTGGGCATTCGCCGGTTCTATTGCATAAGCGGGCTAGCGCATTGGCTATTGATTTCTGCTGAGTGCTTGAGAGCGTAGAGGCAGTGAAGTAGCCTAATTTTTCATGGTCCAATGCATTCAGTGTTTGCTTGCCCAGGTCACGTTCAATTTCGGGTGGCGTGGCAATCGCTGCATATTTTGCGGCAATCGGTACACCGTATTTGAGTAATGCAAGACTGGCGAAAACGATGCCGATGAAGGCGAGCAGGATGATCAGTTGATGACCTTCAGCAAAGTGCACCGCACGCCAGAATGTATTGGCAGCTTTTGGTGGTAGATATTGTTCTAAATACTGGAAGTCCGTTTCAAGCCGGCTGTTGTCTGGCAGATCAATTAAACGCTTACCACTGCCTAGTCTGGCCTGAACGTGGCAATCTTTGATTAAGTATTCATGTGACAGACCTGAGACGGTATCGTCAGGATCTGAAGGCTGAATCGTGAAGCGGAAGTAATCATGATCAATGGCTACCAGTACCCGTTTGGCACGGGGGCTGATGCCATCGAAATAATCTGCTTCAAATTGCATGAATTGAAATTAACATGAATTGATAATGGTTAGCCGAATGAAAGGTCTACATCGAACATTTCGGCAATTTCTTCACCCATGGCACGCGTGGATTCTTTTTTCTCACCCACGAATTTGTCCCAATCAGCCTCACCTGTGAGTACTAAATGCTCTGCACGGTAACGTGCCATGCGAATCTGCGCCCAAGGCGTCGCCAAGCCGAATGTGAGAATCACCAGAAACGCATTGGATAAATACAGCCATGCCAAATCACGCATACGCTGATTGCTGATAAAGCTTACATGTTCAAGGTTGGTATTGTTCCATACCAGGTTACTGATGCGCGACTTTACATATGCCGAGATGACAAAAATGATGACTGCGTAAAATAGCAGCCCAGCCAGAAAGACTAAATAAATCATTGGTCCCATCATGGATGCGTATGGGCCGAATACTTTTTCCATCGGATTGGTTGACTGTATATCTTCAGATGCTGTCGCTGCCGTATCTTCCTGCTGCATTTGTGCTTCATACTCGCGCATTTGTGCCTCAAATTCAGCACGTTCTTCAGGGCTTAGATCTTTAAGATAATCTTCTTCTGCATAAGCTTGATCTGCATTCGTGACTTTCATAAAACCGCCAGCATCTGCAGTGGCGATTACTGTATTTGCATAGCCTTGCTGATGGGAAGTAACTTTGTCTGCCTTGTGGCTACCTACCATGCTGCTGATGGCGAGGCTTAAGACAAGGCCGATAGCAAACAGCGTACCGAGCAGCTTTAGATAAACCATGTAGAAATCTTTGACCAGTGCGTTCATCTGAAAACGGCTCAAACCGAATTTATGATGATCAAAAGCGAATTTATTCAGGCGCTGCATGACAAATGGCAGTGCCAGACCCAATGTCAGGAAGATTGAAATCGGATAAACGACAAATGTCAGTGCTGCTTGGCCGTATGTGCCGTCAAAGTCGAAGCGCAGCCCTCTGTGACTTGAGTTGCGCGCATTGAAGGTCATTCCGCGTACAACAATCCATGGTAAGGCGGCTAAAAATAAGATCAGCAGAATCGCCCCTGCGATTGGGCTGAATTGTGCAAGCACTTGATAAAGTACGAATAACACTACGGCAATAATGCGTCCTTTCAGGATGGCAATCGGACTTGCATGGTAGTCAAAGCCAACACCGTCAATCAGCGTGTTATTGTAGAAATATTTCTTGCGGCGTACTTTCGCCCAAGCTGAATAGATGCCTAATGTGACGATGGACAGCAGTAAATTGACAATCCAGATACCAAAGTACTCGCCAGCTTTACCCGTAAATACGACGGGTGTTTGACTGTTTGACATTGTTGCTCCCTGTTTTTGTTAGTTGTTAAAAGCGATGACAAAATCCGGATGGATAGATCTGGATTAGTTGGTGCGTGTCATCACAATGCAGCGACTTAGATACTAGCATTACGCCTGTTGAATAACCAAGAAAAAGGCAGCTTAAGACTGTAAATTATTGTTGTTAATGAGGCTTGATCGCTAATCTTTTGGACTCCCAGCGTTCTATGGTGCTCATGATGGATGAGTAGGCAGCAGGAACAACGACTAAGGTGAGCAGCGTGGAAGAAACCATACCGCCGATGATGGCAATGGATAATGGCTTGTTGGTTTCGCTGCCGGCACCCAGCCCGATGGCAGCCGGCAAGAGTGCCAGAATAATCGTGAGTGAGGTCATTAGCACGGGACGTAACCTGACAGGGCAGGCTTCTTTCAGTGCATCGTTGATGCTGGCCCCGCTTTCACGTAGCTGATTGGTCAGATCGACCAGCAGGATTGAGTTCTTGGCAACCAGGCCGATCAGCAGTACCAGGCCAATCATTGAGTACATATTGAGGCTGTTGCCAGAAATAAACAACGCAATCAGCCCGCCAATGATCGCCAGCGGCTGGGCGAGCATGATAATCACCGGCTGAATGAACGAGTTGAACTGGCTGGCGAGCACCATGTAGAGCAGGACTAAACCAAGCGCGAATACAAACTGGATATTCTTGAATGTCTTGCCAAATTCCTCCGCCTGTCCGGTTAGTTTGAGTGTGTATTCAGGCGGTACGATTCTGGCCGCGGCTTCTTTTACCACAGCAACGGCGTCGCCCAGTGGCATGTTGGGGTTGGCATAAAAGTTAGCGGCGTATTGCAGGTCGTATCGTCCGATGACGGCCGGCCCGAGTTCCTGTTTGAATTGCACCACTGCATCCAGACGAACCAACTGGCCATTGGCGCTGCGAAGGTAGATTTTTTTCAAATCTGCCACATTGTTCAAATCACCTTCAGTTGCTTTCAGGCGAATATCATAGCGCTGACCATCTCCCGAGGCTTCGTTATATTTTGCAACATTGATTCCACCCGCATAGAGACTGATGGCTGTTGCAATATCGTTTGCGCTTAACCCTAATGTTGCGGCTCTTGCACGATCGATCTGCACATCGAGTTGCGGTAAATCCAGTTGCACATCCAAGTCAACCTTTCCCATATCCGCATTGTTGCTCAATTCCCGCTGTAATAACTTTGAGATACGGCCGATTTCCTGCAAATTGGCACCTGTCAGGTTGAATTGCAGCTTTTCAGAGCGCTGACCGCGCACTACCGAGGTTGGTGCCGGCAGGGCGCGTACGCCCGGAATTCTGTCCAGTTCGGCTTTGAGTTCTTTGATCAGAGCTTTCTGGCTCTTGTTGCGCTCTTCTTTGGGCTTTAAGCGTACATTCACGTTACCCTGATTGACCTGTCCACGCGAGCCTGATCCTATGGTGGAAAAGTAACTGGCGACTTCGTCTTTGTGGCTTGCAATGGTCGCTTCAATCAGTTTCAGACGTGAGTCGGTATATTCCAGACTTGAGCCTAATGGTGTTTTGACATTGATACTGAAACTGCTTTCATCAGATTCCGGCACAAAATCTTTTTCTACATACTTGAGTGAAAGAAATCCCGTGACTGCAACGAAAACAGCGGTAAATACCAGTACAAACCCGCGATGGTTCAGGCTGGCATTTAACAGTTTTTTATACACAATATCAATTTTGCCCAGCATGTTGCCAGTCGCCCGGTAAAGCGCGTTTTCCTGATGGGTGACGCTCAGGTAACGCGAGCATAGCATTGGGGTTAAGGTAAGGGAGACCAGTAACGATACCAGTACACCAAAAGTTACGACCACTGCAAATGATTTGAAAAACATCCCGATGATGCCGCTCATGAAAATTACCGGAGCAAAAATACAAACTAGCGATATTGACGCTGCCAGCACGGCAAACACCACTTCATTGCTACCTTTGATGGTCGCCTGTGTGCGGAAAGCGGCAACTTTGCGCGGGTCCTTAAGTTCGTCTGCGCTCAATGCTGCACCAGCCTCACCAGACATGTGTCGAAGAATGCTTTCACGTACCACGATGGCATCATCGACCACCACGCCAATCAGCAGCAGCAGCGCGAGCAAGGTCATACTGTTGAAGGTGTAGCCAGAGAAATACATCACGGCGATCGCGCCTAATAATGACACCGGGATTTCGAGACAGATCATCAGCATCGAGCTGAATGAGCGCATGAAGATTAAAACGATTAAGGCCGCAAAGAGCGTACCTTCTACCAGATGCTCTTTGAGCGAGGTAACGAGCTGGTTGATAAAAATACCATCGTTGGTCGAGATTTCCAGCGACAGGCCAGGAGGCAGGTTTGGGCGCACATCCTGTTCAAGTCTGCGTTCGACTTCTTTAATGATCGACATGGTGTTGGCGTTCGCCACCTTCACCATTCCCAGCCCTACAGTGGGTTTGCCATTGTAGCGGGCAATCTGCCGGTTATCCGTGATGCCATCTTCAACGGTTGCAACGTCTTTCAGGCGAATCGATGCGCCATCTTTTGTTGTGATGATTAAGCCGGCCAGATCCTGAATATTGTGAAACTCCAGATCTAGCTTTAATAATTGCTCGGCTTGTGCGCTGACTAAAAAACCGCCGGGTAGTTGTATGTGCTCACGGTTAAATGCATCGATTAAATCATTGGCGGTTAATTTGTAGGCGGCCATACGCTCTGGCAGGATGTTGACACGAATCACGCGGTCGCGCCGACCACCAAGCGTTACTTCACCCACACCATTAATCGTCTCAAATTTCTTCTTGAGCACGTTGTTCGCATACAGATTGAGCTGCTGTATTGTTCGGTCGCCGCTTAACGCCAGCCAGATGACCGCAGAGGCATTGGTATCTACTTTCTGAATCGTGGGCGGATCGGTTTCTGCAGGCAGGCGGCGCAATATCTGACTGACTTTGGACTGCACTTCGTTGTAGGCGACATCAATATCCTTATCTAGTGCGAAAGTGATGCTGATGCTGGAAACGCCGGGTGAAGAGGACGATTGAATGTGCTCAATACCTGGAGTGGTGTTGATTGCAGATTCGATGACGCTGGTGATACTGGTATCAATGACATCCGGATTGGCACCGCGCAATGTCGTGTTGACCATGATGATCGGAAAGTCAATCGACGGGATACGATCCACGCCGATGCGCTGGTATGAAATAATGCCGAACAGCACGATGACGCCGGATAGCATCCAGGCAAGGACGTGGCGTTTAATCGATAGTTCAGGCAATGTCATAGATCGTGTGCTTTGTTACTGTTGGGTGGGTTGGGGTGAAGCTACCTTTATAGGAGCATTATCTGTCAGGAAGCCTGCACCATCCATGACGATTGTATCGTTAATGTTCAGGCCTGAAATAATCTCAACTAGGCCGTGCTGGCGTAATCCGGTTTTGACCACTTTTTGCTGCGCCTGATTCGAACTGACAACGTACACCACCTCACCAGCCGGGCGTAGGACGACACTTTGCTCTGGCACCATCACGGCACTTTTCTGTTCGCCAAGAATAACTGTACCGGTTACGCTGGCACCGGGCTGCCAGTCAGACTCATCGGTAATGTCAGCAATCACGTCGACTGTGCGGTTGCTTTCGGTGATCATAAGTTTTAATTCACGAATGACCGTTTCAACCGTTTTGGTACTGGTTGGTGTGCTTAAGCGTATCTTCAGGCCGGGCTTGAGCTGTGCACTGATCCGTTCAGGAAATGGAATGTGAGCACGAAGGCGCTTGTTTGAGATGATTTGTACGATCGGGTCGCCTATTTTGACGTATTCGCCGGTGTCGACGATTTTTTTCTCTACCACGCCATCGGCGGGGGCATAGATTCTGGTTTTATTGCTGCTGTGATTGATCGTATCGATACGCGCTCTGGCGCCGGCAAGTTGCTCTTTCAGAACTTTTTGCTGCGCAATGTCATTATCCACCGCATTTTGCGAAATGAATTTCTTGTCCACCAATGCCTGACTGCGTGCAACAGTTTTTCCTTGGTTATCCAATAATGCTTCGATACGCGCAACCTCAGCCAATGCCTCGTTACGCTGTAAACCGAAGTCAGAGGCATCTAAAGTAGCGATCAATTCGCCATTTTTTACCTTCTGGCCCGGGCTGACGTGCACTTTGGCTACACGCGCCGCAACCTCTGCGGCGATGGTCGGGTCGATGAGTCCTTCTATCGAACCGATGGCTTCTTCTGTAATTTCAACGGATTTGCTTTGTACCTGTGTGGTAGTGACGAGGGTAGGCTTGGCCCCCTGTTTTTCGCTGTTCTTTTCTTCAGTCGGCTTATTATTGCTACCACAGCCAGCCAGCGTGCCCAAGAGGACAGTGAACAGAATAAGTTGTGTGATTTTTTGCATAACGTTGAGTGGGAATTCTTAATTTGTATTGTTTAAGGTCGTTTACTAATTTGCTGCCAGTCAAAATAGGGGCCAGGATCAGTTTTTCGATCTGGCGCAATATCAGAATGCCCTACTATCGCGTTAATCGGGTAACTTTCGGTAATCGCAGCGATCAGACCTTTTAGTGTTTCATACTGGGCAGCTTCGAAATTCTCATAGTCACTGCCTTCCAGCTCTATTCCGACCGAAAAATCGTTACAACGTTCACGCCCCTGCCAGTTTGATGCGCCGGCGTGCCATGCGCGGTTCAGGCACGAGACAAATTGTATCAAGGCGCCGTCACGCCGAATCAGAAAGTGTGCAGAAACCTTGCGGGTGTGAATCTCCGCATAGTAGGGGTGTTCATACGGGTTTAACTGGTTGGTGAACAGCTCGATGATTCCGTTACCGCCGTACTGGCTGGGTGGAAGGCTGATATTGTGAATTACGATCATACTCACCTCCGCGTTCGGGCGAGCATCAAAATTTGGGGAGGCAAGCAACTGTGCATGCTCAGCAAGACCGGCTTCATTGATACGGTAACTTTTCATAAGTGCCAATTTTATGCGTTTTTCAGTTTAAAATGCCAACATTACAAAATATATGCGTTTCAAATTAAGGAAAATCCTCCATGGTGTTTTTAGAGCTGTTCGTGATGTTGCTGGTGATTTTGATTGCAGCCGAAGTGTTTACCAATGCGCTGGAGCATTTGGGCGAGAAACTGGGTATTTCCGAAGGGGTGACAGGCTCACTGTTTGCCGCGATTGGCACTGCGCTGCCGGAAACTTCAGTGCCTTTGCTGGCGCTGCTTGCCGGCACGCAGAATGCTGCAACGAATGAAGAGATTGGCGTTGGTGCCATTCTTGGGGCGCCCTTGATGCTGGCCACGCTATCTATTTGCCTGATGGCAGTATCCGTATGGAAGCGCCGTGGGACGCATGGGCATTTAAGACCTGAACGTAGCGGTTTAATGCGTGACCTGAATTTCTTCATCATCGCCTTCAGTTTCGCTGCAATTGCAATGTATGTGCCGCACACCATGGTGGCTGTGCGTTATGCATTGGGTTTTTGCATGGTGATGATCTACTTTGTGTATGTGATGATGACGATCAATGCTTCAAAAGCCTTGGTGGAAGATGGTCATGCTACGGAGGCAGAAGGCGATATGTTTTTGTGCAAGGCTGGTTTGCCAAATAACATGATTGTTGTTGTGACGCAGCTTGCACTGGGTCTGGTGCTGTTGGTTGCAGGTGCCAAGGGTTTTATTGGCGGAGTGGAGGAAGCCTCGCATTTGTTAGGTATTTCGGCATTGCTATTATCTTTGCTGATTATTCCAATTGCGACAGAACTGCCGGAAAAAGTGAACAGTATTTTGTGGATCCGCAAAGGTAAGGATACGCTGGCTTTTGGAAACATTACCGGTGCGATGGTTTTCCAGGGTACGCTGTTACCGGCCATCGGTATCATGCTCACGCCATGGGTACCTCGTAAAGAGGTTCTGCTTGGTATTGTGCTTACGCTCGCTGCTACAATCTGGTTGAGATATCTGGTGGCAAAGGGCGGTTTAAGAGTATGGCACCTGCTGGTGAATGGCGCCATTTATGTGACTTATTTGCTGCTGGTGTTAAGTTAGCACGCAGCTTTGTTAAGATTCACTATCGTTATCTAGGTCTGGATCATCTTCTTTGGCCAGACCCAGTTTAGCAAGGCGGTAACGCAGGGTACGGAAAGTCACTCCCAGCAGTTTTGCGGCGGCGGTTTTGTTATTATTCGTTTTGTCCAAAGCTTGAATGATGGCTTTTTTCTCGATTTCTTCAAGGTAGTCGGTGAGGTTGATCTCGGCATGATGATTGCCATTGAATAAAGTAGGTTCAGGGGTTTTTCTGCCTTGTACTCCCTCAATCAGCAAGTCATCAACCGTGATGGTTTTACCGTCACATAGCGCTAATGCCCGTTCCAGCATATTTTCCAGTTCACGCACGTTACCAGGAAATTGTAACGTTGAAATATATGCCTGCGCTTTGTTGTCAATTTGTGGTTTGCTGATATGTTGACTGGAACAAAGTTTAGATAATAGAAGATCTGCCAGCCTCGGAATATCAGATGAGCGGTCCCGCAGTGCAGGCATTTTGAGCTGGATAACATTGAGGCGGTAATACAAATCCTGCCTGAATTGTCCCGCATCCATCATTTCAGCCAGATTCTTGTGGGTTGCGCTAATGATACGTACATCCACGGCTTCCTCGGCTGTGCCACCTACCATGCGCACTTTTTTCTCCTGAATGGCACGCAGCAGTTTAACCTGCATTGCGAGCGGCAGGTCAGCGACTTCGTCTAAAAATAGCGTACCGCCACTTGCTGCCTGGAACATCCCTTCTTTGTCCTGATTCGCTCCGGTAAATGCACCTTTTTTATAACCGAAGAACTCGCTTTCCATCAGACTCTCCGGAATCGCGCCACAGTTCACTGCGATAAAAGCACCTTCTGCACGCGAACTGTTCTGGTGGATGAGTTTTGCGGCCAGTTCCTTACCGCTGCCGGACTCGCCACTGATGTATACCGGTGCCTGGCTTCGTGCCAGTTTCGCTATCATGGTGCGGACGTACTGCATCGGCTCGGATTCGCCAATCATTGCCAGCGTGTTCGGGTCATTTGCTTTGGTTTGCGATGAGAGTTTCAGCGCAAATTCGACCACCGGTCGCAGCTGTTTGAGTGAGATCGGCTTGGCGAGATAGTCAAAAGCACCAGCCTTAAGCGCCGAAACTGCGTTATCAGCACTGGCATGTGCAGTAATCACGGCTACGGGTAATCCGGCATGAAACTCATTGATGTGATTCAGTAAATCCAGGCCAGTGCCATCCTGCATCTGCATGTCTGTGATGCACAAAGCATATAGGCGTTGTTTAAGCAAGGTCTTTGCCTCTTCAACGCCGCTGGCGCTATAAGTTTCGATGTCCATTCGGTCTAATGTCATGACAAGTAACTCACGAATATCGGTTTCGTCATCGACAATCAGACAGGTTGATTTTTGAGTCATTCGATTGTTGCCTTTAGCTTATGTTTTTTTCAGTTGCAGTATGAATGCGCTGCCTTGTTCAAGCGGACGGTATCGCAGCAAAGCGCCGTTGGCTTCTGCAAGCTCGCGCGAGATATATAACCCTAAACCGTTGCCGGTAGTTTTTGTGGTGTAGAACGGTTCAAACAGCTTGTTTCTATCTCTTTCTGCAACACCATGACCATCATCCGTGATTTCCAGACTTAAACTTTCTGCCTCGGTTTCAATGCAGTTCAATGCCAGACTGCCTTCATGTTTCTGGCTGTGTTCCCAGCCATTCCTGCATAAGTTCCATAAGATCTGCATGAGGTGCCGCTGGTCAAAAGTAATGCTTTTATCTTGCGTAAAAGGTGTCAATTGAAAGTGTGAGACCGGTATTTTTTCGACAGCACAGAACTGTGAATGGAAATCCGCAACAAATTGATTCAACGCTATTTTTTCCTGATGCGTACGGTCACGCCTGTTGAGTTCCAGTACATCCTTGATGATTTGATCGATGCGCTGGATATTGTCAGCAATAATTTGCAGCATGCGTACATTGGATGGCGTGTTGTTTTCTTCTTCCTGCAACAGTTGGTTCGCATGGCTGATTGCACTGAGTGGATTGCGGATTTCATGAGCGATGTTTGCAGTCAATCGTCCTAAAGCCGCTAATTTTGCCTGCTGTGCCATAGACTGCATCTGCCCCCAGTCCTGAATGAAGACCACAGCGCCAAGCGCACGATTTTGTCGATTAATCGGCTCGAATCGAAGCTTTAAATCCCGATTATTGATAGAAACGATAAAGGTTTCGCTGCTGTCGGTGTTGTTAACCCAGGTGTGGAATATATCCGCTATCTGCGGGGCATTGATTTCTAGCGCTAGCAAGTGGTTTTGATTGCTGCTGAGCGCAAGCATCGTATCGGCCTGAAGATTATGGTGACGAATATTGTGTTTCTGGTCGACCACGATGACGCCGTCCTGCATTTCCTGCGTGATCAGTGCGTTGACTTGCTCCATATTCTCAAGGTCGATGCCGCGCGCTGATGCAAGTGCCTCACTTTGCAGTAAGCGCTTTGCAAGACTGTAGGCTAGCCATGCGGTGGCAAAGCAGCTTAAACTCAGCATAACGGATTGTGTATAGGAGGCAAGTGGCAGATCCCGCTTGGCGATCTGATAACTTTGTTCAAGTAGCAGGCCGATAGTGGCTACTGAAGCATAAAATAACGATAAGCGACCGTTACTGACCAAGCTGGCGGTCACGATGGAAATGATCAGCAACAACCCTAAGCCACTTTGAATCCCGCCGGCAGCGAACATCATCAGAATGATGAAACATATATCCAGGACGATCTGGATCGGATGGAAAGAGATCAGTGTTTTAGATCTGAACGGGTTGAGGACAAGCAGTATGACACTGAAAATGGAGTAAGCTAAAGCCAGGCTGAAGAACATCTGCGTATTGCCGCCATCCAGCCAACTCGTTCTGCCTATGAATAAGTAAAAAAATACAAAAACCAGACTTAGAATGAATCTGAAGAGGTTAATAATGCGTATGGCTCTAGCCTGCAGCGACAGATCATTCTGCAAAGCAAAATATCGATTAAAGCCCAAACTTGCGGGTGACCTGGTCAGATTCATTTGTTCGGGATATGCGCTTTACTACAGTAAAAGGAATCATTAACCAGAAAGGCTTCGGATCTTGGCAGATGCACACGGCAAACTGCGCATTGCACCATATCCTCTGCTTCGGTATCTTGCGCTTGTGAAGCCTCAGCGTGATGCGACCTTGCTTCCTTTATAATGCGTTTAAAAAGATAAATGCCTAACCAGATGATTAGCGCCAGGAAGATGAATCTCCACATAAAATCTGCTCTTGTGATAATGATTGGATATGATTGTAACCAAGCTTGAGCATAGTGCAAAATATAAACCTGATATACTTTAGTTTGAAATTTTCAACTGGTACCCAATAATCAAGATATGGCAGGCATTCTCTAACCATGGCAACGCCCAAAGAGCTTTCTGAGTTTCTTGCAGAGGTAGAACGTCGCGCCTTCAAGCAGACGGCTTATGCCGTGCGCGATGATCATGCAGCACTGGATATTGTGCAGGATGCCATGATGAAGCTGGCGGAGAAATATGGCAATCATCCTGCTGCCGAGTTTCCGATGCTGTTTCAGCGAATTCTGCAAAATACTACACGTGATTTCTGGCGCAGGCAGAAGGTGCGCAATTTGTGGACGACATTGCTATCTTCATTTGGCGGCAATGGCGAGGATGGCGAGGAAAGGGATCCGCTGGAAACCATAGACGTGGAAGATGACGCGGATGAACCGTCTGCCCAGTTGGCACGTAGTCAGACGATGCGTTTGATTGAGCGTGCGCTGGAAAAACTGCCGGCCCGTCAACGAGAAGCCTTTGTACTGCGTTATTGGGAAGATATGGATGTGGCTGAAACGGCGAGCATCATGGGTTGCTCTGATGGAAGTGTGAAAACACATTGTTCAAGAGCAGTGCATGCATTGGCGATAGAATTGAAAAAGCAGGGTTTGGATAATTTAGGCTTGTCTGGCACTATGTTCGGTAAAGACGGCTCGAGGAGTAGGAGCGGGCAATGAATTCGCAAAAAGAGAATATGAATGAATTGGAAGAATCCGGCGTCATTAACAATGTGACGGACGCGGCAGTAGAAGCACAGATCGCGCATCACATCGCAGACCTTCTGGATAATCGCGCACGACATCTGGCGCCAGCGGTTGAGCAGCGCTTATCAACGGCGCGTAGCATGGCAGTTGGTCACTTGGCAACGCTGCAAGCACAGGCGGTGAGTCATGGTGGCGTGAATCAGAATGGTAATGTGCTGCAATGGTTTGGACATCATCGTGTGACATCTGTAGCGCTGATTATCGGCGCGATGTTAATCGCAATTTTCGCGGTTCAGCACTTTGGTTTGAGTCGTAACATAGAAAATAGCGATGCATTCTTGTTGGCGTCTGATTTGCCACCAGAGGCTTATGCCGATAAAGGGTTTGATACATGGGTGAGCGCCAATGAGATTTAAGGGAATGTTGATTAAATGGTTGCGCGGACGAATGACTTCGTTGCGCGGTACTCGAAACCTCGCTGTATCACACATGCTATCTCGGCTTTTGTGTTCCGTGCGCCTCGCACTTCATCACGCTTGCTCATTAAATCAACGCGTCCTCAAAATCGCAGTATCGATGCTGATATTGTTTTTTAGCGGGCTCGCCATTGCAGATGAGGCAAACGTGTCCTGGACCCAGCTGACAGCAGAGCAGCGTCAGGTGCTGAATCCACTGGCATCAGAATGGGATACGCTGCGCCCCTGGCAACGCGAGAAGATGCTGGACATTGCACGTGATTATCCTAAAATGAATTCGAAAAAACAGGCGCTGGTTCAGAAACGGCTTTCCAACTGGAGCAGAATGACGCCATATGAACGTGAAAATGCAAGAAAGCGGCATCAGCAATTTCAATCTCTGCCTGAAGAGAAAAAGAACGAGTTACGTAAAAAATGGCAGGAGTATCAAAAACTGCCGGAAGCTGAACGCGCTAGGTTGCGTTCGGAATCTCCTGATACTTATACGGACGCGGATCTGGATTGATGGTAATAAATAATGATTGTTGCTGTGCAGGCGATGCTGCATGGTCATGATGGATGTGAATAAGGAAGTGCGAGCGCAAGCCTCGAGTTTATTCAAGCTCGGGGCTTGTCTGGTTTATGAGGCGCTCACTTTGATTGCACTGAGTTTTGCTTTTTCTGCGCTCTTTGTCTGGCTTGCTGGAGATGCCACGCACGGCGTGCAACGCTTGTTGCTTCAGATTTTTCTGTGGTGTGCAGTCGGTGCTTATTATGTCAGATGCTGGGTAAAGACCGGTCAGACACTTGCGATGCAGGCCTGGCAATTAAAATTAGTTAGCCAAGATGGTGCACTGCTTGTGCTTAAAGGGGCTGTCCTGCGATATGTGTTGGCTACAGCTAGCCTGATTTTGTTCGGAGTTGGATTTTTATGGGCAGTTTTCGATAAAGACAGGCTGTTTCTTCATGACAGGTTGATCAAGAGCAAAATCATCGACATGCGGAAATCCATCAGTAAGGAATGACCGCTGTATCTAGGGCTGATGACTATATTCTCCCAGTTTATCTTTAATATCTGTTAGGTTATCTACGATCTGTGTAATGCAGCATCGTAAGACCGGCAATGAGAAACAGGATAGTCGGCATAATGGCGCTGAATAAGGGTGCCCAGTCATTCAATGTGCCCAGGTGCACGAATGTGCGGTTAAGTATCTGGTAAAGTATGCCAAGCATGATGCCTACAAATATCTTGGTGCTGGCGCCTGTGGCGCGTTGCTGGATGAATCCAAAAGGCAATGCCAGAATCACCATGACCAGACAGGCAAGTGGGTAGATCATCTTGGCCCAGAGCGCCATCTCATAACGCGTAGTTCTTTGTTTGTTGATTGATAAATGGTTGATGTAGGAGTATAGGTTCCAGGCTGACATTTTCTCCGGAAGCACCAGGAGCACATTAAGTAACTCTGGTCGTATCAGTGAGCGCCAGGTTGCCGTTTCCAACTGCTGAACCCGATTGGAATCTTTATCGAAGTGCGTTTGCGTAACACCCTTCAGGTTCCATTGGTCTTCTTCAAACAAACCGCTTTTTGCATGGCTACTGGTGTGTAATTTGAAGTTACGGTCGAATTCATAAATATGTACATTAAGCAATGTGCTGTCTGGCAGCACTTCTTCTACGTTCACAAAACTGTTGGCATCTTTTACCCAAAGGCCAGACTTGAAATCCTGCACAATCACCGAGTCGGTTGCCTTGATGCGCATGCGCTGTGCCATTTTTTCGCTGAATGGAGTGATCAGTTCTCCTACAAAAAAAGTAAGCAGGGTGAAAACAAAGCCAATTTTCAGTAATGTCAGCAATATTTCCAGTAGCGATATCCCGCTCACTCTGAGCACGATCAGTTCAGAATGGCGCGCAAATTGCCCCAGCGTGTACATGCATCCTACTAGCACCGCGACTGGCATGACTTCATAAATGTGACCAGGTGCGCTCAGTAAGACAAAAAGTGTGACTTTGCTCAAGCCGTAATTGCCTTTGCCTAAGCTTTCCAGTTCCTGGATCAGGTCAAAAAAAGAAAACATGGCAATCAATGCAAGCATGATCAGTAGCACATTGACTGTGATTTCTTTAAGCAGGTAGCGCGTAATAATTTTCATGAATATGGTTATCTTGCGTAATTATTTTTTTGCGAATCTGCCTGGTTGCCATGTCGGTATCAGGAAACTCGGCAATATTGGCAGCTGGTGAGTGCGTCGGTAGAACATATAGATGGTTAGCATTAGAAAAGCCAGATGCACCGGCCATAAGCCTATCAAGCCAGATACTTTGCCTTGTGCAACCCAGGCTTGCATGATGCTGAGCAGGTTGTTATAAATGATGTAAATGATGAGCGCAACGGCGAAGTTGGCAGAGCGGCCAGCGCGTGGGTCAAGTGCGCTTAGTGGAATAGCCAGCAGGGAAAGTATCAGTGCTGAAATCGGAATGGCAAACCGCCACTGTAATTCAGCGCTGTTGGTGCTGTTTTTATCCAGCAACAGTTCCCGGCTGGATTTTGACTGTGTGCTGGGTGGTTCTTGTTTAGCCTCTTTTGCCTCAACCCGAATGGCGTAGTTTTCAAATTCTGTGGTTGAAAATTCAGCGCTACCGCGCGCGCCCTGGTAGCGTCTGCCATTTTTCATGAGTAAAAAATGATCGCCATTCTTCTCAACGAAACGACTGCCTTCTGCGGCTACAATGATGCCGAGTTTCTGGTGTTGTATGGATTGCACAAAAATATTTTTAACAACATTCCCCAGCTCGTCAAAGCTCTCGATGAAAAAAACACGTTCACCGCCACTCGATTCTTTAAACACGCCCGGGCTGATCGAAGCCAACTCATCTCGGCTCTCAAGTTGTGTCCGGTATTGATCCCCTTTGTTGATTGCCCATGGCATCACGAACAAGCTCAAAATGGTGATGAAAACGATAATGGGTGCGACAAAGATAAGTACAGGTCGAATCCAGTTGGTAATGCTGAGGCCGCCGCTAAACCAGATGACCATCTCTGAGTCGCGGTACCAGCGTGATAAAGTCATTAACACTGCTAAGAACAGGGTGAGTGATAGTATCATGGGCATGAACTTGACCATGCTGAAACCCAGCATGGTGGTGATGGCGTCGTTTGGCAGGATGCCTTTAGCGGCCAGACGAATGAAATTGCCCGCGCGCTGTGCGACGACAATGCCTACCAGAATGAGGAATGCACCGGCTGCTGTAGAGATAAGTTCTTGTAAGAGTGAGCGTCTAAAGAGCATGAGGGTTAACTAAAGGCATTTATGGTTAGCATGAATTTACGACTATGAATTACGTGTAAAACACGCGATAATTTACCAAACAACAGAATAAAGAGAGCAATTATATGGAATTTAGCATAAAAACAGGTAATGCGGAAAAGCAGCATAGTAATTGTGTCATCGTTGGTGTATATGAATCACACCAATTATCAGTGGCTGCTCAGGCAATCGATGAGGCCTCCTCTGGTTATGTCACGAATATTCTCAAACGAGGCGATCTTGATGGCAAGCTTGATGCGGCCTTAATGTTGCATAACGTTCCTGGTACGCAATGCGAGCGAGTCCTGCTGGTTGGCTTGGGTAAAAAATCCGAGTTTGCCGAGAAGCAATATTGCAAAGCGGTACGTACATCCATTAAAGCGGCTGCTGCAAGTGGTGCGACTGATGCAGTCAGTTTTCTGGCGGAGCTGCCATTGGGTAAAATGGACATACGCTGGAAAGTCGCACATCTGGCCGAGGTGGTGCTAGATGCAAGCTATCGTTTTGATGCAATCAAGCAGAAGAAGGGCGCAGAAGAAAAATCTCCCAAGAAAGGCATTAAAAAACTCACAATCGCCATTGCAGATACGAAGGATTTGAGTGAAGCAGAGGCAGGTTTGGCGGATGGCAAGGCATTAGCTAGTGGTGTGAGCCTGGCTAAAGATTTGGGTAATTTGCCTCCTAATGTCTGTACTCCCAGCTACTTGGCTGAACAGGCGGTCAAGTTGGGCAAGCATTATGGTTTGAAGGTGACCGTGCTGGAGCGTGATAAGCTCGAGAAGTTGGGCATGGGTTCTTTTTTAGGGGTGACGCAAGGCAGCGAGCAGCCGCCAAAGTTTATTGTGATGGAGCACCTTAAAGGGAAAAAATCTCAAAAACCGGTCGTGTTGGTAGGCAAGGGCATAACTTTTGATACAGGTGGAATCTCATTGAAGCCGGGTGCCGAAATGGATGAGATGAAATATGACATGTGTGGCGCCGCCAGCGTGTTGGGTACGTTCAAGACCATCGCCGAAATGGACCTGCCATTGAATGTCGTAGGCTTGATCCCCACGTGTGAGAATATGCCAGATGGACGTGCCACGCGCCCGGGCGATGTGTTGACCAGTATGTCAGGCTTGACTATCGAAGTATTGAATACCGATGCTGAAGGCCGTCTGATTCTTTGTGACGCCCTTACATATGCCGAACGTTTCGAGCCAAGTGCTGTGGTGGATATTGCAACGCTGACAGGTGCCTGTGTGATTGCTCTGGGCCACCATGCGACTGGTCTGTTTAGTAACAATGATGCGCTGGCTAAAGAGTTGTTGCATGCGGGCGAAGCCGCGTTAGACCGCGCATGGCATATGCCGATGTGGGATGATTATCAGCCTCTGCTGGATAGCAACTTTGCGGATATCGCGAATATCGGTGGTCGTGCGGCTGGCAGTATTACTGCGGCATGCTTCCTGTCTCGCTTTGCCAAGAAGTATGATTGGGCACATCTGGATATTGCCGGTACCGCATGGAAATCTGGTAAGGAAAAAGGCGGTACTGGTCGTCCAGTCCCTCTGCTGACAGAGTTTCTGGTCGCGCGTGCGAATAAAGCAAATAAATAACCGATTGCTGATTACAATGACGCGAGTAGAGTTTTTCCTGAATGTGCCGGATAAGTTGGCGAAAACAGCCGAGCTGTGTGAAAGAGCGGTTGCTAAAGGACGTCAATTAACGGTATTTACACAGGATGCCGCAATGACGGAACGCATGCAGAAGCAGCTTTGGCAACTCTCAGCGACCAGTTTTTTGCCGAGCGCCGGGCCAGACGATATGGAAAGCCAGCATGCATCCATCATTGTCGATGCGATTGGGAAGCGTTTGCTACAGGATGATATTTTGATCAATTTGCAGATGGAGCATCCGCCATTTTTCAGTCGTTTCAGATATTTGGTGGAGTTGGTCGGTGTGGATGAATCGGATAAGGCCGCTGCTCGTGTCCGTTATAAATTTTATCGTGACCGTGGTTATCAGGTAAAAACTACGGATGTGGCTGTTTAAGATTGCCACACCTAATTCGAGGCGTTGATGATATGCAAGATGATGATATTCCGGTGTTAACAGAAGTGCTCCACGCGCCCATGCAGGCGGCGAGCGCTACTCCTGAGTTGATTGCTGCGATTGTTGCGCAAATCAGACCTCAGCTTGAGGATGAAATAGAAAAGTCAGTGACTCAAAAAATCAGAAATAGTATGCGGCAGGATCTGCTGGATCATTTGCTCAGTGAGTCAGCAAACATTCAAAAGGCCAGTCAGGCCTATTTATCAAGTGCCTTAACGCAGCAGTCTGATCAGTATGCGGAGCGATTAACACAGATGCAGCGTGATGTGGAGGCCACCTTAAGGCAGCGTGTAGAGGATGAGGTTTCGACAGCGCAGCAGAATATCATCGAACAGACGGCAGTATTTGTAGACAGAGCTAGAGCGGATCTGGCCACAGAAATTCCTAAAATGCTTTATACCAATGTGGAGATTATCAAAGCAGACTTAGACCAGACCTTTGCGCAAATGCAGACGCAGGGGGCGTCAGAGGTGCAGGGTAAACTCACGGCAGCGCTACCTCAATTGGAACAAGCGCTTACAGAACAGTTGCAAACGACTTTGTCGGGTCTTGAAAAAATCACTGTCGAAAATGCTGAGCACGCCTTGCAGAGCAAGATATCCCGTCTACATGAGGATATTCTGACGGAACACCAGGCTAATCTGGCACAGGAGTTAGCAGCCGTTTATAAAGAGCTGACGCAGCAGACACAGGTAGAGCTGAGTGTTTATCTCGATGCCTTGCAGTTACAGTCTCAACAGCAATTACAGCAAAAGCTGGGAGATACATTCCCTGCTCTTTACCAGGGGTTATCTAATGAGTTGAGCGCAACACTTAAAACGGACTTCGAAGCTTTGGCCGAGAATACCAAGAATGATTATAAGCAGGCTTTGGATGCTGAGTTGCCTGCGGTTCAAGAGGTATTGGCCAATAAGGTGCATGAAATCCTCAATCAGGAAGTGCCAAGGATTGAGCAAACCACCAGTGCAAATATCAAGGCCGAGATTGAGCGCCTGGTTGAGTCGGTTCGCTTGGTTTTTCCTAAATAAAATCGATTACAGTATGCTGTCTAGTCTGAGTATATTTTAAAGTGAAGCAATCATTGCCTGATAGGCTTCGGCTGACAATAGCTTTTTCTCAACGGCGTTATCCTGAGGCCTATATTTGAATATCCATGCCTTATATGGGTCATCATTAACTTGCTCGGGTGCGTTGATGAGTTCCTGGTTGATTTCCACGACTTCGCCGTCAACCAATGCGTGCAAGTCAGATCCGGTTTTGACTGATTCGATTAATCCGCAGGGTTGGTTTGCTGTGAGCTTACTACCCACGGTCGGGGCTTCAATGAATACAATATCCCCTAGCAAGTCTTGTGCATAATCAGTGATCCCTGCTTCCCAGATGCCGTCAGTAGCCATTTTGGTCCATAGGTGTTTTGAGCTGTAAAGAAGGGATTGTGGCGTACGCATTAGTAATCACTCAAGCAATGTTAAAAATTGTCGTTATAGATTTTAACGTAATTTAAATTGCGCGTGATTTAAATTTTAATGATGTAGAGTATATCAACTGAACTGTCTGTTTAGGGTTGTTTGAAAAAATATTGAATTTATTGATGACAAAGCTAAAGTTTTTATATAGTATTAAAACGTAACTATATGAGATAAAAGAAGTAATGAAAAATTTCGCACGCAAACTATTTCTTTTTTATGTCGCCGTAATGCTCAGCGCTGCGCCAATGGCTTTGCATGCGGCAAGTAAAAAATCTCATAAGCAGGTATCGACGGGCAGTAAATATAAAGCTGCTAAGTACAAATCAAGTAGCCGTAAGGTGCATCACAGGCTTCGTGCGCACAAGGCTGTTGCACATGTTGATCAATATGACGGCAGTACGATTCCTACACTGGCTTCAGCCAAGGCATTAGTAGTCAATCAGCTAACAGGTGAAACGGTCTACGCAAAAAATACCGACTTGCCTACCCCTATTGCATCTGTGACCAAGTTGATGACTGCAATGGTCATGTTGGATGCACATTTGCCAATGGATGACCTTCTGTTCATTTCAGAAGAAGATGTCGATTACCTCAAGGGTACGAGTTCAAGACTAGCGGTGGGAACTACACTTACGCGCGGTGAGTTGTTGCAATTGGCTTTGATGGCTTCCGAGAACCGTGCCGCATCGGCGTTGGGACGTAATTATCCTGGCGGCATCACTGCATTTGTCAGTGCCATGAATCATAAAGCCCAGGTGCTGGGGATGAGGTCTACGCGTTTTGTCGATTCTACCGGGTTAGATAGTAACAACGTATCTACGGCAGAAGATCTGGCTAAGATGGTAGGCGCGGCTTACCAATATCCGGAGATTCGTCAGGTAAGTACTTTGCCTTCACAGGAGATCACGTTGTATGGACGTCAGAATCCGCTTAATTTTGTGAATACCAACGCGCTGGTGCGTGGTGGCGACTGGACAATCGGCTTATCAAAGACTGGATTCATCAATGAAGCTGGGCGTTGCCTGGTGATGCAGGCTGAGATATCCGGTCAGCCGATGATCATTGTATTACTGGATTCTGTCGGCAAGATGTCAAGAATAGGTGATGCGAATCGTATTCGCAAATGGGTTGAGCGTAAAGATTCTGCTTCATTGGGAGAGCACGTTCACGGGTAATCTGGTTTGCCAGATAGACATAAAAAAAAGCGGCTACATGCCGCTTTTTTTATTAGGCTTTTTTAACGGCGGTCTTTTTCACTGTTGTTTTTTTAGCGGGGGCTTTTTTGATCGCTGTCGTTTTCTTTACTACAGTCTTAGTCGTACTTGCTTTGGGTGTTGCAGGTTTTTTAGCAGTGGTTTTCTTGACCGCGGCTTTCTTGGCGGGCGCCTCTTTTGCCGCTTTTGTGTTGAGCAGTTCCAAAGCCTCTTCCATCGTGAGTGATTCAGGCGCTACACTTTTTGGCAACGTTGCACGAATTTTTCCATGTTGCACATAAGGCCCATAGCGACCGGCAAAGACTTCGATCTGGCCGTCTTCAGTCGGATGACTGCCTAGTGAGCATAAAGGTGCAGGGCCTGTATTGGCTTGTGCAAGCAGATTGACTGCGCCTTCAAGATCAATCGTGAATACACTCATGCTCTTGGGGATGGATTTGAATTTTGCATCATGATTCACATAGGGGCCAAACCGGCCAATATTCGCTACGATTTTTTTGTTGGTTTCCGGGTGCAAGCCCAAATCACGCGGCAGCGATAGCAGCATATTTGCTGTTTCCAGGTTCACATCTGCCAGTGAAATCTCTTTAGGAATGCTGACACGTTTCGGCTTCTTTTTTTCACCTTCTACTGCCATTCCTAACTGAAGATAAGGGCCGTAGGGGCCATTCATCAAGTAAATTTCCTTACCTGAGGCCTGATCTGTTCCGATTGTTTTCGGGTCAGAACCCGCTGCGGGTGCGCCATCGATGCTACGCTTGTAATCACATTTAGGCGTATCGTTGTAGCCGGTACAGCCAATAAAGCTACCGTAACGGCTAAGCTGTTTTTGCAAGGGTTTGCCGCATTTTGGGCAAGCTTCATCAAGCAACTCATTGCCAGGGCGCTCCACGTCAGCTTTAATATGAATCTGATGATTAAAGTCGCGCCAGAACTCGTCCATCAGCGGCACCCATTCACGCTCACCTTCGGCTACGCTGTCCAGCGCATCTTCCAGATTGGCAGTGAAGTCGTAATCTACATATTTGGTGAAATGCTCGGTCAGGAATTTGTTCACCACACGACCGACATCTGTCGGTGTGAAGCGCTTTTTGTCCAGCAGCACATATTCCCTGTCCTGCAACGTGCTGATGATGGTTGCATAGGTTGATGGGCGTCCGATGCCATACTCTTCCAGCGCCTTAACCAAGCTGGCTTCAGAGTAGCGTGGCGGAGGTTCGGTAAAGTGCTGGTCGCCATAGATTTTTTCTATGGATAGAACCTCACCTGTTTCCAGGTGTGGCAGCTTGCTTTCGCCTTCTTCTTCCTCATCGTCCGAGCCTTCCATGTAAACGGCGATAAAGCCCGGGAAAACTAGTGTCTGGCCAGTGGCGCGAAAAAGATTTGCATCGCTGCCTACGCTTAAATCAACACTGACCGCATCAAATTTGGCTGGTGCCATCTGGCATGCAACCGAGCGCTTCCAGATCATTTCGTATAACCTGAACTGTTCATCAGTAAGGAACTGGCGGACTTTGGCCGGCGCGCGCGAAATGTCGGTCGGCCGAATTGCCTCATGCGCTTCCTGAGCGCTTTTGGATTTTGTCTTGTACACGACAGGTGATTTTGGCAGATAGTCTGCATCAAAATTCTTTTTAACGTAATCACGAATCTGTGCTACGGCTTCTGCTGCCAGACTGAAAGAGTCTGTACGCATGTAAGTGATCAAGCCTACAGTGCCGCCACCAACATCAACGCCTTCATAGAGTTGCTGTGCAATTCGCATGGCGCGTGCGGTAGTGAAGCCAAGTTTGCGCACGGCTTCTTGTTGCAGTGTTGAAGTAGTGAACGGTGCTGCCGGGCTGCGGCTGCGCTGTTTTTTCTCGACACGGGTAACGGTGGTTTTGCCTGCGCTGGCCAGTAACAGTTTGCCTACAATATCTGCCTGCTGGTCATGATTGATGACCGTGAATTGTTCAACTTTCTGGTTGTTCAATTGTATTAGTTTGGCGGTGAAGCCATGCTGATGTTTCAGGGCATCGAGGTGGATGGTCCAGTACTCTTGCGACTTGAATGCTTCGATTTCAAGTTCGCGCTCGACAATCAGGCGCAGTGCCGGGCTTTGTACGCGACCGGCAGAAAGCCCGCGACGGATTTTTTTCCATAGTAATGGTGACAGATTAAAACCAACCAGATAATCCAGCGCGCGGCGCGCCTGCTGTGCATTGACCATCGGCATGGAAATGTCGCGCGGGTCTGCAATGGCGTGCTCTACAGCGCCTTTTGTGATTTCATGAAACACGACACGTTTCATGAGTTTATTTTTGAGCAGGTTCTTGGATTTCAGAATCTCTGCAATGTGCCAGGAGATGGCCTCGCCTTCACGGTCCGGGTCAGTTGCCAGGTAGATGCTGTCCGCACCTTTGACTGCTTTTGCAATCGCATCCACATGCTTACTGTTGCGCTCGATGATGTCATATTTCATCGCGAACTGGTGTTCGGTATCCACTGCACCATTTTTAGGAATCAGGTCGCGCACATGCCCATAGGATGCGAGTACCTCGAAATCGCTGCCTAGATATTTTTTCAGCGTTTTGGCTTTTGATGGAGATTCAACAATAAGTAGTTTGGACATGAATGCCTAAATAGTAAGGGGAGTCTTAACAGTTCGGATGATAGCAAGGACAATCACTAAAATACAACAACTTAAGTGATATATCGTGCAAATTTATCTGTCTTGCAATGACCTGTTACGAATAAATTCGATTCTTGTACCATCGCTGTCGGCCAAACTGAGTGCTGCACCCTCATTAGCAATGTCACCGAATAGCGGGTCTTCGTCATCCAATCTGGCCTGACTCAGATTCTTGAAGTCGTACAGATTTACATCTGCCAGATGGGATGGTTCAACATTGGTGATGGCGCGGAAGATGTTGTTGATACGCCCTGGCTGCTCACGCTCCCAGCTTTGCAGCATGTCTTTCACTTTCTGGCGTTGCAGATTCTCCTGGCTGCCACATAAATCACATGGAATGATCGGAAAATCCATCTGGCGTGCATAGCTTGCGATGTCTTTTTCGCTGCAATACGCCAATGGGCGTATCACGATATTCTGTTTGTCGTTGGTTGCCAGTTTTGGTGGCATCGCCTTCATTTTTGCACCAAAGAACAAGTTTAAAAACAGCGTCTCCACGATGTCATCGCGATGGTGTCCCAGCGCTATCTTATTGGCTCCCAGTTCCTTTGCTGTAGTGTAAATCACGCCACGGCGAAGGCGGGAGCACAGTGAGCAGGTGGTTTTACCTTCTGGGATCTTTTCCTTAACGATGGAGTAGGTGTCAGCCTCTACGATGCGATAATCAATGCCTAACTTCTTGAAATAAGCAGGCAGAATATCCGCAGGGAAGCCTGGCTGTTTCTGGTCGAGATTCATTGCAATGAGTTTAAAGTCGATGGGTGCGCGCTCCTGTAGCGCTAGCAATATCATGAGTAACGCATGTGAGTCCTTGCCACCGCTCATGCATACCAGAACGGTGTCGCCATCTTCAATCATGTTGTAGTCGCCAATCGCTTTGCCAGTAGCGCTGATGAGGCTGTTACGCAGTTTGATGAAGTTGTTGGAATGGTTGTCTGGCAGATGTTTTATCATGGTATTCAAAGATTAGAATTCAGCTGAGCATGGGCTCGTTTGTGTTTAAAGTTAGAGGTTTAGTGAGCGTCCGCCATCAACAGCCAGAACATGGCCAGTAACGAATGGGGCATCATAGACCAGAAATTTAACGGCTTTAGCAATATCTTCCGGCTCGCCTACGCGTTTTAACAATGTTTGGTTAATGACGCGCTGACGGTAGACCTCATCGAACTGCGGATTGTTTTCCGGCCATTGGACAGGTCCTGGTGCCACTGCATTCACTCGCACCTCGGGACCTAACTCATGTGCAAGTGATTTTGTCAGTGTGACTAGTCCTGCTTTTGCGACGCTATAAACGATGTAACCCTTTTTGGGCCTTTCAATATGCATATCGGTAATATTCACGATACAGCCATAGTTTTTGCGTAGTTCTGAGGCGGCTGCCTGAGATAAAAATACGGGGGCTTTCAAATTGCTGCCCATCAGATCCTGCCAGTTGTCTTCGTTGATTTGTCCGATTTCGGTTGGGTAATAGTTCGATGCGTTGTTGATCAGCACGTCCAGTCTGCCAAAGTGCTTGACGGTCCCGTTCACGATACTCGGTAAAATTGCGGTGTTGAGTAAATCACCTTGAATGATGGCAACAGAATTCGTGCGTTGTAAATTAAGTTCTGCCTGCAGTGCGCGTGCTTCAGTTGCGCTGGTGTTGTAATGAATCATCAATAAGGCGCCGTGCGCGTGCAGTTCTCGGCAAATGGTCGCACCGACGCGTTTTGCTCCGCCAGTGATGAGCACAACTTTATTTTTAAGTTTATCTTTAACGGTTTCCACAGATTACTCATTTCTTTGTTGCAAAATATTATAATGGCTTATGGCTACATTACCTATTTCGGCGTTACCCGCGCCAAGTTTCGAAGCGCAGGCGCATAGTCAGCAGCTCTCTTTGTTGATTCAGGAAAAAATCAATCGCAATGGCGGTTGGGTGTCATTTGCAGACTTCATGCAGATGGTGCTGTATGAACCTGGACTAGGTTATTACAGCGGCGGGGCAAAAAAGTTCGGTGTGGGTGGCGATTTTGTTACGGCTCCGGAGATGTCTCCATTGTTTGCACAATCTTTGGCCAGACAGGCGGTACAGGTCATAGACGAAACGCATGGTGATATTCTGGAGTTGGGTGCCGGAACCGGTAGATTAGCCGCGGACTTACTGCTTACGCTCCATGAATTAGACCGGCTTCCGGCGCGTTATTACATATTGGAAGTTAGCGCTTACTTGCGTCAGGTTCAGCGCGATAGCTTGCAAAAACTGTTGCCTGGAAATATTATGCAGCGCGTTATGTGGTTGGATAGCTTGCCACATAAATTCATTGGATTGATTTTGGGTAACGAGGTCCTGGATGCGATTCCGGTACATCTGGTCTATAACACTGAGTCCGAATTGTTGGAGCGTGGAGTCTCGTTCGATAATGGCTTTGTCTGGCAGGACAAGCAGCTTACAGTGCCATCGCTATATGATGATGTAAGTGCTTATTCGTTGCCTAGCGACTATCTCACAGAGGTATGCCCAGCTGCTGTCGGATTGATTCATAGTATCGCTCAAATACTGGAGCAGGGGGTTGTGCTTATGCTCGATTATGGTTTTTCTGGACGTGAGTATTATCATCCGCAGCGTAATCAAGGCACCTTGATGTGCCATTATCAGCACTTCGCGCACAGTGATCCGCTCATCAATGTCGGTTTGCAGGATATTACCGCACATGTCGATTTTACCAGTATTGCACATGCCGGCATAAGCAAAGGATTGGAGTTGGCTGGTTTTTGCAGTCAGGCGCAGTTCCTGATGAACTGTGGCATTCTGGAAGTGATGAGTCATGTATCGCCAAACGATATGGCACACTATGCGCCGCTGGCTGCCGCCGCGCAGAAGTTGCTGTCACCGGCTGAAATGGGGGAATTGTTCAAGGCAATTGCCTTCAGTAAAGATATCGAGCAACCTTTGATAGGTTTTGTGTCAGGGGATAAATCGCATACCCTCTAAATCAACTAAAGTATTTTTTGCAGCAGATCACTCACTATCAGCGTTCGCCCTGAGCTTGTCGAAGGGCGGCACCATGGTTCTACAAGCTCACCACGAACGAGGCAATATCTAAACTGAGACATCACCTTGAGATTGTCGTGTATTTCGTGGACATGACTTTTTATAGGATAATACGCAGCATGAATGAACAAAATCACACAGCACTCACACAGGATGACGACCTCACACAACGCCGTATTCGCAGCTTTGTGCTGCGCCAAGGCCGTCTGACCAAAGGTCAGGCGCGTGCGCTGGAAACCGGTTTTCCTAAATTTGGCATTACTTATGAGCCAAAGCTGCTTGATCTGAACGCTACATTTGGCCGTTCTGGTAGTAAGAAGGTTCTTGAAATTGGTTTTGGCATGGGTGAGACCACTGCCAAGATCGCGCAAACATTACCAGATTGTGATTTTCTGGCCGCTGAAGTGCATACGCCAGGGGTTGGCGCGCTTCTTAAGTTGATCGATGAGTCAGCGCTTACTAACATTCGAGTGATTCAGCACGATGTAGTAGAGGTTCTGCATCACATGCTGTCAGATGCAAGTCTGGATGGCGTGCATATCTTCTTTCCTGACCCTTGGCATAAAAAGCGTCATCACAAACGACGTCTGATTCAGGCTGAATTCGTAAAATTGTTATGCAGTAAACTTAAAACGGGCGGTTATTTACATGTTGCAACTGATTGGCAGGAGTATGCTGAATGGGTGCTTGAGGTTTTAACTGCCGAGCCGCAGTTGCAAAATACCGCTGACGATTATGCGATAAAACCCAGTTATCGTCCGCTTACCAAATTCGAGAACCGTGGTATTAAATTAGGCCACGGTGTTTGGGATCTGGTGTTTGTACGCAAATAATAAAGGCGCTCAAGTGAGGTCTGGAGCGCTCATCATTCAATTACTCCTGAGTTTCCGTTTTATCTGGATTTGTTTCATCCAGGTTTGTTTCATCTTGCGCAGTGTTGTCAGAGAATAGCCACTTGCCTATCACTTTTTCCGCTTCTTCAACACCTTGTTTTTTCAGGCTGGAGAATAGCTGTATCGTACATTCGCTATTGTAGTTTTTTCCCCATGTTTCAATCAGTTCCTTACGTACCCTGTTAAGCGTAAGCGTCGCTTCACTCCGAGAGAGCTTGTCTGACTTTGTCAGTAGGACGTGCACGGGTTTGCCGCTTGGACAAAACCAGTCCAGCATCTGGCGGTCAAGCGGTGTTAGCGGGTGGCGGCTATCCATCACCAGCACCAGGCCACCCAGGCTGGAGCGTTCGCTCAGGTAGCGAGCCAGGACATTTTGCCAATGCGCACGCATGGCTTCGGGCACCTTTGCATAGCCATAACCTGGCAAGTCCACCAAGTGTCTGTCATTGCCTAATGTAAAAAAGTTAATCAGCTGCGTGCGCCCCGGTTGTTTACTGACGAACGCCAAACGATTGTGGTTGGCCAGTGTGTTAAGTGCGCTGGACTTGCCCGCGTTCGAGCGACCGGCAAAGGCAACCTCAATGCCGCTGGGGGGCGGCAAATCGCGTAAATGATGTGCGGAAATGAAGAAGGTGGCGTTTTGAAACAAAGGCATATGAATCCGATTCTGTTAGCGTATCCATTAAAAATCAAAGGTTGATATATCTACATCTGACAATGGGGATGATTTTGTCGATTGACAGATTGCAGCGATATAATTTTTGATTTAAATAAATGAATTGATATTGCGGTGAAAAATGCTATCACGAATAGTCGTTTTTAGCTAAAATAGCGCGTTAATTGGTTGAATAATTTAGATTTAGGAGCGGTAATGCAATTTCGTCATCTAGCATGGTTAATGTCCAGTGTAATGTTGGTGGTTTCTAGCGGGGCTTTTGCTGAAGCGCCGGCAAAAAGAACCGCAGAGCAAATTGTGAACACCGTTTGTGCTGCTTGCCACGCACCAGATGGTAATAGTGCAATTACGCTGAACCCTAAGTTGGCTGGTCAGCATCCTGAATACCTGCAAAAGCAATTGACTGAATTCAAGTCTGGCAAACGTGCCAATGCTGTCATGTCAGGTATGGCGGCAGGTTTGAGCGATGATGAGATGAAAGATCTGGCTGCGTATTTCTCAGCGAAGAAACTTAACCTGGGTCAAGCAGTTACCAATGGCAAAGGCTCTTTGGGTGAAAAGATCTATCGTGGCGGCAATCTCGCGAATAGCGTCCCTGCCTGTGCTGGATGTCATGGTCCAAATGGCGCTGGTTTGCCAAAACAATTTCCGCGTTTGAATGGCCAGCATACGGATTATACGCTTGCTCAGTTAAAAGCTTTCCGCACTGGTGAGCGTGCGAACGCGCCAATGATGATGGCTATTGCAGCAAAAATGACCGATGCTGAAATGGCCGCAGTTGCAGATTACATTCAAGGTTTGCGTTAATCAAATAGATTTAAAAAGGGTAGCTTGGCTACCCTTTTTTTGGCTTGATTTATTCAGGTCTACGCTTTTGGTGTATGAACCTTAAAACGAATTTTCATCCACGAAAAACACCAAAATCACGAAATAAGGCAGAAGCTTTAATAAGTTGAGATTCAACGGTTGAGTTTTGATTTTACCTACCCAAATTCTTTGAGTCTATTCGTGCCTTTTATGTTTTTAGTGGATCACTACTTTTTATGGGATGAATTGCCCCAATGTCCGGCAACTAATGCATTGCAAAAAAGTCATATTCTTTATTATTCAAGCCACCATATTAAAATCTCTTAGAGTGCCGTATTTTGAACCCAAGATTATCATTTACCAGAAATTTTTATGACCTGTTAAGCTCAATGCGTTTTGCTGTCAGCCTGCTTACTATTTTGGGCGTGGCTTCTGTTGTAGGTACGGTGTTAAAGCAAAATGAGCCGTACGAAAACTATATCGTCAAATTTGGTCAATTCTGGTTTTCATTATTTGAAAAGCTGGGTCTGTACGATGTTTATCATAGCGGCTGGTTCTTGGCGATTCTGCTGTTCCTGGTGATATCTACAAGTCTTTGTGTATACAGAAATACACCGCTCATGCTCAAAGAGTGGCGTACGTTTAAAGATCACGCGAGCGAGAAGTCACTGAATGCATTTAGCCATCAGGCGACTTTCAGCATGAATGCAGGTATGGAAGCCACCAAGGAGGAGTTGGTCAAGTTCCTGCAGGCGAAAGGTTTTCAATACAAATTCAGATCTCAGGAAAATGGCAGTGAATTGATAGCTGCAAAAGCCGGCACCCATCAGCGCTGGGGCTATATTTTCACGCATGTTGCAATGGTGGTTATTTTGTTTGGCGGCTTGCTGGATGGTAACCTCCCTTTCAAAGTGCAGGAGCTACTGGGTTATAAACGGATTGAAACGCTTGATATTCCTTCTTCGCAAGTGCCTGAGGTCAGCAGGCTGGGTGTGTTTAACCCATCATTCCGTGCCAACATGACCCTACCGGAAGGTTCGAGTGATAATGTCGCTTTCGTGCGTGTTCGTGATGGTTATCTGGTACAGGAGCTTCCGTTTGCCATAGCGCTTAAAGATTTCCGTATGGAGCACTATGCGACAGGTCAGCCAAAGTCATTTGAAAGTGATTTGGTGATCATGGATCCGGACTTGAAAGCGCCAATCACTAAAACGATCAGTGTCAATCATCCGCTGATTTATAAAGGTATTGCGATTTACCAATCCGATTTTCAGGATGGCGGTACAAAGCTTGATTTTAAAGTGTGGAATCTGTTCACGCCCGACAATCACCCTCAACCACTCGCTGGTGCGATTTTTGAAGAAGGCATCATAGGCGATGGCGATGCAGCTTTAAAAGTTGAATATAACGATTTTCGTAAATTCAATATCATTAACCTGTCACCGGATGGTAAAGGTAAACCGCATAACGTAGGCCCGAACATCACTTATAAATTGAGAAATAATAAAGGTCAGGCAGTCGAGTATGTGACTTACATGCAGCCGATGCGTATCGATGGCAAGCATTACTTTATTTCGGGTATGCGTGAAACCGTGCAGGATGATTTCCGTTACCTGAGAATCCCCATTGATGATGACGCTAGTATCAACGGATTTATGAATTTCAGAGCTATCATGCTGAATGAATCAAAATATCCGGAGATCGCAAGAAAAATCGCACGTAATTCGCTGGAAGCAGGTAAAGAGCCTGCTGTGACCATGCAGTTTGAGGAAAGTGTCATACAACTGCTGAGTGTATTTGCCAAGGGTGGTTACACCGGTGTTGCACAGATTATCGAAAAGAACGTGCCTGAGAAAGAGCGCGAGATGGTGGCGCAGACTTACATTAAAATGATTACGGTAGCCGCATATGAGGCCTACAACATGGGCTTGGCGGAGAATAAAAAACCATTGCTGGTCAGCGGAGCCGAAACAGAGGTGTTAATACGTGATAGCCTGAATTCATTCAGCGATATGTTCTTTTACGGCTCGCCTTATTTTCTGCAACTTGAGCAGTTTGAGCACAAGGAAGCTAGCGGCTTGCAGCTGACAAAATCACCGGGACAGAAATGGGTCTATCTAGGCTCGGTCCTATTGGTGCTGGGTATCTTTGCCATGATGTATATCCGTGAAAGGCGCATCTGGCTGTTGCTTAAGCCAGAAAATCAGCAAGTGCTTTTCGCAATGGCATCAAACCGTAAAAACCTGGATTTTGAGCAGGAATTTAATTTGTATCGCGAGCAGCTGAAAAGCTTGCTCGCTTAAGGAAAGATGATGAACAGTAATTCATTGGATTATCAGCAAAAAACATTACTACAGCGACTCAGCTGGCAAGATTGGCTCTATGCCCTCATTCTGGTGGCGGGTGCAATTTTTTCATACTCCACCTATGCTCAGTATATGGATGTTTACGAGATCGGGTTTTTATTTGGAGCCGCAGCGCTTTTTAGCTACCTCGGCTGGCAGTGGAGGCGGCTTGCACTGCTTGTGCTCGGCGTCGGAGTGATCAGTGTGGCTGCAACCGGCTTGTACCAAGCTGATCAGGCGCGTGCCACGCAGGTATTTCTGCTGAAGTTTCTATTCTCAAGTCAGTCTGCCATCATGTGGATGAATGTCTTGTTCGTACTTGCGATGGTGACTTATTGGTTGGCACTCTTCAGGCGCAGCGAGTTTACTGGCCGTGTTGCCACAGCGCTTACATGGGCTGCTGTTTTGTTTGGGTTTGTCGGTCTCATGGTACGCTGGTACGAGTCATATCTCATCGCGCCTGATGTGGGACACATCCCGGTAAGTAACCTGTATGAAGTTTTCGTGCTCTTCTGTTTGATTACCGCCATGCTCTATCTGCATTACGAGCAGCGACTTAATACCAAGCAGTTAGGCGGCTTTGTATTGATTGTAGTGAATGCTGCGGTAGGGTTCATTCTTTGGTATACGTTTGATCGTCAGGCGCACAACATACAGCCTTTGGTGCCTGCCTTGCAAAGTTACTGGATGAAGATACACGTTCCGGCGAACTTCGTTGGTTATGGCGCCTTTTCATTGGCAGCGATGGTTGCGAGTGCTTACTTGCTTGCCAGTCGAGGCCTGCTTGCAAGTCGCTTGCCAAAATTAGAGGTGCTGGATGATTTGATGTATAAATCCATTGCTGTTGGCTTTGCTTTCTTCACGATTGCTACTATCCTGGGTGCTATGTGGGCAGCGGAGGCTTGGGGTGGCTATTGGAGCTGGGACCCCAAAGAAACATGGGCGTTGATAGTGTGGCTGAATTATGCCGCATGGCTTCATTTGCGCATGGTCAAGGGCTTGCGTGGGCCACTACTTGCATGGTGGGCATTGATTGGTTTGCTGGTCACAACCTTTGCTTTCTTGGGGGTAAATATGTTCTTGAGTGGCTTGCATTCATACGGCACGCTCTGATGGCGAAAGCGGATGGGGTTGTTCGTGCCTTTGGTGTTTTTGCGAGTTTTCACCATTCGGTGAAATATCTGCTAGCACCATTTCGTGGATATGATTTTTACTGCAATTGATCCACTACCATTTCCAGTCTAAACCGCACTTCTCCATCATGATTGTCTACCAGGCTGAGCATATAGCCAGCCTGCCTTGCCTGCTGTGCCGCATGGTATAAACCCACGCCCAGCCCGTTTCTTGAACTGACGTGGGATTGAAACAATTTACCTGCGATTGCAGCGGGGATTGCGGAGCCGGTATCGCACACTTCAACGCAAAGATTCTGCGTTGGCATGAGCGTGACTTTAATGCTGATGTCAGCTTCCAGCTTTGCTTTTTCCAATGCATTCTGCAGCAGGTTGTCTACCACGCTGTCCAGCACGTCTGGGTCAATGTCAGACTTGGGCAGGGTCGATGGCGCTTCAAATTGGATCTGGTGATGTACATTAAGCTGTTTGAAATTTGCCCACCACACGCCAACCTTGGCCTGATTTTTTTCTCTACGCTGGGCATTTCCAGTTTTGTCAGTGTGCTGGCAAGGCGCTGGCTAAGTCTTGGCAGTTGTTTTTTAATGAGTTCGATTAATCTGGCGTCGTCCTCTTTGTCATGGCTCTGTTCAGCCGCGGCAGATAGTGTGCCTAATGATTGCAGGATGTTCTTGATGTCATGCGTTAAACGTGAGCCGGTCTCGTATAAGGACTGCATGTACGTGTTCTGGCTGATGGTTTCTTCACGGCATTTTGCTTCATAGAACTCGCCTAGTATCTGCGTCAGTAATTGCACATGTAAATACATGGCTGGCGTAAATGCCCAGCGTGAGTAAAGCGTAAGATGCAATGCGTGAAAGGTGAAGGTGGAAATGAATTTGGTCGGCTCGCCAATCTCACGCTTGCTGCTACCGATTTGGCATGTTACGCCACTTACCCAATTAAGAGAGGCTAGCTCCTGCATTGCTGCACCTAGAAACTCATCAGGGGATTTCTTATCTTCGGCGTGTGCTGCAATCTTTCTGATCCACTGTTCAAAAGGCAATCCCAAACTTAATAAGTAACGGGACATCAGTAATTCAAGCCCGGAAAAAGTAGCACTAGGGTTCCATAGCCAGCTAAGAGCGACCAATGTGACCGCTAGCCCCAATACGGCAACAATCAGCAGCTTAATGTAGTGTACTTCCCAAACTACGCCGATGGCGAAGCTGCCTAATATCACGATGAGCGTCAGTAAGAAGATGAGTAAAGTGTAAAAGAAGTCGATGTTGGGTGTGTGCGTTACCGGTCTGTTTTTTGCGGATAAAAATAGAATGGTTAGCGGCAACACTGGTAAAAAATAGACGAGCAAAAACTTTGCGACAATTAAATCACTGTTGGCATGCAGGAGTTTGGGTACGACCCAAAGTAATAAAATAGAGAGTAAATAGGTGGCTGCAAGAATATTGGGCAGTCTGGTGCGTGTATTTGCACCTGAAAAAATACGTCCGCCAATTAAAGCAAATAGACCGGCGATCCAGAATGCAGTGCCCCACCAGTTCATATATATCAAGGATAAAGCGGTGGCAGCAATAATAACTAGCGTAGCCTGCCAGGACAATTTGTCATTCTGTCGCATCACTGGCTGCCACAATAAGAAAAAGCCGTAATGGCATAATAGCAGCGCACTATAAAGCTGGCCTGATTCCCCCCACACTAACAACGCATGTAATGATAGAATCATTAGCGCCATCAGGCGGTCGCTATCATCAAGGACTTGCCGATAGAATTTGTAAAATAATTGCATAAAGCTAAACTCGTTAGTTAATGGGTATTGTTAGCATTGTATTCGCAATGGTTTGGAATCGCATTAATGCGAATATTGTTAGAATTTGAACACAAGTGTCCATTTTTTGACAATAATTTATGCAATTAACAGGAGTTTCTTTTAGAATGGTTGCAAATTTATTATAAATTACAGTAAATTAGCAGTGTCGCTGATAATTGGTATGGGATTTGCTTATTTACAGTTGAATATTTTATGTTATTGAGTGCTGTGGTGTGAGTTGGCGCATCCATGGCCGGGGAATTAAATGAAAAAAACACAAACAGGTTTTACATTAATCGAGTTGGCGATTGTGCTGGTGATTATCGGTTTGCTCTTGGGCGGTGTACTGAAGGGACAGGAGCTTATCAATAGTGCTAAGGTAAAGAATATCGTGAGTGATTTTAAAAATACTCAGGTTTATATCTATGGGTATCAGGATAAGTATAAATCCGTACCTGGGGATGATCATGCTGCAAATACCCATGTTGCTGGTCAAAATGCAGCTGTAGGTACACAGAATGGTGTAATTGAGGGTAACTGGTTGGCCCCGGCAAATAATGCTGAAGCTTGTGTGTTTTGGCAGCATGTTAGGTTGGCTGATTGATAGCGGACTTTTGAAATGAGACATTTAGACAATGAAAATGAGACAAAAGGATAATGAATATTTACACCAAATAACCCGCAAATTATATAGAGTTAATGCGTTGCAATAAATTTTATGGCATCTTCGTAACTTATGCCTAATGCTTTTTGATATTGTAGAATTTTATGGTGCTTGGCAAGTTCGGCTGCATTAACACTAAAACCTCTTGGGCAAGCAAAACTTAGGATGTTGGCATCGCTAAAAATATCCGAATTAACCAATTCGTTTTCGCTAAAGGCTACACTCCCTAAATCATTTACGGCTGGTGCATGAGCCCCTAAAAATCCTACATGCTTCAAATAGTATGCACCTTTTACAGGGTTTCGATTGTCAGCTGGTGTGTAAAATGCCGCTGATACTTTTTTATAGCGCCCTAGTTTTACGGCATCTATAAAAGCGCTTTTTAGTTGATCTAATTCTGCAAACAAAATGCCATCATGGGCTTTAATTTGATTAACTACACCATAAGAAGGTTTATCGTTGGCAGGATGGCCTATTACGATTTGTGCTGGACTTGTGCTGCGGTTGTACACGGTTGCCATATTGGTAATATCATTTTCGCTAAAAGTGAGTTCTACACCGTTTAACGCTATAAATTTACCTGCTTTAAATATTTTGATTAACTTCACAATATTACCTTTTAGGTGATTATCAGGGGCGACTTTTGACCCTAAAGCCGTGGCTAATAATCGGTGCCATGCTTTACTAATGGAAGATAGCAAAGCTTTTTTATTTACTATCGCGTAATGCCAGCTTCATCAATAGTTTTTACAAGTTCAGATCGTCTTTGTAATAGCTCACGCTCAGTTTTTTCAATATCTTGAATAGCTTTTCGGCACTCATGCACTGGCATAGCTTCTCCATCGAACTTGTCATCAAGTGCTTCACCTATTTTTTCTAACAAGATGTCACCAAAGTAAAAATAAATGGC
>Ga0172373_10001112_pt1 | contig 43676 bp, 29 predicted proteins | sample Lak10m_2_FD_114546 | JGI IMG/M metagenome (GOLD analysis project Ga0172373, IMG submission 114546) | Freshwater microbial communities from Kabuno Bay, South-Kivu, Congo - kab_092012_10m | ecosystem: Environmental > Aquatic > Freshwater > Lake | place: Democratic Republic of the Congo... | reverse complement strand
CTCTCTGCGCTCCTCCTGCTCGTCCAGGTTCTCGTAGCGCAGCTTGTTCAGGTAGCGCCCAATGTAATACTGAAGATCATTCGTGTTATTCCGATCGCCCATTAAGTCTGTGGGAAAATCTTCTGCTACATTATCAAGTCTATGCAGATCCTCCAGTTGGCGGCGCAGCGTTGCGCGATCCTTTTCGCGCAGCGGAGCTGCGATCTCAGGGTCGTGATCTACCTCTGAGACACGCGGGTTGAGCGCGACTTGGGCAGCGTCGTTAGCGAATTTAGACACCCTATCCTCGTTCGTGGGAAGACAGAAAGACTCGCGCCCGTTCTTCTGCACTCGCACGGTCGCAATCTCGTTCAAAATCTTGCGCAGCGGTCCGCCCTCGCTGGGCATGCGGTACTCGGTCATGCCCACCGGACACGCATCCACGCGCTGCACGGGCACGCGCGGCGTCGCCTTGTTCGGCTTCGCCTTGCGCGGGTGCGTGTGACGAATCCCGATCTGGTGATCGTTCGCCGACCGCACCTTCTCCGGTCGCGTCAGAAGCAGCGAACTGAAGGACGACATGAGCAGCGCCAGAACGCTTGTTTACTTCTCTGTACTTCCCCGTAATTTGACCTTTGACCGCGAGGACCCGTCGCACCGTCACTGCGTCAAGTCGGAATGAGAGGTGTGAGGTCCGCCAGGACCAAGAAATCCTCGAGTGTAGACCGACGTTCTGAGCTGTTCCACAGTGACGTGTGGATAAAGTAGCTCGGACTCAGACCAAGTGCTGGACCGCGCGGCGCAACAGGTCCGCGGTCGAAACCACGGAGCGAAACAGCGGCTGTTCCGCCGCCTCTTGGTCAGCGTCCGCGTCCGCTTCCTTGTCCGCTTCCTTGTCCGCGTCCACGTCGCGGTCGAGCAGCGCGTGCGCGTTCGCTCGCTTCTGTGCGTGCAGCTCAAACGCGAAGGCGTCGTCGATGGTGGCGACCGCGATCAGGCGCCAGATGAAGCTGGGTTTCTGCTGACCGATGCGATAGATGCGCGCCACCACCTGGTCCTCGTGCGTCATGGGGTTCGGCGCCGACGCCGAGTCCACGAGCACCAGGTGCTGGCAACAACTAAAGTCCACTCCCTCGTTGCCCGCCATCGTGCTCAGCAGCACGGCGTCCAGCTCGCGCGCGCGAAACGCGTCCACCACCGCGCCGCGCGCACGCCAGTCCAGCGCGCCCGTGAAGAGCGCAGTCCGCAGCTGCAGCGGCGGCGCCGACAGCGCCGTCTGCAGCGATTCCAGTACGCGCACAAAGCGACTGACGATGACGACGCGCTCGCCCGCACCAGAACCAGAACCTGCAGCGCCAACGCCCGCTTCCGTGCAAATGCGCACCACCTCGCGCAGCTTGGATTCCCCGCAGGTGGCGAGCCCGAGCAGGTTGACGCAGCTCGCGTAGCGGTCGCGCGCCTGCTGAACAACAAACGGCGGCGCGTGGCGCTCGTTCGCTTCAATCCAGTCCGCCAGCGCGCACTCCATGCGCTCGTGCGCGGCGCGGTACGCCGCCTTCTCGTCCGCGTCCAGCGCGACCGCCACGTCGGTGTCGGTGCGCGGCGGCAGCGCAATACCCTCGCTCGCCAGCGTGCGGCGCAGCAGAATGGACGAGCGCAGAAGCGCGAGCACGTCGCGCGTGAAGTGGCGCTCGTAGCCCGCCCAGAAGTCTTCCGACGCCAGCACGGCGTGATCCTTAAAGACCACCTGCGCAATCGAGCAGAGCTCCATCATGTGGTTGCAGACCGGCGTGCCCGTCAGTCCCAGTTTGGGCACGGTCGCTGGAAATCGACGCAGCGTGCGCCACAGAGCGCTGCCGCCGCCGCCGCTCAAGCGCCGCCCATTGCGCGCCTTGTGCACCTCGTCGAATATAATCAGTCGCCAGCGCACGCCGCCAAACACGTCGCCGTCACTGTTCTGCTGCTGCTGCTGCTCATCGCTCGCCGCCGAAAGCGCCGTCGCGTCCGCGCGCAGCGTCTCGTACGTTGAAAACACGAAGCGCGCAGAGCTGGCGCGCAGTCGCGCGAGTCGGTCGCGTCCGCTGTACACGAAGACGTCGCGCTTCATGTCGACCTGGCGCCAGTGTCGCGCAATCTGTTCGCACCAGGTCGCGATCAGCGCGCTGTTGAGCACGACCAGCACGCGCTGCTGCTGCTGACCCGCGCTCGCGCTCGCGCTCGCGCTCGCCGAATGTTCGAAGTCGCACGTCAGCAGCAGCACGGCGGTGGCGATGGCTTGAAACGTTTTCCCCATGCCCATGCCGTCCGTCAGCAGGAAGCCGTAGGCGGGCTCGGTCGCGAGTGCGCGCGCGAGGCGCGCCGTCGCGTGACCCGATTTCGCTAGACTCTGACGCTGGTCCACCGTGACCTGCACTCGCAGTCGCGCGTAGACGAACACGTCCAGCATGCGAGCAATGGCGACCGCCTGGTGCGGCAGCGGCGACGTCAGCTGCAGCGCCGCGCAAGCTTCGCGCACGCTGTCCGAATCAATAAAGCTGGGCGGCAATTTGTCACTGTCACCCGATGGCGCCGCCGCATCCGTCATCGGCGCGCGCGAACGCTGCGCTCTGGCTGCTGCTGCTGCCCGCGGCAGCCGCAGTCACGACACTTTTAACGTCAGTCGCGCTGCACGAGGCGAACGACGTTACTTCTGCTCCTTCACTTAGTACAGAAACAGAAGCCGCTGCTGCGCGCCGTCGCCGCCCGAAAGCGGGCACAAAAGGAAGCGAACGAGGAAGCGGACGAGGAAGCGGAGTAACGTCGAAGCGCGCCGTCGTGCTGATCGTGCCCGGCTTGGGCGGCAGCGCGCTGCGGTTTACGCGGTCAGAGTCGGAGTCGGAGTCGGAGTCTGGTCAGCGCGCCTGGATGCCGCTCTCGCTGCTGGCTCCGAAGGGACGTCTCGACACCGCGGTCTGGCGCCGTCGCATGCGCGTGCGCTACGACGCGGACCGCGACGAGTTCTGCGGCGTCGCGCGCGTGCGGCCGTACGCGGGGCTCGCCGCCGTGCGCCGTCTCAACGGAACGGCGGCGGCCGGCGCGGACCCCTTCGGCGCGCTGATTGACGACCTGCAAGCGCGCGGCGTCGCCGTGCACGCCTTCGGCTACGACTTTCGCCGCGTGACGGGCGCGCGCTGCTGGGCGCACACGCAGCGCCGCCTGGCGCGCACGCTGCATCGACTGCACTTGAAGTCGGGCGGCGCCGGCGTGGTCGTGCTGACGCACTCCTTCGGCGGCGTGCTCTTTCGCGCGTTTAGTCAGCAGCCGCAGTGGTCGGCGACGGTGCGTGCGTGCGTGCGCACATTCGTTCCGGTGGCGGCGCCGTTCGGCGGCTCCGTGCTGGCGCTGCGCAGCGTGCTGACGGGCGCGACGCTCAACGTCTGTCCGATCGGTCCGCCGGGACAGCACGCCTGGTTTCAGTCGGTGCTGAGCAGCTACAGCAGCCTGCTGGCGTGTCTGCCGACCGCGTTCGACGCCGTCGTCGTGCGCGCCGACGGAACCGCGCGCGAATACGCCAACGAGGCCGCGCTGCCGTCGCTGCTGTTCGATTCGGGCAACCACCATGCAGTGCAGATCTGGCTGCGCAATGTGCAGCCGTGGCTGCTGCGCGCGCGCGCCGCGAACGACTCGTCGTCGTCGTCGCCGTCGCCGACGGACGCGTGCGTGCCCACGCACGCCGTGCTCGCGCGCGGCGCGCCCACGGCCACCGCGCTCGCGTTTACGCGCGCGCGACGCGTCAACCGCTTCGCCGACGACGGATCGTTCGCGGCGCTTTATGCGTGCGACGTGGTGCGCCAGAGCGACGGCGACGGCGTGGTTGCGCTGGACGATCAGCGCCCGCCTGGAAGCTCGACGGCGGGCTCGAGCTCGTGGTACAGCGAGACCACGATCGAGGACGCGCGCCACGTGGATGTGCTGCAGCGCCCCGAACTGTTTGCGCTCGTCATGCGACTCGTGACATAGTCCGAAACCGCGAATCGATAAACTCTCACTCTCTCGCTCTCTCGCTCTCTCGCTCTCTCGCTCTCTTGCATCCATATGAAACTATCTCACGCCGAGCAGGTGGTGCATTCGGTTTCGTCTGCTGCTGCCGCCGCCGCCGCCGCCGCCGCCGCTCCAGAGGAGGAAGCAGAAGAGGAAGCAGGAGAGGAAGCAGCAGACGCGAGTGAGCGCTGCAGAGCGGGGTCGACGGTGAACGCGATGGCGTCGGCTTTGGGTCGCGTGCGCAGGTAGTACATTCCGGTCTTGAGTCCGTTGCGCCAGGCGTAGAAGTGCATGGAGGTGAGTTTTTCGTAGGTCACGTCGGCGATGTGTGCGTTGAGACTCTGCGACTGGCAGACGAAGGGTCCGCGCGCGACGGCGTGGTTCATGACGACCTTGTGCGGAATCTCCCAGACGGTTTTGAAGACGGCGCGAATGTCGGCGGGCAGCTCCGTCAGCGGCTGCACGGACCCCTTGGTCGCGATCAGGCGCTCGCGCAGGCGCGGCGTCCACAGACCGCGGCGCACCAGCGTGTTAACCAGGTGCTTGTTGACCACGGTGAACTCGCCCGCCAGCACGCGGCGCGTGAACACGTTGCTCATGTACGGCTCAAAGGACTCGTTGTTGCCCAGGATCTGCGCGGTCGAAGCTGTCGGCATCGGGGCGACGAGCAGCGAGTTGCGCAGTCCGTGCGCGGCGAGGTCGCGTTCGAGCGCGCGCCAGTCCAGCTGAGACGCCGTCGCAGTCGGCTGCGCATTCCACAGATGGTACTGCAGCAGTCCGCGCGAGCTGGGGCTGCCGGCGTACGTCGGGTAAGCGCCCAGAAGTCGCGCGCGGGCGACGGAGGCGCAGGCGGCGGCGTGGTAAATGGTTTCGAAAATGGCGCGGTTGAGCGCGGCGGCGGCGCTCGACTCGAACGGCAGCATCATGCGCGCGAGCACGTCGGCGAACCCCTGCACGCCGATACCGATGGGTCGGTGGCGCCGGTTGGAGCGCGCCGCCTCGGGCAGCGGATAAAAGTTGCCGTCAATTACGCGGTCCAGGTTGACCGCCACGCGCTGCGCGACCGCGTGCAGCCGCGCAAAGTCAAACGTCGGGGTCGTCAGCCGCAGCGCGAACGGGCGCGTGGACAGCAGCACGGCGCGGTCGTCAATGTAGTAGATGGAGGCGAGATCGGTGGCGCACTCGTCGCCGGTCGCGTCCGTCGGCGCCAGCGGCTCGACCGAAAAGACGCAGGGACCGTCGCTGTCGAGCGCGGCTCGCAGGCTTTCTGCGTCGTTGTCGGCGTCGCGCTCAAGCAGGCGCCGCAGCGCGGCGCCCACGCGCGCAAAGGCGAAGGCGTCGCCCGCGAGGCGGCGCAGTTCGACCGCCACCTCCTGGTCGTCGTCCACCGACAGTCCGTGAAACGCGATACCGATGCGCACAAAGCGCGGCGGTTCAGTGTCCACGACGCGTTCGGAGCGCACGTGCAGCCCGAGCGCGTGCAGCGCGCCCTGCACGGCGGCGTAGGATTGCGCGCGCAGGCTGAGTCGTGCGGCGGCGGCGGCGGAGGCGGCGGCGGCAACGGAAACGTCGTCGTTCCCGGCGGTCACGGTCTCGACCGTGACGGGCACGTCGCACTCGCGCCAGTTGACGCGGTCGGCGTCCTCGCGCGCGAGTTCCAGCCGCCAGGCGAACGGCGGCGCGGTTCGCACGCGGCGCCACGTCGTCGCTTTGGAGGAGTCAGACTCTGCGCTGACCGCGACGCCGACGTCCAGCTCGTCCACGACGTAGTGCGGCAGCGAGATGGATGCCAGGTTGCAGACCGCGATCTCGTCGCGGCTCGTGTACTCGAGCACCTCCGTGCACAAGTTGGAGCTCTGAATCGTGCCCAGGTGCTGATGATTGCTCTTCAGATTGCACGCATCCTTGAACAGCATGTAGGGCGTTCCGGTCTCCTCCTGCGACGTCAGGATGGCGCGCCACAGCAGCTGCGCCTTGACGGTGCGCACGCCGCGGCCCTCGCGCTCGTAGCGCGCGTACAGCTCGTTGAAAGCGTCGCCGTGCACCTCGTGCAGTCCCGGCGCGGACCCGGGGTCGAACAGCGTCCAGTCGCCGTCGCTCTGCACGCGCTGCATAAACAGGTCGGGCGTCCAGAGCGCGTAGAACAGGTCGCGCGCGCGCTCGTGCTCGGCGCCCTGATTCTTCTTGAGCAGCAGCACCTCAAAGATGTCGGCGTGCCAGGGTTCAATGTAGATGGCAAACGCGCCCTTGCGCTTGCCGCCGCCCTGGTCCACGTAGCGCGCGGTCTCGTTGAACACGCGCAGCATGGGGACGAGTCCGTTGGAGCGCCCTTGCGTGGAATGGATCAGCGACCGCGTGGCGCGAATGCAGTGCACCGCGAGCCCGATGCCGCCGGCGTACTTGGAGATGCAGGCGCACTGCTTGAGCGTGTCGTAGATGCCCTCGATGGAGTCGCTCTGCATCTGCAGCAGAAAGCAGGACGACATCTGCTGCTTGACCATGCCGGCGTTGAACAGCGTGGGCGTCGCGTGCGTGTAGGCGCCGCGCGACAGCAGGTCGTATGTCTCGCGCACGCGCTGCAACAGGACTTCGTTGCGCTGCAACAGGACCTCGTTGCGCTGCAACAGGACCTCGTTGCGCTGCTCGCTACCACTATCGCCTTCGCCTTCGCCTTCGCCTTCGTCTAATTTTTGTTCGTCGTCGCCGCCCAGTTCGACCGCGATTGCGACGCGCAGCCACATGTGTTGCGGTCGTTCCGCGACGGCGCGCGTCTGCGGGTCGCGCATGAGGTAGGACTTTTCCAGCGTGCGGAAGCCGAACAGATCGAAGGCGTGCAGGTCGCGCTCGTGCTGCGGAATGGCGTCCAGCTCGTCGGCGCAGCTGCGCACAAACTCCAGAAAGCGCGCATTCATGACGGGCGCAAGCGAGTCGAGCACGGTGCGCGCGAAGCTCGCGCGCGTGCACTTGTGCAAGTTGGTCACGGCGACGCGCCCGGCGAGCTGGTGATACTGCGGGTGCACGGTGGAGAGCGCGGCGGCGGTCTCGGCGGCGAGTTCGTCCAGCTCCGTCGTGCGCACGCCCGGGTACACGCCCGCCACGACCTTTTGCGCCACCAGCACGGCGTCCACGTGCTGCAAGTCGCCGCTCAAGTTGCGCAGACGCTCCGTGATCTTGTCGAACGCGACCGGCTCCGTTCTACCGCAGCGCTTGATCACGTACATGTCTGTCTGTCAGAGCGCGAGTACAGGTTTTGTCTGATTGTTTTACGAGTCAATATCTTTTTTTTTTAAGGTGTGCAAGTCGCGCGGTCGGCTCTGACGACTTTTTCGTTGAACCGCCTCAGTGAATCAACGACGTCGAGGTGACGTGAGTGATCGTGAACACCACAAGAAGTAAAGACAGCGAAGGCCGCAAATGTCGAAGCTCTGGCGTCACGGACCGGCGACGGGTGTGCGCGTGGCGGACGGAAAGTGGACGGTGGCGACGCGTGCGGCGTCGGATTCGTCGGCGGGCGCAAGGGCGCCGAGCTGGGTGGACGGCGCGTCGTACGATCTCGTGAACGCGCTGGGCGAGGCCGGCGCGGTGGGTCCGCTGGACCGCATTGACGTGACGCGCGACGGTCGCCGCGCGGCGTTTACGGTGGCGTACGGCGACGCGCAGTTTGTGCAGGTGGTGGACACGGAGAGCGGCGCGACCGTGCGCATGATTGGCGTGGGAACCAAGTTTACGGAGAGCAACTTCGGCGACGTGCGTCTGTCGGCGGACGGCCGCGTGCTGGTCTGCACCTATCCGTACGCGGAGGACGCGACGGTCAACCGCGTCATGGTGCGTCTGGCGGCGGACGACTTCATGACCACGTACGCGGACGTGACCGCGAGCGACGTGGGCTGCGCGGAGGGGACCACGCTGTTCGGCGCGCGCCTCGCCATCGTGCCGCACGGCAGCGATGCGAACGCGTACATCGTGTCGGCGCTGTCGCTGGAGCCGCGCCGCATCGTGAACTTCCGCATTGAGCTGGACGCGACGGACGCCAGCGTGCTGGGCGCGCCGGCCGCGATCGGCGCCGCGCTGGCGCCGCCGCCGCGCGCGACTGAGCAGTGGGGTCTGCTGGGCGTGGAGGTGTCGTCCGACGCCAACGCGCTGGTGGTGGCGTCCGCGTCGGGCGTCGACGTGTTTGACGTGCACACGGCGCGCCTGGTGCAGACGTCGGCCGCCAAGATTGCGGACGCCAGCGACGTGGTCGCGAGCTGCGAGAACGGTCGCGTGACCGTGTCCGTGGGCGCGCGCGTGCTGCACTCCGCCACGTCCGTGCGCTCCGCCGCCGAGGCCGCCGAGGCCGCCGCCAAGCGGGCGACCGAGAACTCCGCCACCCTCCAGCAGAGACGCGCACTCGGGCAGCGCCTGGAGGAGAACCGCCTGCAGCGCGTGCGCGCCGCCAGCCCCGAGCGCAACTACTCCTCGCGCGAGGTGCAGCGCCTGCGCGCCGTGTCGCCCACGCGCGTCACCACTCCGGCAGCCAACTCCCACTACTACACGACCGCGCGCGGCGTTCAGCAGCAGCGCATGATGCAGCAGCGTCTGAACCAGCAGCGCCAGCAGCAGACTGCGGGCGCGGGCGCGCGCGTCGTGGTCGTGCGGCCGACGGCGACGACGACGACTGCTGCTGAGACGGCGGCGACGACGACGGAGGCGTCGAGCGCTGCCCCCATGGGTGCGGGCGCCGCGCGCGGGGCCGCGCGCGACGGTCGCAGCTACGCGCACGTGGCGCGCCCGGCGACCGTGACCTCGCGCACGGGTCTGCGCGTGCGCGCGATTTCGCCCCCGCGCGCGAAGTGAGCGTGTGTGTATGTCTGTGTGTGCGACGACGCGTCCATGAGACATTAGATAAAAATAGAGTCGCACATCGCGCACTGTGTCGCTTCTTGCTTCTTCATCCATCATGATGAGCACTGTGATTCCGCTGAAGCCGTCGGCAGCGTCGACGGTTGCGCGCCCGGGTCTCGAGGGCACGTTTTCGGACTGGTGCGCGGCGGCGCGCACGATTCTGCCGGCGAATGCGCGCGAGCTGGTGCAGCAGGCGCTCGCAATCTCCGCCGACTCGCGCGTGAGCGCGCTGGACCCGGAGGCGGTGGTCGCCGTTGCTGCGTTCTGGGTCTGCGTGGTGGAGTCCGAGCGCGTGGCGCCGGTGCTGGCGCTGCGTCTGCACTCGGAAACGGGCTCGCTGGCCTACGCCGACATTCTGGCGCCGGGCAACGAGCGGCTGCCCAACGCGCTCGCCGCCGCGCGCGCGGTCTTGTGCGGCTCCGAGGGCGCGAGCGCGGGCGCGCACGAGCTGGATGTCGCCTTGACGCGCGCGCTCGCAGACGCCAACACGAAGGTGGACGCGCGCTTGCGCAGTACGAAGAACGCGCCCGCGACCGTCAAAGTGCAGACCGCGGTTGCGTGGATGATCAACCACGTGCTCGCCAAGTGCGCGGTCGAGATTGCGCGGCACGTGCGCATGAATGCGCCCAGCAACATTACGAGGGCGCATCCGCTGCCGGCGGCCGTCGCCAACGTGATCGCCATGCTGCACGTGCACGACCGCGACGACGGCCGCTTCCGCTTGGGCGAGCTGGCGGAACTCAGTCAGCAGCCCATGAACGACGGCGGCTCCGTTCCCACCGTCTCCGCGCCGCCGCCGCGCGCCTCCGTCTCCGCCGTCGTCGACCGCGCACCGCCTGCAGCTCCGTCCGCTCTCGCGTCGACGGCGGCGGCGGCGGCGGCGGCAGCAGCAGCAGCCGCTCCCTCCTCCGTGCGCGCGACTGCGACCGTTGCTCCTTCTTATTTGTCGTCGGCGGCGACAGCAACAGCAGCTCCGTCCTTATCGCGCACGCCTGCGACTGCGACCGTTGCTCCTGCTTCTGGTCCTTCTTCGTCGTCGTCGTCGACGGCGGCAGAGCAGACGACTTCCTCGCGCGCGCCTGCGACCGTTGCTCCTGGTCCTACTCCTTCTTCTCTGTCGACGACGACGGCAGCAGCGCAGACGACCTCCTCGCGCGCGCCTGCGACCGTTGCTCCTGTTCCTGTTCCTGGTCCTTCGTTGTCGACGGCAGCAGCGCAGACGACCTCCTCGCGCGCGCCTGCGACCGTTGCTCCTGCTCATGGTCCTTCTTCTTCTTCTTTGTCGACAACAGCCAAGCAGGCGCCGTCGGCAGCGCGCACCGCTTCCTCCGCTTCCTCCGCTTCCTCCGCTTCCTCCGCTTCTCCCGCTTCCTTCGCTTCCCCCGCTTCCGTGGCTGTTCCTCCGCTGCAGCGAGTTCAGTCGACCTTGGAGCAGCTGGCTGCACGCGGATCGACCATCTACTCGGTCACGACGGGCGCGGGCGCGGCGACGCGTCTGGAGCGCGCGCGCGTGACGAGTGAAGATTTGCCCGACGAGGAAACGCTGAACTTGACGTACGCGTTTGCACAGAGCTCGACCAGCGATCGCGGCCTCGAGCGCATGCTGCGCGGCGGTCGTCGCACGCGCACGGAGCTCGCTGAACTGGTCGATTCGACGCTCGAGGTCGCCAACTCGTGGCAGGATCAGCTGCCGGACGAAATCGACACCGAGGAGCTCGACGAGGTCGCCAACAAGATCGCCTACGTCATCTACCACTTGACCGCCTTCAAACGCAGACTCGCATAGATCTGAGATAGGAGTCCCTCCACGTTAGGGTTCAAAGCGAACATGATCGACAGGATTGCTCGTCGTGAACATACGCGATTTTGGTGGGCGCGCGCGCGCGCCTGAGTGTGTGCCCTTGTGCTTGCATTTGTGTGCGCAAGCCAATTACGCAGTCGTTTATACGCTCTCTACGTTAAATCTGAAGCATGGAGACGTCGCGCACGGTCTCGATCACGGACGTGTCCGAGTTGGACCGGCTTCTGAAGGAGTCGTTTGACCCCATGCGGTATCCGGAGAACAACTCCATCGTGAACCGGCCGGCGATGTCGGACATCATTCACTTTTTCGACGGATTCGCGAACCGCGACAAGTACGACCAGACGCGCGCGGAGGGTCTGCGCAAGCTGCGGCGCGGCGAGTCCGTGCCGCGCGCGCTGGACGTCGAGCACGAAAAGATGGAGAAGTTTCGCGCGCGCCGCCAGGCGGTGCAGAAAGAGGAGCAGCGCATTCTCGACCGCAAACTCGCGCACCAGCGGCGCGCGGCCGGCGGCGACGACGAGGCGCAGGATGACGACCAGGAACGCGATCAGGACGACGAGGACGAGGCCGAGGGCGACGATCAGCAGGAACTTGACGAGCGCAGCCTGCGCCGCGCACTGAAAAAGCAGCAGAAGATGCAGCGCAAGCAGATGCGCGCCATGGAACGCGCGCACCAGGAGCAGGTGCAGTCGCTGCAATCGACGATCTTGATGCAGCAGCAGCAGCAGCAGCAGCAGCAGTCGCAGTCTCAGATCGTGGCGGCTGCGCCTGTGCCTGCGCCTGTGCTTTACGCCTCCACGCCGGTGCGTCCGTACGAGGCGCAGGCGTACGGGCTCGCGTACATGCCGGGCGCGGTGCGCGGGACGGATGACCTGCGCCGTCTGTTTACGCTGAACGTGTCGAGCGAGATTCGTCGCCTGCGTCAGGAGATTACGAGTCTGGGCGAGACCGTGGGCTATCGCATTCGCACGCCGCTGACGGGCAGTCTGGAGGAGCACCAGCAGGAGTTCAACGAGGTGCAGCAGCAGATCGAGAAGCAGCAGTACACGGAGACCTACTGGCAGAATATGCTGATTGCTCTGAAGGCGGTGGAGTCGCTCAACAGCTGGTCGGGCAAGCTGCTCGAACTGGACGACCTGGACCTGCACTTTGAAAAGAACATCGGGTACGCGCGCTTTCGCCCGCAGCTGGAGCGACTGTACCATCAGTATCACTGGACCACCGGAACCAAGCCGCCCATGCAGGAGATCGTCCGCATGATGGGCACGTACATCTGGAAGTATCACTGGGACCAGAAGAAGAACAAGAGCCGCAGCAAGGTGCGCGCGGGCGGACGGCGATCTGCACAGCAGCAGCAGCAGCAGCCGGCGGGCGCGAGCGGACGCGTGGGGCGCGCAGTCGCCGCCGTCTCGGCGCCCGCGGACGAGAGCCCGATCGCGAACGCGCTGTCGGGATTGTCGGGCATCTTTGCGAACGGCGGCGGCGGCGGCGGTGCTGGCGGCGCTGGCGGCGCCAACCCGCTGGCGTCCATCATTCAGAACGTGGCTGGCGGAGTCGGCGGCGGCGGCGGCGGCGGCGGCGACCCGCTCGCTGCGCTGCTGCAAGGCGACGCGTTGCAGTCCATGATCAGTCAGACGCTGAACTCGTTCCTGGGCGGCGGCACGCCGCAGGTCAACGGGCGCGACTCCAAGCAGCAGCAGCAGAAGAAGAAGCTGGAGAAGGAGAAGAAGACGAAGAGTCGCCGCGACCGCGACGCAGCGTCGGACGAGGACGAGGAGGACGATGACGATGAAGAGGAGGACGACGACGAGGATGAGGAGGACGAGGACGAGGACGAGGAGGACGAGGACGAGGAGGATGATGACGATGACGAGGACGAGGACGAGGACGAGGACGACGACGAGGACGAGGACGAGGACGAGGACGAGGATGACGACGAGGACGAGGACGAGGACGAGGACGAGGACGAGGGCGAGGACGACGAGGACGAGCAGCAGAAACGTGTCGGCGCGCGCGCTCGTCGCGAGCGATCCGATGTTCGCGCGGGCAACAAGTTTTCTGCGTCAGTGATTGCGCCGCCGCGTCGTCTGGCGTCGACGGTGGTGCAGGAGACGAAGCGACCTTCTCGCATTCTGCCGCACAATTCGATCTCGGTGCTGGCGGCGAAGCAGTCGGCGGCAGCAGCGTCTCGCCCGCGCTCTTCGCTGGCGACCGTGCGCGAGGAGGACGCAGCCGCCGACAGCACGGTGTCGGAGCGCGCGGGCGACACGTTCGCTGCCCCCATTCGCATGCGTCGTGCGGGCGACAAGTAGGAGCGATGTTGAGAATAGATACAATCGATCGTGCGTCATAGGCGCTTGACAGTGACATGCACTCAGTGACGGTGCATACAAGGATGAGTGCGTCGATTTCGAATGATAAGTATTTAAAAGCCGCGTGGTCAGACCGCCGACCCTTAACCTTGCGCAATGGGCGATCGTGCAGAGAAGCTGCGTGACCTGAAGGCGCAGATTGAGCGACTGCTGGAGGACGAGGCGGGCAGCTCGGACGAGGATTGCGACGCCAAGTACCGCCGCCGTCATCATCTGAGCGAGGAGAAGCTGACGATGGGTGATCTGTTCAATGAGGAGGCGCTTGCTGCCGAAGGTACCGACATTGCGCATGATAGAGAGATCGATAACCTGAACGATCTCAAGACGAAGCAGATTCGTCGCGCGTTTCGCAAGACCTACATCGGGACCGACGAGAACGACCTTTTCCGTCCGGCGTACCGTCCGCGCAACGACCGCTGCCCGCCGGGCACGCGCGCGATCTCGTGGGACAAGATCAAGCACAACAAGGACCTGATCGTCGCAGTCGCCTCGCTGCTGGGCGCGCAGGTGTTCCGCATTGACCGCGGCAACAAGCACTACTTCTGCGTCAACGAGCCCGCGTTTGCGCGCGTGACGCAGCACATTGCTCGCAAGCAGCGCCGCCACAAGCGCCACGTCGAGCGCCACGTGCGCAACGCCGTCAAGCAGCAGCTGGAAACACTCAAAGTCACCATGAGAGACGGACTGCGCGAGATTGCAGGCGCCGCCAAGGCTGCGCGCGACGAGGCGCGCAACGAGCGTCGTGTGTAAAAAAGGATCGAATGAATGTGTGTTTTTTTTTCGTTGAGCGCAGACAACCGAAAAAAAAGCACGACGTTAGACGCACATTTCAAGCGCAAACACGGTCCACGAAGGCTCCTGTGCGGCGGCGGCGGCGGCGAGGTTGGCGGTCTGCGAGTTGGAGCGCACCAGTACGGCGGCGCATGGGCTGGAATGACAGGTCTGCGGTCGAAGAGTGCGCGACGCGTCCGCCGCCGCCGCCGCCGCATCGGAAGGCGCACCCGTGACGTGCGAGTAAACTATCGTCGTCGCCGTCGTTGTGTTTCCGTGATGATGGCTGTTGTTGCTCCAGTGCGACGAGTAGGAAGCGGCGTCTTCGGGCGCGCGCGCTCGTTTGGTGCGCGGCGGCGCGCTGACGATGCCGGCTGCCTGCGCGGCGGCGGCGAGCGCGGACTGCAGCTGCGCGTCCTGAAAGTGAAACGCCAGCTGGTAGGCGAAGCGCAGCGGCGAATCGTCCGTCACGCGCATCGTGCGCTGGTCCGACGGCGTCAGTTCCTGCGCCACCACCTCCTCCACGCCGCCGGGATAGAGCGCGAGCCGCGCAATCAGCCACAAGTCGTCGCGCCCCGACTGCTGCTGTTGCTGCTGTTGCTGCTGATCAGGCGTCGGCTGCTGCAGAGCTTCGCGCAGCTTGTCGGGCGCGACGGGCGCGCGTCCGGGCGCGACGAACGACGCGAGCACGAACACGGGACCCGCGTTGCAGTGCCACGCAATGTATTTTGCGCGCCCGAAGCCGCCGCGCTCGACCTCGCCGACAAAGATGTCGCGCATGGCGGGCATCGAGCGCGCGCCCGCGAGCAGGGGGCGTCGAATCACCGCGGGTCCCAGACGCAGATCGAAGCCGCGGTCCTTCTTCTTGAACCAGATCGTGCTCGCGCGCCCCGTCGACGCGCCCGACGCGCGCAGCTCGCGCACCTCGCCGTAGTAGTGGTTCACGTCGCCCGTCGCGGGGTCAATCGCCTCGCGCGGAATCGTCAGCGGCTTGCACAGCTCGCCAAACACCCAGTGCGACGACATGAACGCGTGCACCTGAGCACGCAGCTCGGTGAACGGCGGCGACGGCTGCTGCTGCTGCTGCTGCTGCTGCTGTTGAGGAGACGGTGACGGCTGTTGTTGAGGAGACGGCGACGGCTGCATTTTTAGATGTGAGAGCGACAATCGAAACACAGACTCTCACACAAATGCGTTTCACGCACCTTTATTGTGCACGTCGGTTCTCTGCGCGCTCAGTTCGACTATCAGCGACCGCGGTCATGCAGCAGCAGCAGCAGGAACAGGATCGGGACTGGGCGGCGGCGCTGCGCGATCTGCAGCCGACGCAGCGGCGCTTTCGTGCGCCGGACGACTTCTGGGCGGCGGCGCTGGTTCCAGACATTGTTGACGGCGACACGGTCGACCTGTGTGTCCAGCTGCCGTGCGTGGACCACGCGCTCATCTATCGCGCGCGCCTGCTGGGCATCAACGCGCCGGAGACGCACACGCGCGATGCCGAGGAGAAGCGCGCGGGCGTGGCGAGCGCGGGTTTTCTGCGCGCGTTGCTGCGCGAGCGCCGCGTGGTGGTCAACATTCAGGGCGCCGACATGTACGGACGTCTGCTGGTTCATCTGTATCTGCCGCCGGCGGGTCAGCCAGCAACCGACGACGCGGCCGACGCCTGGTGGCGCTGGCTGCTGCGCGCCGTGGGCATCGGCTTGGTGGACGCGCTCTACGCGCCAGCGCCGCTGCGACTGCGCGACTTGCTGCACGTCAACGCCCACATGGTCGACGCCGGCCACGCAGTCGTCTACGACGGCAAAGGCAAGCGAGCGCCGTGGACGTCGGACGAACGCCGCCGCGGCAGCTCCTGAATCTCGCGAGAGAAGTCAGTTGCGTGCGTGAGAGCGCTTCTCAAACCAAAGCTGACAAGATGCCGCGCACGCGCCCGCGCCCGCGCATAGAAATCGCGAGCGCGCCGGAGCGACAGAGTCGCGATCGGCGCGCGTCCAAAGCCAAGTCGTCGCGCTACGACCGCGACGACGACGACGACGATTTTGAGGACGACGACGACGTCGACGATGTTGAGGACGACGAGACCGTGCAGCGCCGCCGCCGCTCCAAAGATCGCAAGCCGTCGAAAGACCGCGATCGCGCCGCGAGCTCAGTCGCGTCGACGCAGTCGCGCGCCAGTCGTTCAGCAGCAGCGTCGACTGCGCTTGCTCCTACTCGTGCTTCTGCTTCTGCTTCTAGTATTGCTCAAAACAGGAAGGCGGCGGCGACAGCTTCGCGGTCGGTTCTGCAGGCGGCGCACGCCAAGGAGAAGCGCGCGATTCTGTCAGCGATTGCGCGCAGTCAGCTGAGCGGAACCAGTCTGCTGTCGCGACCGGCGTTTCAGCGCCACATTGATCTGCTGACCAGCGGGCGCGGCGTGCGCGTGGGCGCCGCCGTCTGTCAGCTGCTGCAGGAGGCGACCGAGTCGTACCTGGTCGAACTGCTGACGCACGCGCGCTGCGTGGCGACGCACGCCGGACGCGACGCGCTGCGCGGCGCCGACGTGCAGCTGGTGGCAGAAATACGCGGCGACCGACTGCGCTTCCCCGCCGTCTGAAAGACTGATAAAATCGTATCAGTGCGTGCGTGCGTGCGGGGATGACAGAACCGATTGTACGTCACTTGACGTGCGACATGAACGAGTACGTCACGCGCGTGCGTGAGGGGTTGGTCGTCGCGGTTTGAGCGACGGGCGCCGCCGGCGCCGATCGCTTGACGCGTTCGTCCTGCTGCTGAATGGATTGCGCGCGCGCGGCCGACATCTGCACGGGTTCGCCGTCAGACTGCGCTCGCGCTCGCGCCTGCACTTGCGCGCGCCGCAGGTCCATGATGGCGTCGCACTCGCTCTGCAGCACGGGGGCGTCGAACACGATGTAGTCGGACTCGTCCTCGTGGCAGCAGACCAGACACATGGCGGAGATGCGCAGGTCGTAGTAGCGCTGCAGCATCCAGCGATATAAGTTTAGTTGCACGTAGTACTCGACGATGGTTTCGTCGGCGTGGTCCGCCAGCGGTCCGGTCGCGCGACGGCGCGCGCGCTGCAGTGTGGGCAGCACGTCCTCGTAGCTGTACACTTTGCTGCGGCGCGCGGGGTCGATCTTGCGCGCCAGTTCTGCGAGCTTGGTGCTGCGCTTCCAGTCCACGATGGCGTACGAGCCGTCGGCGTCGCAGCGCATGATGGCGTCGATGGAGCCGGCCACGTCCTCGGGTTCTGCAAAGATTTCCCACTCGGTGCGGTAGGGCGACCAGCTCCGCGCGCGCATGATCTCGTCGCGAAAGCGCGCAAACTGGTGCAGCTCGGGGTCGTCCGCGTTGAAGGGCAGCTCGTTCAGACAGAGCTCAATGTTCCAGTGCATCCAGGTCCCCTTGTTGGACGCCAGCTGACCGTTCAGGTCCCACTGCGCCTTGATCTCGTCCGCCGTCATCATGTCGCCGTTCGACTTGCGGTACTTTTCGTTCAGCTGCCAGTTGGCGCCGTTCATCATGCGGCGAATGATCATGTCGGCGTTGAACTGACTGAAGTAGCCGTGCTTCAGCGACGTGACCGACGTGCCCACCGCCACGCCGTCCACGTAGTAGATGTGCGGAATCTCGTCAAAGTGAATGCGCGCGTCGCGCGCGTGCGGAAAGCGACGACTCAGCGGCTTCTCAAAGTGCGGCGGCGGAACAAACTCGCCGCGCAAGAACGAGCGCGGCCGCGGCGGCGGCTGCGTGATCTCGACGACGGACGCTGCTGCTGCTGCTGCTGCTGCGCTGACGGAATCATCAGCAGCATCCAACGACATGACCACTGCTGCTTGCGCCTGCGCCTGCAAGTTTGAAGTACTACTACTGCACGATGAGTAATCGCGCTCGTAACGGTTTGCAGGTGTCGTATTATTTTGTTTGTGTAAATCAGAAACGACTTGTCACGCATCTCGATTTCATCGACTCGTCATCGACCCTTTCACGCGCGCGTGCGACGCCACTGTTCGTACGGCTGCCAGAGGAAGAAGCGCGAGCGCAGAGAGTCGAGCGCGTCAGCGGCGGCAGTGATCTGCAGTTGCGTGCTCGAAATGACGCGCTCGACGGTCAGCAGCGGCGCGCGCGCGTCGGCGGCCGCGAGCACCATGCCGGCGCTTGCCCCGCACGCGGCGTCCAGTTCGCAATCCAGCGTCAGCACGCCCGACTGAATCACGCCCTCGACGACGACGTCGCGCACGCTGTCCAAGTAGTCGCGCACATTTTCCGGCTCCGCTCGCTCGCGCTCGCGCTCGTGCTCGCGCTCGTTCAACGTCGGCCACTTGATCTGGGACGCGAAGAAGCGTCGCTCGTCTGCGGTCAGCGGGCGCGGATACTGCAGAACGGCGTGCGCCTCGTCAGGCGTGCATCCGTAGATCAAGCGACTGACGCGCGCGGCGATCAGCGTCGTCAGAGCGTCGCAGTCCAGCAGCACGATCAGGCCGCGCGCGGCGCCGTCGATCCCGAACCCGCAAGTCGACATGCGCATGAGGTCGTACGGCGCGCGCGCGTTCACAATGCGCATGAAGCGCGGCGGAACGACGTCGTAGGGCCGCGCGCGCTGCGGGATGGGCGCGACGAGCGCGGGCAGCGGCACGAGCGCGTGCAGCGCGAGGAATTCCGCGACAAAGTCCAGGTCGTCGGGCGACGCCAGCGGCAAATGAAGTTCGGGCGGCGTAGACGACGAGTCGGACGACAGATCGAGCTCCGGCTGCTGCTCCGAAAAGTAGCGGCACGCGCGCAGCGCGCGCCACGGCAGCGTGACTGCGCGCTCGGGGTCGCTCGGAATCACGCGCACGAGAACCGCGTCGCCTTCAAAGTTGCGGTCGACTCCGTCTGTCGTCTGCGCGCTCGCCGCCATGACGACAAATTCTGACGACTGCCCCCTTCCGCGCTCGATACGAAACGAAGCGCGCGATTGTACGATTGCTGCGGTCGTTTCTGCGTCGAGTCGGAATGAGAGGTTTTAGGTCCGTTAGGACCGAGAAATCCTCGAGTGGAGGCCGCCGTACTGAGCTGTTCCACAGTGACGTGTTTTCGTTTTCGTCTACATGGCGCGCAGCAGTCGTCGTTCTTCGCGCGTCCAGCCGTCCCAGTCGTCGAGCAGCAGGGCGGCGAGCAGCGGCGACTTGAGCGCGCGCGCGAGCAGTGCGAGCTGGCGCCAGCCGTCTCGGACGGCTGCGTCCGCGCCATCAGACGATTCAGCGTCCGACCGCAACCGCGCGCGCGACCAGTCGGCGGCCACGTACCAGGTCACCTCGCCGCCGCCCGTCGTCGCCAGCAGCTGCTGCGGCTGCAGCGGCGCGTGCAGCATGACGACGCGACTGAGCGCGTGCACCGTTTCGATCAGCGCCGCCAGCGACGCCTGCGCGCGCAGCTGCATGGCGAGTTCCGTGCTGGACAGCGTCACGTCGCCCACGTGTTCGGTCACGACCACGTGCTCCGAGTGCGCCATCAAGGGCACGGCGGCGTCGCGCGCGCGCGTCAGCAGCGCCGCCTCGTGGGCCGCCGCCTGCGCGCTTTCAAACACGACAAAGTTGGCGGGCGTCGCGTTCCACAGTCCGCGCAGCTCGCAGCGATCGCCGTCGTTTGCGCCGTCGTCTGCGACTGTCAAGCGCTCGATCACGATGAGATGCGGGCGCGTCGGCGCCGACTGCAGCGCGATCAAGAATGAGCGCAGTCGGTTCATGACGGCGTGCAGCTGCGCGTTGGACGGCGCCAGCATGACGCGCACGGTCATTGCGACAGGAGTGGGTGCGTGCGCAACAGGAGTGGGCTCGTGCGCGACACGCGTGTTTTCGTTTGCGTTTGCAGCAGGAGCGGGACAGCTGCGCAGTCGCCAGGCGACGGCGGCTTGGTTGAGCGACCGCCAGGTGGGTCCGAAGCGCTCGATCGGTCGTCCGGTCTTGGGATTGCGATCCTCTTCGCGCACAAAGGCCACGCACTGCGCAAACGTGAATCCGGCGCGGTACTCGCCCTCCGACGGACTCGTGTACTCGTCCGCCTGCGCGCCCGACATTAGCCGCTGCACTTCCGCCCGCGCGCTCGCGCCCCGCAGAGCAGATCGCGATCCCGTCGCCGCCGTCGTCGCTTCTGCGTCTCGTTCTCTCTGCTGCGTCGAGTCGCGTTGAGCGTGAGAGAGTTCAAGTGTCGAAGACTCGTGGAATTCTCGAGGAGTGGAGGTCGACGTACTGAGCTCGCGCAGCGCCACAGTGACGTGCGGGTCGACGCCGGGCTCGTCGGGCAGCGACTGCGGGTCGACGCCGGTCAGACTGCGATACTGGGCTGCGTGTATGACGCAGCGCGGCAGCGCGAAGTCGCCCGACGCCGCCATGTGGGTCAGTCGCACGCGAAAAGGCGCGCGCCCGGGTCCGATGAAGACGCCGTACGGAATCGCGGGCGGCTTGGCCGGCGGCGCCTTGTACGCGAGCACCGGAGCGCGCGTGACAGTGACGGGAGCGCGACGCACGACTGCAGGTTCTTCTGACCTCCCTTTGTCATCCGCCGCGTCATGAAAGCTGACACGTTTTACGAGAGCACTGCGTCGAGTCGGAATGAGAGGTTTGAGGTCCGTAAGGACCGAGAAATCCTCGAGTGGAGGCCGCCGTACTGAGCTGTTCCACAGTGACGTGGCTGTCGACGTGCGCAGATGACTCATTGAAAGGGATTTTACAAGTAAAAACGATTCTAATGCAGTCGATCGGTTCTTCCGACGACGACGCGGCGCGTCTGGTCAGTGCGTTGCGCGGCGGCGGCAAGCGCGCGCGCGTCGCCATCTATTTCAGCGGTCAAGGCTGTCCCGCGTGCGCGACGGTGGAGGCGGGGCTGCGTCCGGAGCTTTTGGGGTCGACGGGCACGGTGTTCAAGGCGTCGGTGCACGAGAACGGCGACCTCGCCGACGTGTACCGCGTCAGTCAGACGCCCACCATGATTCTGCTCAGCCCCGAGCGCGAGCTGGGTCGCGTGACCGCCACCACGCCCGACGCGTTCAACCGCCTGCTGGCGGGGCACCGCGACGTGTAAAAAGAGAGTTTGACTGAATTATTTCGCGAGTTGCGGCGAAGTGCGCGAAGCGTATTCCGTACTGAGCTGTTCATTGCGTCGAGTCGGAATGAGAGGTTTGAGGTCCGTAAGGACCGAAAAATCCTCGAGTGGAGGCCGCCGTACTGAGCTGTTCCAAAGTGACGTAGTGACGTGATTTATGAGCGCAAGTGAGTGACTCTACTGTGCGCGACTTTTGTATCTGCGGGTCAGCAGACACTTGTAAATAAAAACGCGCAGCGTCGGTCGGTGATTCTCCACGATGGCGGTTCGTCGCGTCAAGTCGGGTCGCAAGGTCACGCTGAAGCCGTCGAAGCAGGTGTCGATCAAGCACAACGGTAAGGTGCAGCGCAAGGGTTTTGCGCTGTCGGTGCGCCGCGTGGTTCAGAAGAACAAGGTGGGTGCTAAGTTTGCGCTCGTGGTCAAGAAGGGCAAGCGCGTGCATCGTTTCTGGTTGTGCAAGCGCACCAAGTGCGTGCGCGGCGGTCGCCACAAGGTGACCAAGACGCAGAAGCTGCTGAAGCTGCGCGTGAAGGCGTCGGTCAAGGCGCGCTCGGTCAACATTAACGGCTTCGTGATCAAGTTCAAGTCGCTGAAGTCGCTGCTGAAGCTGCTGGTGCTGCTGGGTCTGAAGAAGGCGGCAGCGGCGGTGCGCCGTCTGATCAAGGCGAAGAAGGGCGCGAAGAAGGGCGCGAAGAAGAGTGCTCGCAAGGCGAAGAAGAGCGCCAAGAAGGTTGCTAAGAAGTCCAAGAAGTCGAAGAAGGCGAAGAAGGCGCGCAAGTCCAAGAAGGGCGCGAAGAAGTCCAAGAAGTCGAAGAAGGGCGCGAAGAAGGGCGCCAAGAAGGCGCGCAAGGCGAAGAAGGGCGCGCGCAAGGGGAAGAAGGGCAAGCGCGGCGGCTTCCGCGGTTTCAAGGGCTTCAAGGCGATTGGCGGTCAGCGTTTCCGCGCGGGCGGCTTCGACATTGGGTTCGTGCGCAAGTAGAGCACGGAGCTAGTAGTATGCGACTCATTTGTGCGCAGTGAGATCTCTGTTAAAAGCAAGACCGAATCCGTTTCTTTGGTGATCGTCAGCGCGCGTGCACGCACTGACACTCTGCCCCTGCTCATCAAGAAGAAGATGTCTGTCTTACTGGATGATGCGGACGTGCCGATTGCTCAGATGGTGATTCGACTGAGCGGGCGCGCGACGCCGACTGTGCTACGAGCGCCGGGTCGCAGGGCGCAGATTGAGGTGACAGTTCCTCGCTCGGCGGGCGACTTCGGAGTCGTGTACGCGTCGCGCGCGTCGCTCGCGCTCGGACAGTCCTTCGAGCGACGCATGCGAATCGCAGACCTGAGGCGCGAGCAGATGATGCTGCAGTCGGCGGCTTATCAATCGTCTTTTGCAGCAGGAGCAGCAGCCGGCGAGAGAGAGCGCCAGCGCGACGATCTCGCAGCCTTTGCGCTGGTCGCGCGCAGCTTGCGTGCGACGACTCTGCCTGCCTGCAATCCGTGCGAGAAAGGATTCTACAACAGCAGTGAAAATGTATCGTCGTGCACAGCGTGCCCGCCAGGAACGACGACGGCGGGAACGGGGTCGACTGCGCTTTCGGCGTGCTTTTCTGACGTCGCGTCAACGGCGACTGCATTTTTAAGAATCAATGCTGACGGCGCTTACTTCGTTTTTTCATCAACAAATAGTTCGTACATACTTACAGCGAATGGGACTGATACTAACGGATCCTTAAGATTAAACACTACAACTACACCACCTAATGTTGAATTGAATGGTCCTTATTTTCTTTCACTAAGCGATTCATCAAACAATAATATTGTCGGTACTTTAGCTAATACATTGAATAATGGCTATACTGTAAACATATGGGCGAAATCAAACACTTATAATGTTTTTCCTTATAAAGAAGTCAATCTTTTTGGCATCGGAAGTGGAGGTACAAATAGAGCGCTTGGACTAAAGTATTGGACTGGAAGTGCATATAATCCATCAAGTAACCTTAGTTATGTGAAACTTCACAATATGTGGTATGACAATGATTTAACAATTGGAGTTACACCTGGGTTTCCTGACAAAACTTCTCTTGAATATACATCTTTTAATAAGCCCGATACAACTGTATATCACATGTTTACAGTTACTTGGGCAACATCTAGTTCATTTTCCAACATGACGGCTGCTGCTAATAGGAGAGTATATTTTGATGGTGTGTTAGTAGGATCGCAATCAAAAGCTGCAACAACTACTCGAAAGTCACCCAATTTCGATTCTTCTACAACGTCTCGCTTACTAATTGGAGCATTCGTAAACTCAGTTACATCTTTAAAAGATTCCGGTGGTCAAATATATATAAGAAACAACATTGCAGGTTTCCGCATTTGGAACAGAGAACTTTCAGATACTCAAATTTCTTCTCTGTACAGTCAGGGTCCAATGTGAGTGTAAACACAGACAAACAGAGACATGTCGATCTGTTCTGCCGCTGCCGCTGCCGCTGCTGTCGCTGACGCGTCTGTCGCGCCCGCTAAAGCTTCGCGCGCACAACAGAAAGAGCAGCAACAGCAGGATGAGCACGTCACTGTGGAACAGCTCAGTACGGCGGCCTCCACTCGAGGATTTCTCGGTCCTTACGGACCTCAAACCTCTCATTCCGACTCGACGCAGCGGAGCGCGCGACCCGTGGCGACAGCGCACGTATTTCATGCGTCGCGCGCGTCGCTCGCGCTCGGACAGTCTTTCGAGCGCCGCATGCGAATCGCGGACCTGAGGCGCGAGCAGATGCTGCTGCAGTCGGCGGCTTATCAATCGTCTTTCGCAGCAGCAGCAGCAGCCGGCGAGAGAGAGCGCCAGCGCGACGATCTGGCTGCCTTTTCGCTTGTCGCGCGCATCTTGCGCGCAGAAATGTCTCTGCCTGCCTGCAATCCGTGCGATAAAGGATACTACAGTAGCATTGACAATTCAACGTCGTGCACAGCGTGCCCGCCAGGAAAAACGACGGCGGGAACGGGATCGACGTCGTCTTCGGCGTGCTTTTCTGTTTCCGACGTCGCGTCCACGGCGACTGCATTCTTAAGAATTACATCATCTGCAGCCTATCTGGTTGACAGATCAACTACGACCAGGTATTCGATGATGGCCTATTCAGTTAGTACACCATTGGTTTTGAATGCATCAGCTACACCGCCAAATGTTCAATTGAATAATCGCAACTCATTGACAACGACGCTAGCACCAGATTCTCTATCCTACGTATCATCATTAGCGAGAATGTTCAAGACCGCCTACACTGTAAACATATGGGCGAAACCAACCAGTTTCAACTTATACAACAGAGAAGTGGATTTATTTGGCATCGGATATGCAGCCCAGTATCGAGGTCTTGGATTAAAGATTTGGGCTGAGAATTCTAATGTAGTTTTTCTAAACACGTGGTATAACTCTGATTTCACAATTCGGGATAAACTTCCTTTAGGACTGTCTGATCCTAAACAACCAGATCCGAGTAAATATCACATGTTTACAGTTTCTTGGTCAAGTGCTAACCCTTATATGAATATATATTTTGATGGTACATTATTAGACTCACTTTACCGTCCATCTACTATGAATCCTCCTAATTTTGATACAGCACCAAATACCTGGTCATATATTCGTTTGTTTATTGGATCATACATAAACACTCTTACATCAGCGACTGATAATGATAGCACAACTCTGATTAACTACATTGCAGGGTTTAGAGCTTGGACGAGTCAACTAACAAATCAGCAAATTCTTGATCTGTACAATCAGGGTCCAATGTGAGTGTAAACACAGTCAAACAGAGACATGTCGATCGTTCTGCCGCGGTCTGTCGCTTCTGCCGCTTCTGCCGCTGTAGTCGCTGCCGCGCCCGCGCCCGCTCGAGCTTCGCGCGCACAACAGCAGGAGCAGCAGCAGCGGCAGCGGCAGCAACATCAACACGTCACTGTGGAACAGCTCAGTACGTCGGTCTCCACTCGAGGGTTTCTCGGTCCTTACGGACCTCAAACCTCTCATTCCGACTCGACGCAGCGACCTGTTGCGTCCGCGCCGATCTTTCCAGTGTCGCCGGCGTCGGTCGCGCTCGGACAGTCGTTTGCGCGTCGCATGCAGATTGCCGACGACTGCTGCGGCGCCATCGTTGCGCGCGAAGATCCGTACGAGCAGGAACAACTGAGAGCTCGTTCTTACGGAGAGCGCTTTCTTGTGCTGCGCACGCCCGCGGCTGCGTCGCTGTCGGGCTGGCGGCAGACGACCGATCTCGCGCTGCGTCTGCGCGCGGCGACCGAGTACGCGAGCTGCAACCCTTGCGGGCGCAACTTTTACAGCGCGTCTGACGACTCGAGAGATTGCTCTTCCTGCAGCGGCGACTTGATCACGCTGACGCCGGTCGCATCCTCCGCTGACGCCTGCTTTGCCTCGGTCGCGGCCACCGCCTCCGTCATCGCACCGCTCAACTCCGCCAACCGGAACTTGTGCTTTCGCTTCGCCGCGACCGTCACGGTGTCGACTTCTGGTGGCATCACCGTCGGCACGTTCTCAGTCGTCTGGGGCTTTCCGCCCGCAGCAGGAACCAGTTTCACGACCACGATTGATGGTTTGACCGCGACAGCCACCGTCGCCAGCGTCACGTCGACCGGCAGTCCGTACACGTTCACCGTCAACGGCTACACAGGGGGCGCGAAAACGATCCCGATCGTGTGCACGACCGCGCAGTACGCATTCGTACTGTTTGATAGTGCTAAAACAGCACCAGATTACACCGATTCTAGCGTGCGTCTTACAAACAGTCAATCTCTAAAGATTGAAACTACAAGTTCGACGAGTACAACTTTTAACGCCATGATTTCTGCGAGCGGAGTGTTTACAGTGACATCAGGATCTTTACCGACATCTGGTACCTATTTTACTGGAAAATTTTACCTTGGCGATTACTTTACCCCTCGCACGTTCATGGTCAAAGACGTAAACAGTACTGCTAACACCTTTACGATAAATTCGTCGTACTTTGATGGAGAAAGATCAACAGCGATTCAGTTCACCGTTATAACGGTGTCGAATCCGTTGATGGCAACTTTAGCGACGGCGTTTTGCACAGCCTACACTGTCAACATATGGGTGCGCTGCGATTCTTGGTCAGAATGGATAAATATATTTGCATTCGGCGACGGTGTTGTAAGTACTGAGACTGGGAATCAGGTATGGTTCGACAGTTGCCGTCGAGCTCTGGGTCTAACTTGCTGGGGAGATAGTAGTACATTAAATATTGCTCAGGCTTGGTACGAGAAAGATATTATCGTATCACTTAGTTCTGATTCAAAAATTGAATCTGTGGCTGCAATGAACGCAACTGCAAGTTCGGAATGGCACATGTTCACCGTGACCTACGACCGCGCATTCAACCTCGGAAATGGATCAACGGCTCGTCGTCGCAGAACTTATTTAGACGGTATCATGGTCTCTGAAGACGGCGTGGTGGTAGACTTGAGTACTGAATTACTAAGAGAAAAAGCTAGAAGAAGTGCTGATACTGGAGAAGCCCGTTTCGACAACAAATACTTCTTCATTGGTCGCTACGTAAATGGAGATAGTTCTCTTGGTGCAGTGCGCAACTATCGCGACTTGCGTGCGTGGACGCGCATGTTGACGCCGTCGGAGGTGACGACGCTGATGCGCGAGACGCGACCGGGTCAGGAAGCGATCACGAACGGAATTGCGCCGACGGCGCGCGCGCGGCTCTTCGTCAATCCCGCTGCCGGATCCGTCAGTCTGGTTGACGGACTTAACTTGCTCGCAATGGCCGCGACCGGCACCGTCAACATCGACATCGTAAACAAGTTTGTGACTTTGACCAATACCGCCTACCTGAGCGCGACAGCTGCCATCTCAGACATCAGAGATCCCATCGTTGCGCTCGCAAGCAACCTAAGGAGCGCGTACACCGTCAACATCTGGTGCAAGTTTTCCAGTAGTGATTCTAACAACATACCCAACAACACAGAATTCACCATATTCGGCTACGGAACTGCCTTCAACGACTGCGCGCTCGGTGTGAATGCTAGGTTTGTCGACGGCTCGTTGATCGTGCGCCATTTGTGGTTCAACAAAGACATGGACGGAACCGTGCCCAACGGCGTCAACGTCGGCGCCGAGACTACTCCAAAGTGGCACATGATTACCATCTCGTGGTCGAACGCAGCAGGCGCACTGCGAAAAACGTACTTTGACGGCGCGCGCATTGCGATCGAGCAGCAGACCGCAACCCCCAATTTTTCCAACTCTACGCCATCCATCTACGTCGGCAGATACGTCAACGGAGGGACAACGAAGCCTGCAGCTGCAGCCCAAATCAACGTTAACAACACCGTCGGCGGCGTTCGCATCTGGAGCAGCCAACTGAGCGACGCTGAAGTCAACGCGCTCTACTTTGAAGGTCCCAAGTAGAGTTTGAGGCCCGCGTTCGGGGTCTCAAAAGGTCCGCTCCAAAAAACGACGCAGTCAGTTAAAATAGGTTCTCGCGCGTCAACTTCGCCATGTACTCGCATCAGCAGCAGTCGCTGTCGCCCAACGAGAAGCGCCGTCGCATCTATTCCATGGTCTTTCTGTACCTTGTGTTCGAGCACGCGTCGTCGCGTCTGCGCGACCTTTTTTTGGAGACGGAGAGCGCGGTCAACGAGTGCAAGGAGCGCGCGCTGCAGCTGCTGCAGGCGCGGCGCCAAGACGTAGACTTTTTCCGTCTGCGCGAGCCCGCGAACTGGACCGACTTTCACACGCATGTGGTGCAGCGCGCGTTCCGCACCGCGGACGCCGAGATCGAAGAGGTGCTGGAGTTTGCCGCGCTCGCGTCGGAATCGCTGCAGCAGCTGATTCCAGACTGCCCGCTGGACTTTGTCGCGCACGCGCGCGCGGAGATTGAGCGCGCGCTGCGCGGCTCGACCACGGAAGACGCGCGCGCCGCGCTGCACTCGCACTTCGACCTCGGCGGCTTTCTGTCCGTCACACTGCAGCACCCGCTGCAGCCCATTACGGCGGTTTCGCTGCGCGACGCCATTCGCTCCATCGACGCCGTCAAGCTCGCGCAGCTGACGCTGGAGAACCGCGGAATGAACCACGCGATCGCGCTGCGCCGCATGCTGGAGAACGAGCTGCTGCGCAACCGGCGCGCGGTCGAGTCGCCGATCGCGACTCTGGGTAATCGAGTGCCGCGCGAGTATATGAACGACACTCGTCTGCGCGATCGCGTGGCGGACTCGACCGACGAGGTCGACCGCGTGGTGCTGCACTGGTCGGCGGCGCTCGCGCAGCGCCTGGCGACGTACGCGGCGCTGCGTCCGCTGCTGGACCGCATTCAGCTGCTGCGCGCACAGATCAACGACTCCGTCAGCGAGGTGCTCAGCGCGCGCGGCGGCGAAGTGCTGCTGCAGCTGATCATGTCCAACGACGAGCAGCACGAAATCCGTCTCGTGAATTTCGAAGCGCAGCAGCAGCGAGGCGGTCTGAACGATAGGGAGCAGGATGACGAGGAGGAGGAGGAGGAATACGAGGCCGGCGGCGGCGCCGCGCTCGACGCGCGCCTGCGCAGCTTCGCCGCCATTCTGGGCGACTACGGCGACGCCGAGCTGAACTCGGTCTACGCCGCCGCGCTCGCGTCCTCAACGTCGTCTCGACTGCAGCAGCAGCAGCAAAAACAGCTGCAGCAGCAGCAGCAGCAGCAGCAGCTGACCGACATCTCGCAGGAGGAGACGCAGGCGCGCCTGGAGCGCATCTTTCAGCCGGCGCCGGCGACCGGACTGCTGCCTGCGCTGCCCGTGCACACGGTGCGCGACGCCATGGACGCCTCCGTCAACGAACTGGTCAGCAGCATTGCGGCGCGCCGGCTGCAGACCGACGCCGACTCCCAGGAGGTGGTGCACGCCAGCGCCTCCATTCTGCTGGGACTGGGCGGCGTCAGCCCCGGCAACGGCTGCTGCTCCGTGCTCAAGCGACCGCGCGCCGACGCCGCGCACGCGTCGGAAAAAGCGCGACGAGCCGCCGCCGCCGACGCCGGCTTTCGCGACGTCGACACCGACCTGATCTCGTACACCAATGCAGAACTGCTGCGCGCCGTCCTGCAGCGCGACATGCTCGTTCAAGCACTTGAGGAACGCATCTTTAGCTGCATCGTTTCGCCCAAAGAGATGAAGGAACGCAACTCGTCCGCACTGAGCAGCATCGTGCGCGACACGCGCGCCCGCATGCAGCAGCAGCAGCGCAGCGCCGTCGAGCAGTTCAGGGCGCAGCGAAACGTCTTCAAACATCAGCTTCAGCAGCAGAATCACGGTCAAGGTCAAGGTCAAGAGCAGGAGCAGGAGCAGGAGCAGGAGGACGACCTCGTGTTCACCGCTGCCGGCGGAGCGGCGTCGTCGCGGATTGCGCCGCGTCGCGCGGCGACCTCGTCCTTGCGCGGGCGCCGCGCCACCGTCAAGTCGCAGGCGCAGTTGCTGGCTGAGCAGATGCGCCCGCGCTTTGCGCAAATGACGCGCAACTATTTTACGCCGCGCACGCTCCGCACCTGTCTTGTCGCGGCGCAAGAGATCGCCAGCGGCGTGCTGGTCTGCGTCTCGTCGGTCGCGCCCAGCGACTCCGAACAGCGCCTCGAAATGCAGCGCCAGCGACAGCCCGCTCGCAACGCAGCCTACGCCGCCCGACAGCTGATTCGACACAGCGCCGACAACGCGTGATCATCTTATGTCAGACGTGCGTGCGTGCGTGCGTGCGCGTGAGAGCGTCATAGACGAAGCGACTGATCTCTCTGTTCTGATTCGTTTACACCGTCTCATTTCGTTTACAGAGTTTCAGCGTCGACGGCGTCCTGCATGACGTCGCAGAATCCGGATCGGTCGGCGAGCTGCAGCGCGCGTCGGTAGAGCGGGTGCAGAAAAGGTTGCGCGGCGATGTCGCGGCAGCGCTGTCGCAGCCGGCGCCGGTGCACGGAATGCAGCACAATCGAGGTCAGCGCGCAGACGACAAACAGCCGGAACGCCCACTTGTCGTCGTGCGCAGGATGCGGATGCGGACCGTGTGCAGCAGGAAAAGCTGAAGAAGAAGAAGGAGCAGCAGAAGGAACAGTCACTGTTACTGTTGCTACTGTTGCAACTGGCGCGAAGACGGGGTCTCGTTCGCGGTCGAGCTCGTTCTGCAGCGCTCGGCGGTCGTCGTCGCGCGCGTACGCAGCGGGTCGGTAGCGCTGATGACAGATTTCGCAGACCAGCTTGCCCGAATGCTGCACCCACTGCAGCAGACACTGCGCGTGCACCGTCTCCGACAGCCCGCGACAGCCGCAGACGTGCTCGCCGCAGCGCAGCGCCAGCATCGTGTCCACGCTCTCGTCGTAACAAATGCGACAGACGCGCGCCGCCGCCGCGCGACTCCAGCCGCCGCGCGCGTTTCTCTGCACGCACGCATCTGCTGCTGCTGCGCTTACGTTGACGCGCTGGCGCCACCACGCACGCACGCGGTCCCACTCATCCTCCTGCTGCTGCATGAGCGAAGAAAAACACAACCACACAAGAGACGATCTTTCACGTCGTTTATTCAGACTCTCACGCTGTCGCGCGACTGCGCGCTTGTACGCAGACTGCCGCCAGATCGCAGCGCGCGTTCCAGTTCGAACTTGGACTCCTCTAGTTCGCGGCAGCGGCGCGTGATGTTGTCGAGCCGCGCGCGCATGTGTCGCATCTCCTCCTGTCGCGCCTCCAGTTGGACTGCGAGGCTCTGCGACTCGGTGGCGACGCGCGACAGTTCGTGCGACGCGAGCGCTTCGTCGCGCTCGCGGCGCGCGCGGGCGGCGTCCACGCGCGCGCGGTCGCCGTCCTCCTCCGCCTTTTGCGCGCGCGCCTGCTCGGCGGCGCAAGTCGCGCGCGCGTCCTCCAGCTCGGCGCGCGCGCTGCTGAGGGCGAGCTCGGTGCGGCGCGCGCGTTCTTCGGCGCCGCGCAGGCGCGCAATTTCGGATTCTGCCACCGTCAGGCGATCCTTGGTCTGCTGCGCGTCCGACTGCAGCGCCGCCACGTCGCGGTCCTGCTGGGCGAGCGCGCGCGAGGCGCGTTCTAGTGCGGCGGTCTTGTCGTCGAGCTCGCCGCGCAGCGTGATGGCGTTGGCGGCGGCGGCGTTGGCGCGCGTGGCCTCGTCGCGCAGCTCTTTCAGGTCAGCTTCTGTGCGCGCGCCGCGCGCGCGGTCGCGTTCGAGCGCGCGCTCGGCGGTCTCGAGGTCCAGCGTCTTGGACGCCAGCGCCTCCTGCAGCTCGCGCCGCGCGGTCGCCTCCTCGTTCAGACGGCGCCGCGCCTCGTCCAGCTGCGGCCGCACGCTCTGCGCCCGGCGCGACTCCTCCTCGGCGCGCTCGCGCAGCTGCGAGTCGCGCGCGCAAAAGACAGAGACCACGGAGTCAAACAGGGGCGCGAGGTGCGGCGGCGCCAGGGGCGCGACCGAGCGGCGCCAGTCGCCCGCGAGGTCAATGTCGGAAGCGGAAGTAGCAGAAGCTGAAGAAGAAGCGACCCAGGCGTCGACGGCGCGGCGCAGCGCGGCGCCGAACGCGTCGGCGATTTGCGCGCGCAGCTCCTCCTCCAGTTGCGGGCGCACCGCGTCGGCGTGCGACCCGAACGAGCGCTGCGCGAACAGCGCCATGGCGGCGGCGAGCAGTTCGTCGGGCGAGGATGAGCTCGAGCCGCAGCGCGCGCCGTTCTTGATGGCGGCGGCGACCAGGTTGCGCGCGGCGGCGGCGGCGGACGCGCACTGGGTCTCGGACAGCAGCGCGTAGGACGACTTGAGCGGCGGCGCGGCGCCCTGGTTGACGGCGGCGACTGCGGTCTCCAGGTACTGCAGGAAGGCGGGTCCCGTCAGCGGCGCGCGCGCGCCCGTCAGCGGATCCACCACCGACTTGGGGCGCGCGCGCGTCTTGACGTGCTGCAGCACCTGGTGCACGTCCTGGATGAACTCGATGCGCAGATCCGTCACCGGCGTCGCGTTCAGCTGCTGCACGCGCTCCTCCTCCGCCGACGGAACGCGGATTGTAATGCAGGTGCGGTGCGGAAACATCGTGGAGATGACGCGCCGCGTCTCGTTGGCGTCGTCGGAAGCGGACGCGGAGGAGGAAGCGGACGAGGAAGCTCGTGGTGCGAGCGCTTCCTCCATGTACTGCTGTGCGGTGTAGGGCGCGCCGGCGGCGGAGACGAGTCGCAGCGAAAAGTCGCGCACGATCCAGAGCAGTTCGGGCATGAAGTCGGCGACGTCGTCGGCGTCGCTGCGCGCGCGTTTGGCGCCGCCGCCTCCTGCGGAAGCCACGTCGGGCGCGAGCATGCGCGCCATTTCGCCGACGATGGACAGGTCGGCGACGGCGCGCTCGTCGATCGTGCCCTTGCTGTTGTAGGCGAGACAGGAGGCGATCAGCGCCGCGAGCAGAAAGATCTGAATGTCGTGGTTGGCGCCCGCGCCGCGGTCCGTGCTGTTGAGACCCTCCGTGTCGACAAACAGAACGGGCAGACCGTCCGCCGTCACCGCCGGACGCGTAAACATGTGAATTCCGCGCGTGCACGCCTGCGTGGTCTCGCCCACCGCGAACCCGTTCGCGTCCGCGCCGCCGCGGTTCAGCAGACCGAACAGACGCAGCAGCGTGTTCAGCAGACTGGACTTGCCCGTGCGATACGGACCCACCAGCGCAAACACCACCAGCGGAGCATTGATCTCGCTCAGCAGACGACGAGCCTGATCGCTGATCTCAAACAGACCCGACTCCGCGTTCAGAGTCACAAACGGCGCGCGCGACATCGGCTCTCCTCTTTTCTGACTCGAACGAAAAGAGCCGAAAGCGCAAATTCGTACCCGTAAAAAGCAGCGACAGTTCACGTAGACGAAATCGTGCCGTCGTAGACAGACAGATACGAATTCTACGTTGACGAATTCGTCAGGTCGACGGGTCGCGCTCAGTGATCGGACTGAGCCATTTTTGGGGGGAACGTGCGATGGAATCGTCGTCGGTCGCTTCCTCTTCCTCTTCCTGTTCCTCTTCCGTGTCGGGCGTCGGCGCGAGCGCGGTGTCGTCCGCGGTCTGGCGCGCGGTCGATTGTCTGCTGCGCGCGCCCACGCGGACGGCGCAATCCGCCGCCGGCATGCTGCGCGCCCGTCTGGCGCGCGACGCCGCGTCGTCCACGCAGCGCGCGCGCGACCTCCTGCTGGCGGCGCTGCTGATTTACGACCTGTACGCCAGCGTGCAGGTGGACGACTTGGCGGATTCGGCGACGAAGACGACGGAGACAACGACGGCGACGACTAGCAGTCGAAGCAGCAGACCTGCAGTCATGCCCTACGCGGATTTTGTCGTGCGCGCCTACGCGGCCGCGTCGCGCTCGCGCTCGCTGCGCGCCATGGTCAACCTAGCGTACGTCGACAGCATACTGGTGCTGCACCTGACCGCGCCGCAAGGCGACGACTGCGCGCGCGCCGCCTGCGCGAGCTCGTTCGACGAGGTCGAGGTCGCCGAACTGGCGCCCGCAGAACGCCTGCGACTGGGCTACTTCTATCTGGTCTACGAACAGCTGTACGCCATTCTGACACACGCGCGCGTCGAAATCCCCATGCGCGGCATTCTGTCGCTACTCATGCACGTGGTCGACGGCGGCGGCGACTATTCCAACAAGCAAGCCTATCTGCGCATGCGCATCTGCGATGACGTCGTGCAGCGCGCGCGCAACCTGCTCACGCGCCGCGAATGGCATTTTGTGTGCGACGCGCTCGCGCTCGATCGTGAATGTGAACAGACGAAAGACGAACGATGTCATTGATCATTGATTTAGAATAATGGTGTTATTTGAGTAGCAACGCGCACAGCTTGACCATTTACAACATTGATGCGCTGTCGAATTTCGATCAGCGCTAAATTATCGATCGTCTGGAATTCAAGATGTTGTCCGTAACTATTACAAATTAATGAAAACAACACGCCTACGCCGGGTGTGAATTCGTTGAGCTCGACTCGAATTGAGCGCATGAAGGATGCAGGTCCACTTCCTGGAAATGATGAGAGCAAAAACTCTCGTTCACTCAGTCTCCGTACAGCCTCGTTATAGAATGCGACGTCTTCTTCGGTGATGTCTTGTAGCGGAAATGCTGGTGTCGGATTCAATACTAACAAGCGGTCGGCAAGATCAACAAGTGGACTGTTGACTGCACGACCTCCCCATCTATCGCGCAGCGTCGTCAACCGCTGCTCTGGCTGCGCCATGTTTACGCGCGCGCGCACTCTTTTGCAGTGAGGCGATGCGATTTTAACTTTTTCAAAAGCTAATGTACGTTTATTCACGCGCGCTTGTCCTTGTCCTTGTCCTTGTCTTTGCGTTCGCGGCGTCGTTTGGATGCGGCGGCGGAGGCGGTTTCACGCGCGACGTCGGCGTCGATCTGGTCCTGTGCGGGGAATTCAGCGTGTCCGTAGCCCTTGTCCTTGTCGGCGCGAATGACGCGTCGCACGGCGGCGGACTGTCTGCCCAGCTGTGCGTCGGGCAGCTGTGTCAGCAGCGTGAGTGCGCGCGTGACCTCGCCGGTGCGTTCGTCGCGCATGGGCACGCCGGCGAGCGCGACGTCGCGGTCGAGCGGTCGTTTGACGCCGACGAGGGAGGGGTCGACGGTGGAGTTTTCCTCGCCGGTCATGATGACGCGCGCGCCGGTGGCGGGGTCGCGCGTGCTGGCGCCGGCGGCCTCGAGCACGACCGCGAAGGACAGGAACGGCGGCTCCTGCTCGGGCGCGGCGCGCGCGACGAAGCGCTGGTCGCGATACTGCTCGATCGACAGCCCGCCCTCGGGCTGATACTTGCGCAGCGTCTTCTTGGGGTCCGGCGCCGGCAGCACGCCGTACAGCTCCGTCATCGGAATTCCAAAGTACAGATGCGCAATGTTCTTGCTCATGTTGACGATGTCGGCGTACATGGGCGTGCGACTGTAGCGCACGTGCGCGTGCCACAGCATGCAGCGCACGTTGCAGAACAGTCCCTCAATGCGAAAGACGCCGAACTTGGGTTCGAACGACAGGACCAGCGGCATGGGCGGCGAGTCGAAGCGCTCTTCGCAGGTCCAGCAGGGGATCTCGCTGCTGCGCGGCCAGGCCGTCATCGGGACGGGCACGGACGCCGCGCGCGGACCGATGGACTGCATCGCGATCTGGCGCCAGCGCCGCGCCGCGCCCGCACGATGCGCGCCCGAGCAGACGATCTCGCCGTTGCGCGCCGCCGAACCCGGCTGCGCCGACCGCAGCCGCCCGTTGATGTCCAGCATGCGCTGCTGCGCCACGCGCGCAAACAGGTGCGCCGAGCGCGCCATCTCCTCCGGCGTCGCGCACTTGCGCACCGCGCGCGACTGCGCCGGCGTCACGCCGCTGCTGACCAGCGCCGCCTGCACGGCATCCTGCTGCTGATGCGCCGCAGAAGCCGGCGACGACAATGATGAAGACGAAGAGGACGACGACATTTTTTCGATCCTTTATCTCTCTCTTTTTGTCTGTCCGCTCTAAACAAACGCACGCTCGCCACGCAGACGAATTCTACGAGCGAGCGAGAGAGAAAGAGAGAGAGACACACACGATTACGAAAGCAACTGTTCGTTTTTTTTGTTGTCCTCACTTGCGAAAGTTCAGGTTCAGTCCGCTGACGTCGAGTCCGGATATGAATTGTCCGCCGCCGGACTGCGATGGGGGACCGCCGCCGCCGCCGCGTCGTCCGACGCCGGGTCCGCCCGCGCCGCCGCCGCCGCCGCCGGGTCCGCCGCGCGCCGCAATGTGCGCGGACGCGTCGTACTGCTGCCCGGGGCCGCCGCGCGTCAGCTTGCTCTGGATCTCCGGAATGCGCATCATCTGCTCGGGGTCCAGCATGTTGGGCGCGTCCTCGTCAAACACGTGCGCCAGCTCCTCCGCGTCCGGCGGCATCATGTACGCGTCGCCGCCGTCGTCGTCGCCCGGCAGCTCGGCGCGCACGGCGGCGCCACCTGCAGCACCTGCTCCTGCAGAACCAGCCGGTTCCGCATAGCGCGCCACGATCTGGTCCGCCTCCGCCTGGTACGTGCGCACCAGCTGGTCGCGCTCGCGCATCGCCTGCGACACGTACGCCCGCGTGGTGGCGTTCTCGCGCGCAATCGCTTCGTCGACAAACGACTTGGCGTTCGCCCCAAAGTACACGTTGCGCGTAGACCGATCCAGCAGCGCGGGCACCTGGTTCAGCCAGCTGGGCACCTTCGGCAGCGTCGTAATGTCCTGCACGTACAGTAGGTCGCGGATCGATGCGCAATTGCGGTTCGTAAACTTCAAGAGCGCCTCACAGTTCTGATCCATCGGCTGCCCGCGACGACCGCCCGCCGGCATCACGTAGAGTGCGAACCGGAACGCGTCCGCATTCTCGCGACTCTCCGGCGGCGTGCCGTAGACGTACACCGGACGCGGCTGCACGGGCGCATTGATCAACGACTCCACCTTCTGAGCAATCTCCGCAAACCGCGCGCGCGCCTGCGGGTGCGAAATGCGCACGGCGCCGCTTCCTGCTGCGGACCCGCCGCCGCTTCCTGCTGCGGACCCTATTCCTGCTACGGACCCGCCGCCGCTGCTTCCGCCGCCCACCCCGCCCCGCAACCGCTGCTGCTGCGCTGCGTCCGCCCCCGTCGCCACGCCGCCCGCGCTCGTGCCCCGACGCCGCACCTGGTCGCCCACTTCCAACAAGTGCGCCACATCCGTGCGCGCCATCGCCTGCGCGTCGTGACCCGGATCAATACCCAACTTGCGCTCCATCTCCGCCACCGACGGATCGTGCGCGCCGCGCGGACCCGCCTGCGACGCCTTCGCACCCACCACAATCGCCGCGCGAAACGCCGTCGGAATGCCCTCCATGTTGAACTTCGACGGCGCGCTCGTGCGCTGCATCAAGGTCTCGTGACTCGGACGCGACGCCATCAGACACACGCGGACAGGATCGCGTTTAACCCTTCCTGCGTCAGCTCTATTTTAATCATCATCATCATACTACGGCGTCAAGTACGTCGAGTGCGTCTGACGTATACTAAGCTCGCGCACGTCACTGTGCTGGCGGAAGTCGTGCGTGTGTGTGTGTGTGCGTGTGTGTGTGTGTGTGTGTGTGTGAACGCGACCTCGACGAAAGCGAATCACGCTCAAGCACGGAAACTGGCGTACGGATACGTCAGCTCAGTGCGCAGGATCAGCGTCGGCGCGTCAGCGAACAAGACTCACTTCTTGGCGGCGCGCTTGCCCTTGCGCGCGCCCTTTCTGGACTTGCGCGCCTTCTTACCCTTGCGCGCGCCCTTCTTGGACTTGCGCGCCTTCTTGGACTTCTTGGCACCCTTGCGCGCACCCTTCTTGGACTTGCGCGCCTTCTTGGACTTCTTGGCGCCCTTGCGCGCGCCCTTCTTCGCCGCCTTCTTGGCGCCCTTCTTCCCCTTCTTGGTCGCCTTCTTCGCCTTGATCTGACGACGCACCGACGCCGCCGCCTTCTTCAGCCCCAGCAGCACCACCAGCTTCAGCAGCGCCTTCAGCGACTTGAACTTGATCTGGATACCGTTGATGGAGATCGAACGCGCCTTCGCCGACACCTTCACGCGCAGCTTGATGTGACGCAGCGCCGCCTTGCGCCCCTTCTTCGACGCCGCCTTCTTGACCGCGCGGCGACACAGGCAGAAACGCAGCACGCGCTTGCCCTTCTTCAGCGACAGGTGCACGTTGCCCGCCTTGCGACGCAGCGAGATCGAGAACCCCTTTCCGCGGCGCTTGCCCGCGTACTTGATCGCCACCGACTTCGAGGGACGGAGAGTAATGCGACGCCCGGCGGCCATCTGAACTGAAATACCGACAGTCAGCGCGAGGCCCTTTGCTTATCATACACATCCTGCACAACCTGCACATACATGGACGAACACACTCACACAACAAATGTAAACACAGCTCCTGATACCAATCGTTTCCGATAAAATATGAAACCAGGTAGTGAACGGAGAACGTTGGGTCACGGCTACAACACGAGACTAGCTGCAAAGAAGATGGCTGCTGCAGCAGCCGCCGCCGCTCCTGTTCCCGCCGCTGAAGCCGCCGCCGCCGCTCCTGTTCCCGTCGCCGCCGCTCCTGTTCCCGTCGCCGCCGCCGACGCTCCTGTTCGCGTCGCCGCCGCCGCAGCTTCCGCTCCTGATCATGACGCCGCCGACGCAGCCGCAACAAAAGACGCGTTCCGTAAACACCTTGCAAAATCTCAAGAAAATACAATGTACAGTCGTCTGGACAGCGACGTCGCCAGCGTGCTGGACTGCTACTCGCCGGACCGCGCACGAGCTCCCGAGATATCGAACCACATTGGTGTATGTTTTTACAATTCGATTGTGCGCAGTCTGATGGCGGTTCCATCCATTCGTCGACAAGCTTTCAACAATAGACTCACCAACGAAGCTCTGGTAAAAAATATCATGTCGCTGATATCTTTGAGAGAGAGAAAATCTATCGCGACGGCGCAGTTGTCGGAAACTTTTCAATCGTCACCGTTGCGACAGAAATACAATATTCCGCGCCCAAGCGTTTCCAAAAATGTTGCCGACGTCTTGGACAAAGAGATTGGAAAAATGAGTGGCTTCCTGAGAAGGATTGATTTCTTCGATAACTATCCTGACGTTTCATCTGACGTTTCAGTTCGATTGACAAGTCAGTCGAATGATCTTGACATTTATGGCGGATACGTACCTAACCGTGCGATACTCATGGGCGAATGTCTTCCGAAAGGCTATGTCGTCGTAAATAATCGTTCTCCTGTCAACTTTTGGGCATTTCCGGTTCCTGGATCAACGGGAGTATACGACGTCGAAAACCTGCGTCGAGGCTCAACTCAAGCGTCCCATGGAATCTGGGTCGTCGCGAATGGAATCGAAACTCCCTTTCAAATGTTTGAGACGGATGTTCAAGGTACAGCTTTACGCTCAAACTGCGTTCGCATGAAGGTTGAACAGCGCCTGCTCGTCAATATTGAGCACACTCCTGGCGAAGCATTCGGCGTCGTTCGTATACTGAGCGGTCCGCGGCCGGCCGCCGGCGCCATCATTGCACGCGTAAATGGACCTGCGCTGCGCCTGCGCGTCGTCGGTCACGTCTCGCCGCACGACCCGCACGCAGTCAAGGTCGTAGACTTGTATTCCTTCAAAGCAACAATTACGCAAAACGGCGACTTTCATGTAAAAGAAGGGGTTTTTCCGAATGTAGGACGATTAATTGAAGGCCGAATCAACAATTCGAGACGCATATTCACTGTGTCCAGTGTCACAGAGGCCCCGCTGTGGATTTTTCAAGTGAATGAGACCTACGCAGACGGTGATCAAGTTGATTTGATAGAATTTACGTTAGTAAACGATTTAAGAAGCGATAGGTATTTTCAAGGACCAATTGCTGATAATGTCTGGTTTCGAATCGAAGCAGAAGAATTCGATCTGCCGACGACGACTCGATCGGGATCAGAAGAAGCTTTACAACTGAATGTCGGGATAGAGCACGGATTCATGACCCGTTTGTCATCGAATGAACCCATCGCCTCAACGAGATCCACTGTCGATCGGGTTCGAGTTTTGGGTATGGATGACATCTTTCGCGCATTTTTGGAGAATGAGATCGTGTCGGTCATGTCAGCCATACAACATGTCACTCATCAAGCAATTGCAACACTGTCTATGAAGCCGACTTCTGGAGAAATTGAGCTTGTACGCCGACAATCGGTCATTTCGTTCCTCTACACAAAATACACTCAAGAAAATTACGATACAAAGGCGGGCGGATCGCCATCTCAAGTTTTGAATGCCTATCTGTTTCATAATTCTAGCAATCTAAAAAATATTTGTTATCAAGACATCCTCTTTCAGACATTGACCGACTATCGCGAATTGAACATTCACGACTTCGTGGTTGACAATCATGGAGAATTATACATTCTCGTGTCGATCAATGTTTACAGAACAGACTACCAACGATCTGGAAGACATGTCTTCACGATCATGAGATATTTGACCACACATCATATGACACAACTTCAATTCGCAGCGCATCAAAGTATTCAACAAGTTTATCAATACTGCAGCGATGAAATTCCGTGCTTTCAATATTTGGAACAAGGTACCATGTCGATTCCCCTTTCTCGTTCTGGGCGCGCATCTTTGAGCATCATGTTTCTGACAATGCCCATCGATGAAGTGTCAGTATTATATGTCAAGGTTCCAAATGTGCAAATTCGCCTGCCGCAGTCGACAACAGCGGTTTCGGCTTCGACTGTTCCTCATCGATCTGCATGCGAATTCTATCGAGGCAATTTTCTCGACTCTATCCATGTTCGTCATATTTCCCATCAAGTTGGAGGAGAGAGACAAATTTTTGCGGAATTTCCTCGCATTCAAGATACGAAAGGTATTGAATACGAATCTTTTAAAGCTTTTTTTATAACAGCAAGTCAATCCGATCGATTTTCGTTAGAGCATGCTGCTTTTAGAACTGATCTTGGAGAATTTCATTCGCCTGAAAAAGAAATACAAGTCCTGTTTGAGAAAAATCATTCCGGAGTCGTGCACACGGTTCCGAAAACGTATGTGCAGCCCAACCAAAATGCTCAGGATTTTATTCAAGGTCAACTGAACTCATGCGTCTTGAACCTCAACCAAGAATGTCAGTATTCGACCGTCACTACCTTAGTGGACAGACTTTTTCAAAATCCAGCGCAAAGAGACAATCAGCATTTGAATGCGTTTATATTTTCGATACTCTCTTCATTGAATTCTATTCAGAGCTTTGAGGCGCGCGCGCGCGACGCTGGAAAGAACATCAGTCCGCAGCTGATAGCTCGCCGCCAGATCGCGGTCAAACTCGCTGTCCGTCTGGTTGAGCAAATGAGTCAAGACATTACTCGCTTCGACAAACGTCTGTACGGATTTTTCCATGTGATTTGCGTCGGCGGCTACGCATTGTCAGACACAAAGTCATTTTTGCAAAAATCTGCCATGACGGCACTGATCGAGAGCGCGCTGCCCGGCTTCTTGTCGTTCAATCCAAATGATACGATTACATTTTCAAACACGAGGTATCTGAGCAAAAATGACATGACTCTGGTTTCGCCAAACTATTTTCCGAAACTGCAAGTAGGAGATCTTCTCTTGTCAGATCTTAAAGATGTAGGAATCTTGGTTGTTGCTAAAACTTATGATAATAATCCAGATGATTATACATTTAAGCGTTCTAATTCATCCGAGTTTCCAGTAAGAGCAGCCGATCTCAAATTTAGACTGCTGCGCAATGCAGATTATCTGTACGAAGCTACACAAATCATCCAGCCTGACGGAATCGAATTGAAAGACGCTAATGACGACATTGAACAGTGGAATGAGATTGTGCAGATGGTTCTACCGCCGACTTCGACCTCGCTACATGGCTCCCGTGAACGCGGAGCTGCCGGAGCACTTATGTCGATGCAAGATATTTTCAATCATGCAATCTGGAGTAGTGTAAACTTTGGCTACGTCACTGTGGCGCTGCGCGAGCTCAGTACGGCGGCCTCCACTCGAGGATTTATCGGTCCTTACGGACCTCAAACCTCTCACGCGCAGCGCGACTCTACGTACAATTCAACTTCGAGTCAAAAAGATTTGAAAGCTTCTCTGATATCTATTTTTTACGCGATTGAGCCGTTTTCTAAGAATTTAAATCATGAAACAAGGTCTCAGTATTCTGTTTCCCTAAGAGATCCTGAAAGTTTTAAAATATTTCTCACTGAACAAGGACTCTTGTTGGATCCTTACAATCCGACTCGACGTGGTTCACCTGCGAAAAGTCGCGCTGCTGCAGCCTCTTTTCAAATTTCATCCAGACGAGGAAATAAACTTACATCATCTTTTTCATACCTTCGCTTATCCAATTCGCCTCCTCCTCGACAGATCACCAGCAGACGTATTCAAAAACATGGTGATTCATTCACGCAGCAACTAATTGATGATTCAGAGGATCGGAATCGTGAAGCTGAAGAGCAGGAGCGCAAGCAAGATCCTGACGACGACATGAGAGGCGGGTTTCTGCTTTTTTGATCTGTCATTTTTTGAAAAAATAAACAAAAGTTTAATTTACGTTAGCTTGCTTTTTCTGACACGTCACTGTGGCGCTGCGCGAGCTCAGTACGGCGGCCTCCACTCGAAAATTGCACGTGTCTTCGACACTACAATTCTCTCATTCCGACTCGACGCAGTTTACAACTTCCACAGCTCACGCATCGCATAGGTCATAATTAGAACCATTCGTCGTCGGCTCAAAGCGTCTGTCGCAGCCGGAGCTTCGCGCAGGCGCTCAATCGCTTCGAAGCGCTGCTGCACGTCTCTCGCGCGCGCGTCGTGCTGTAGCTGCTGATCGCGCACAAGCTGCTCTTGACGCGCGCGCTCCGCCTCTTCCGCAGCTTTCGCCTCTTCCGCAGCTTTCGCCTCTTCCGCAGCTTTCGCCTCTTCCGCAGCTTTCGTCTCCTGCTCAAGACGCCGTCCTACCTCCTGTCGACGAAGCAGAGCTTGATTGTACGCCTCTTGATCGCGCTTTCTGCGCTCTTCGAGTTCAGCAGCCACCTGCTGGAGACGTGCGCGCTCCGCCTCTTCCGCAGCTTTCGCTTCCTCCTCCCTTTGCTGGCGAATGCGTTCAAGCGCTTCACGTTGATGTTCCTCTTCAACCCGTTGTCGCATTTGCGCTTCACGAGCATTTCTGGCAGCTTCGCGTTCAGCTGCGGTAGCAGGCCTGGGCGAAGGAGCGCCGGCGGCGGCGGCGGCGGCGGCAGCGGTAGCAGGCCTGGGTGAAGGTGCGCCGGCGGCGGGCGCGGGCGCAGGAGAAGGAGCGCCTGCGGCGGCGGCGGCGGGCGCGGGCTCACGCTCACGCTCAGGCGCAGCGGGAGAAGGAGCGGCGGCACCTCTCCGTCCAGGAGGAAATGAAGTCTTCGCCCTAGTAAAGAATTCATTTTGCTGAACAGCGACCAATGTATCGATCAGTAAATTTACCATTATTCTGTCTGGATCCTTAAGAGGATAAACTGGTGCGCTCCAAATGCTGACTTTTGCGCTGTAAGTACTGAGCTCTCTGTCCATACTTCCGTCAAAGTCGTCATCAGGACGAAGTCGTGACATGTACTCGCGTGCTTTGCGAACTTGAATCGACATGAGGATCATAGCTACCAAAACTTGACAGGCGCGCGATGTCTTCAACATGACGCGAACTCCAAGATTCTGATTTTCGTTGCCGGATGCGTCACCTGATTGCATATCTCTTTGAATCAGCGAGATTGAGTATACGACGTATAAGAGCAGTTGCAGAATCGAGAACAATGACAAGTTAGGCCTGTTGCTACGTAATTTGAATTCAGATAAATCAATGTCGGATTCGTATACATACGAATTGATCAGATTAATGACGATTCGCTGCGACTTTTCATTTTTCGCAGTTTGAATCAATTCTCTGAATTCAGAATTTTTGATAGAGTTTTCACTGAAGCTGACAACATCAAAACAATTTTGTATAATGCGTAATGAGATTGAAAACGTATCTCGAATCGCTCCTAATAGTCCGATTTCAGTATCGGGTTTATTCAACTCGACAAACTTTTGATTTGCATTGTTTAGCTCTTGAAAAAGTAGTTTAGTAGCTGCAATGTAACGCAGCGCTTCATCTTTTTCTGGTGAATTCTGTGCAGGAGCTCGTCTCGGT
>Ga0172373_10001111_pt1 | contig 43677 bp, 39 predicted proteins | sample Lak10m_2_FD_114546 | JGI IMG/M metagenome (GOLD analysis project Ga0172373, IMG submission 114546) | Freshwater microbial communities from Kabuno Bay, South-Kivu, Congo - kab_092012_10m | ecosystem: Environmental > Aquatic > Freshwater > Lake | place: Democratic Republic of the Congo... | reverse complement strand
ATTTTGATGCATCGCAAGGGAGTGTCTGCAACCATGCAAAAGAATCCACAGTATGAGAATATTGTTGAAGAAGTCAAACTCCATCTCATGGAAAGATGTGCATTGGCGAAGGAATACGGTGCCCATAAACTCATTATTGACATCGGTATTGGTTTTGGAAAAACGATGGACCACAATTGGGAATTGCTTCGATCACTCCATGAATTCCACGATATCGGATATCCTATGCTTCTTGGGATTTCACGAAAATCATTCATTGGATCCACACTCGACATAACTAATCCAGCTGATAGAGATGTACCGACTCATCTCCTGCATGCATTGCTCATGAATAAACATTGCTCGATTATTCGTGTTCATGATGTCAGCATGGCAGTCATGGCAAAAAAACTATATGCAAGATTACATGAGTAATATGATGAATAAGATATTTCAGTCTTCCTTATGGCGTTCGCTCTTCCTATTTACATTGTCAAGCATCATATATATAATCACAATGATGCCTGATATCGGATTCACTGATTCCGGCGAACTTGCCGCTGTGGCACATACTTTGGGTATTGCTCATCCAACCGGCTATCCTTTGTATACGATCATTGCTCATGTCTGGAGTTTGATCTCACCTTTCTCTACAGTCTATGATCTGAATCTGCTCGCAGCATTGATGACAGCAGGATCAATCAGCATATTCTCTTTGATACTTGAAGAAGCATTGAGTTTTACATCTTGTAAAAGAGAACATGCAAGCAGTATTTCTTTTAGTGTTTCCCTTATGTTCGCTTTTGGATCAACCGTATGGTCGCAAGCAACTTCCCTTGAAGTGTATTCATTGCAATTGCTACTTTTTATGCTAAGCATATACTTTTTCATCAAAGCAATGAAGCATGGCGGCATGTCCAATCATTTATTGATTTGGGGATTTCTCATTGGATTGTCATTCACCAATCATGGCACGACGATATTATTGGCTCCCGCGATGATATTGGGATATTTTTCAAATTGGACAACGGGTAAAATTGATTTCTCTTCACAGAAATTGCGTGGACTTCTCCCGCTGATACCTTTGTTTATCGCAGGATTATTGGTTTGGCTATACTTACCAATTCGAAGTGCACAGAATCCGATCATCAATTGGGGAGAAGTACATCGCAACTGGGATGCTTTCTCTTATCATGCATTTGGAAAACAATATCAAGTTTGGATGTTCAATGAAGGAACTGCTAAAGAAAATTTTCCAAAGTATTGGTCTGCACTCATTGGCATGACATCTTGGATTATGCTACTTCCAATCATGTATGGAGTTTTGATTGCATGGAAATCAAATAAAAGCATACTTGTGTTTTCCGTCATGCTCATCATTGGCAATCTTGTCTATGCATTGAATTATGGCATTCATGACATTGAAACATATTTTATTTCAGGTTTCATCGGGGCATTCATTCTTGCCGCATACGGAATATATGGATTGCTTCAGAAGATTGAGCATTATCATTATGCTGTGTTGCTTCTTCCAATACTCAATGTTGGTTTGAATTATGTAGAGAATGATAAGCATGAAGACCACTCTGTCTCATCATATATCTCATTGATGATTGACCCACTACCCAAAAACAGCGTCATCATATCTGCGCAATGGGATTTTCTCTGTTCCGGATTCCTTTATAAACAAATTGTGGAAGGATATAGACCGGATATCATCATGGTTGAGAAGGAATTATTGCGAAGAACATGGTATCCTTCTCAAATGAAAAGGCAATATCCTTTCTTGCAGAAAATCAATCCACAGCTAAATACATTTCTTCAAGAATTGACATTGTTCGAACAAGAGAAGAATTATTCGGCTGAAATCTTGCAGACAAGATATGAGGAAGTGTTGAATGCCATCATCGATTCATCATTGGCATATAGGAAACCTGTATATATCACGACAGAAGTATTGCAACAGGAATCAAATATTGCACAACAATATGCCAAGATTCCTCAAGGTCTTGCATTCAGGGTATTACTTCCACCACCATCAGGATTACCTGAATTATCATTGCCTCTGTTGAATACATCATTCGAACCATTGATTTCTTCGATTGGCAAGCGAACAAGTCATTTACATGAAGGATTATCTTCAATTACTGCAAATCAAGTATTGAATCTCGCTCAATATGCGTGGATGACCGGACGATTGAAAGAGGCCAAGGCATATTTGTCAATCGCAAAGAATATCAAGTCTGACAATCCAACATTGAGTGCATTGCAGAATGCGATTCTCAATTCTCCTGATGGACCGAAAAAGTAATCATGGAATCTGTTCAATCGTCAACATATTTGTTCGAGATCTTGCCACGAGTGGTCTTCCGATTGTTATGACGACTGATTCACCGGTTTTGAAGAATTGTTCTTTTTTCAAGAATTGTTTCATGTGCTCCACAGTGAAATCTGTACCACCTACTTTGCTGATCAATACGCCTGTCACTCCCCAAAACAGACCTGTTCTTCTTGCAATCTCAGCAAATTCCGTCATTGCTATGATGGGAGTATTGGGTCTTCTATTTGAAATCAGCAATGCCGTTTCGCCCGACAAGCTCAATGTTGAAATGCCTGCAATGTCCGGATTCTCGGCTATGGTGGCTGCTGCAGTCGCAATCAGATCAGTATTATGTTCTTTTCTTGGCAAACCCATTGTTCTTCTTCTGATGCGCATATCATCTTGTTTGCAGTGTGATTCTGCTTCACTACAAATCGTGCGCATATAACTCACGGTTTCCACCGGATAAGTTCCGACGCTTGTTTCAGCTGAAAGCATTACGACATCTGTTCCATCGAGCACTGCATTTGCAACATCGCTGGCTTCTGCTCTTGTTGGTCTTGGATTGTTTATCATTGACTCCAACATCTGCGTTGCAGTTATAACCGGTTTTGCATAGCGATTGCAGACGGTTATGATGTTTTTTTGAACAGTTGGCACTTCGGCAGCCGGTATTTCAACTCCTAGATCACCACGGGCCACCATGATCACATCTGAGACTTTCACGATATCTTCAATATTGGAGACTGCTTCCGGTTTTTCTATTTTGGCTATCACCCATTGTTTGCCACCGAGTTTTGCAATGTGTTTTTTGATATGCAGCACATCTTCCGGTTTTCTCACGAATGACAAAGCCACATAATCAACGCCATGTTCCACTGCAAATTTCACATCTTTTTTGTCTTTGTCCGACATTGATGGTTGACTCACCTTCACATTCGGAAGATTGATTCCTTTTCTCGATTTGAGTATTCCTCCATTCATCACCATCACATTCACGAATGGTGCTTTGACTGATGTGACCGTTACTTTCATGAGGCCATCATCAAAAAGAAGGATATCACCCTTTTTCACATCACTTGCTATTTCCGGATATTCAACAGGAATGAAATTATTTGGAATCTTCATTCCTGCTTTTTTCACTGTCTGTCTATCTGCAATTGCAAATTGCTCACCTGTTTTCAAATCAATGACTTGATCTTTTAAATCTGCCACGCGTATCTTTGGTCCTTGCAGATCTGCAACAATAGGCAAGAAGATACCAAGCTTTTTTTCTGCCGATCGAATGATATTGATATTTTCTAGATGTACTTCATGTGAACCGTGAGACATGTTCAATCTGAATCCATTTGCACCGGCCAATACCAGTTCAATGATTTTATTTTGGGAAGCAATCGCCGGACCCATCGTGCAGAGTATCTTCGTATTCTGATGAAGATGTTCCAAACGATGTGATTTCAATGCACTTCGTAATTGTTGGGTATTTGGGGCAAATTGTTTCTTTTTCACGCTTTATCCTTGAAGGGCTGTTTTGATAAATCCATCTGCTTCATGCAGTTTTTCACCTGCAGTTTGTGCATCAACATCTGCAAGAAGCATCACCAATGCAGTTTTCACATGTCCATGAGCTGATTCCAGCACTTCACTTGCCTTCTCATATTCCACATCTGCAATTTCCATGATGATGCGCTTTGCTCGCTCACGCAATTTCGCATTTGTCAATTGCAAATCCACCATGATATTTCCATAACTTTTACCTAATCGTATCATGGATGCTGTTGTAAGCATATTGAGAATCATTTTCTGTGCAGTGCCGCTTTTCATGCGTGTTGAACCGGCTATCACTTCCGGTCCTACATTCGGAGCGATGATGATGTCTGCTTTGACACCTAATTGACCAATTTGTTCTCTTGAGTTTGTTGTTACCAACAATGTATGACAACCCATTGATTTTGCTTTATCCAATGCTCCACGCACAAATGGTGTTCTTCCTGAAGCAGCAATCCCGCAGATCACATCATGATGATTCACGTGATTGTCAATCAAAGCTCGAGCACCATGTTCCGGCGAATCTTCCGCACCTTCTTGTGCTTTGAAGATAGCTTGTTCTCCCCCGGCTATGATTCCTTGAACCATTTCCGGATCAGTTCCAAATGTTGGAGGACATTCCGAAGCATCAACGATGCCGAGTCTTCCACTTGTTCCGGCACCAACATAAAACAATCGTCCACCTACTTTGAATTGTTCCGTGATGATATCCACTGCCTGTGCTATATGAGCTAATTCATCTTTTACAGCATGGGCAACCATTGCATCTTCGCTATTGATCAATTGCAGAATTTCCATTGTGCTCATAAGATCAATGTCGCTAGAACGCTGATTTCTTTGTTCAGTAGCCAGATTCGATATTTCTTTGAAAAGTGAAGTCATGAATCAATGTCTTGCGGCACCACCATCCACATTGATGGTTTGTCCTGTGATGATTCCGGATGCCGGCAATGAAAGAAAGGCCACGAGATTGGCAATGTCTTCCGGTTCATCCGGACGATGCACTGCCTGCTCGGGGAGTATGTGTTCGAGAATGGTTTTTGATAAACGCACATCTGAAGGCCTTTGGGTTGCAGTCAATCCAACAGTTATTGCATTGATTGTGATTCCGTGCTTTCCAATTTCAGATGCCAGTGATCTTGTGAATCCTATCACGCCCATTTTTGCCGCAGCATAATGCGACAGAAATGGTGTTCCTAACCATACGGTATTTGAAGACAATGTGACGATTCTACCGAAATTTTTCGCCTTCATTGTTGGTAACACTGCCTGTGTCACCAAAAACAAACTCGTCAGATTGATATTCATCATCGTGTTCCACTGTTCATGTGTAATGAGTTCAAGCGGAGCTTCATCATACATACCAACATTGTGCACGAGAATGTCAATCGTACCGAATTCTTTCAGCGTCGCATCAATCAATGCTTTCACATCCTCGGCTTTTGTGCAATCTGCTTTCACGGTAAGCGCTCTGCCTCCGGCTTGATGAACTTTCTCTGCCGTTTCGCTTGCATCGGCAAGATCGGCTATAACAATGATTGCACCTTCTTCAGCAAGGCGTTCGCAGAAAGCACTTCCATTTCCAAAAGCAGCACCGGTCACGATTGCGACGCGATCTTTGAGTCCATGTTCAAATTCATGTATTTTCATTCTTTCCTTTCACATTATGCTCTGGGATGAGCTTTTTGATATGCTTGTTTTAATCTGTCAACAGAAACATGCGTATAGACCTGCGTGGCAGACAGAGAGCTATGTCCTAGCATTTCACTAACCGAACTTATATCGGCTCCATTGTCCAACAAATGCGTTGCAAATGTATGGCGCAATACATGCGGACTTTTCTGAGGTGATTCCGTCACAGGATTCATCGCTCTTCTGATGATTCTGTATACGACGGAGGGGTTCATCACTTTCCCTCTATCACTCAAAAATACTTTTCCATCCGGTTTTGCGGTATCCAGAGTAGTCAAGCATGACCTTAAACCGATATAAGCCTCCAATGCTTCCAACGCTTTACCACCAATCGGAACAATACGCTCCTTTTTGCCTTTTCCCATCACACGAACGGTTCCTGCATGCATATCCAAATCTTGCATGGGAAGTTGTATGAGTTCACTTACACGCAATCCGGAGCTGTATAATAATTCCGCAATTGCAATGTTTCGAGCACCTCCGGGCGAAGAAGAATCAAAAGAATCCATCAATGATTCAATTTCTCCGGGTTGCAAAAATGAAGGCAATTTCTTCTCCGCCTTCGGCGTGGAGACGATCGCTGCGGGATTGCGATCGATCCACGATTGCCGAAAAGCGAATTTGAAGAATGATTTTACAGCGGCTATTTTCACTCTCAAAGACTTTTTAGATAGTCCGCGATCATGAAGATAACCTAAAAATGGTCGAATATCAGCCGGCTCTATGGCATTTATTTCTGGTTTAACGCCATATTCTGATATAAAGTAGTCCAGAAACTCCATAAGCGCAAAACGATAGGTTTCTATCGTATGCGGAGAATAACCTTTCTGCAATTCACATGCCGAAAGGAATTCCTGAACTGCCTGCTCATATACTTTATTCATTATGTATCACAAGGGAGTGAGTCTTATTTCCTACAAAAATCAAGCCATGAATATAGTCCGGATGACAATTCTGGAGGGTCTCCCCCGAATTTCGCATATTGCATCCTTGAATATCACTATGGAAAACAGATCATGTCAGACAAAATTCAGCTCCTGGATACCTTACGTAAAGAAGCCATGCTTGGCGGTGGTGCGCAAAAAATTGCCGATAGACATAAAAAGGGGGCTTTGACTGCCAGGGAGCGGCTACAAATTCTGCTTGATCCAGATTCTTTTGAAGAGATGGACATGTTTGTACGACATCGTTCCACGAATTTCGGTCTTGAAAAAAACCGACCGCTTGGTGATGGTGTGATCACGGGAACCGGACGAATACATGGACGAACCGTATGCGTTTTTTCACAAGACTTCACTGTTTTCGGTGGTTCACTCTCCGAAACGCATGCCGAAAAAATCTGTAAAATCATGGATCTCGCCATGAAAATCGGTGCACCTGTCATTGGAATCAATGACTCCGGTGGTGCTCGTATTCAAGAAGGCGTTGTATCTCTTGGTGGTTATGCAGACATATTTTTGCGCAATACATTGGCAAGTGGCGTCATTCCGCAGATCAGCGTGATTCTTGGTCCATGCGCCGGCGGTGCTGTCTATTCTCCCGCCATTACGGACTTCGTGTTCATGTCGAAAGGAAGTTCCTATATGTTTGTCACCGGACCCAATGTTGTTAAAACTGTAACACATGAAGAAGTGACATTCGAAGAACTTGGCGGAGCTGAAACTCATGCTTCCAAATCAGGCGTTGCTCATGTTGCCTGTGATGATGAAGTCGACACACTTAATCGCGTTCGTGAATTGATGCGTTATCTTCCTTCAAGCAATTCCTCAGGCTTGCCGCATATCCCAACGATTGATCAGTCCGACAGAAATTGTACAATGCTGGACACAATCATCCCTGAGAATCCTAATCAACCGTATGATATCAAAGATGTGATCAAAACGGTTGTCGATGAGTCTCAATTTTTTGAAATTCATGCAGACTATGCGGAGAACATTGTCATTGGATTTGCCACACTCGATGGACGACCAATTGGAATTGTTGCAAATCAACCGGCATCAATGGCCGGAGTTCTGGACATCAACAGTTCTGTAAAAGGTGCTCGCTTCGTTCGCTTCTGTGATTGCTTTAATATTCCACTTGTGGTATTTGAAGATGTTCCCGGATTTCTTCCGGGTACGGATCAAGAATGGCGAGGCATCATCAGGCATGGTGCAAAATTGTTATATGCATTCTGCGAAGCAACTGTTCCCAAAATAACGGTGATTACCAGAAAAGCATATGGCGGTGCCTATGATGTGATGAACTCAAAACATATTCGCGGTGATTACAATATCGCATGGCCAACTGCAGAAATTGCAGTAATGGGCGCGAAAGGTGCAGTTGAAATTCTTTTCAAAAAAGAAATTGAAGCCGCCGAAGACAAAGTTGCAAAAGCAGCAGAACTTGAAGCAGCATATAATGCTCAGTTTTGCAATCCATATGCAGCCGCTGAAAGAGGATATATCGACGATGTGATAAAACCTTCCGAAACAAGAACTCGTCTCATTCGTGCGCTCTCCATATTGGAGACAAAAGAAGATTCAAATCCTTGGAAAAAGCATGGCAATATTCCTTTGTGATTCGCTCAATCATTTTCTCATTTCAGGGGATGAACAATGAAATGGATGTGCATCATGATCATGATGCTACTACTCTCAGCTTGCGGAATTCAAAAGAAAGGATTTCTTTCCAAAGATCTGACGCCAAAGCTCATTGATGGAGAGCATTATGTCTACATTCTCCCATCCGGAGAAGAAGCATTCGTAGAACAATTTGATTATGCATCGGAATTTGAAGATGGATATGCAATCATATGTGATTCAAATGAGCAATGCGGAATCATCGATTCAACCGGCACTATAATCTTGCCCTATTCATTTCCCGATTTATGGTTTGCCGGAGAAGGCATGTATTCATTCAGGAAGAATAATCTGATTGGATTCATCGATAGAAATGGCAATGTGAGAATACCACCGATATTTGGTGGAGATGGAGGAGCCAGACCGCGGTTTTCCGAAGGTATATGCGCAGTGATTGATTCCACGAATTCATTCTATCTGTTCATAGACAAAAATGGAAGCAAGGTGTTTGATCGTGTCATCGAAGGTACGCTTGGCGGAGCGGCAACGTATTATTTCCCTGAATTTCATCAAGGATTATGCGTGGCGCATGATAAGTATCGTTTCGGCTATATCAATCATGCAGGTGAATGGGCCATACCACCTCAATTTGATCAAGCGCATCGTTTTAGCGAGGGACTTGCGGCTGTTCGCAAAAAAGGACTCGTCATGTTCATCAATACAAAAGGCGAGAGAGCCATTGCGCGCTCTTTCGGTGCAATCGACGAAGGATGTTGCGGATTTGATTATGGCTATGTTCAACAAGGCAAAGTACGTGTGAATCTTGATTCTACACAATCAAACATCGATATAGATGATCCGCGATATAATTATCGAAAAGCACAATGGGGCATCATAGATAAAAAAGGCAATGTACTCGAAATTGAAGATCCTTGACATATGAAGATACACTATAATTCCCCGGTCATTCTAACATTCTCACTCATTGCTTTTGCTGTGATGATTATATCTTCATTGACAGCCGGAACATCAACCACGGCATTGTTTACCGCATGGCCTTCAGGCCTATTGAATCCTTTGAGTTATGTCAGAATGTTCTCGCATGTTCTCGGACATGTTTCATGGGAGCATCTTTTTGGAAATCTGACTTTGATATTATTGATAGGACCATTGCTGGAAGAAAAATACGGATCTTCAACAATGCTTATGATGATTGTGATAACGGCTTTAATCACCGGAATCATTGCTATATTTTTTACGAATACCGGCTTACTTGGAGCAAGCGGTATCGTATTCATGTTGATTTTGCTGAGTTCTTTTGCCAATATCAAAAGCGGACATATTCCTCTGACATTCATCATCATCGTTGCATTGTTTTTGGGTAAGGAATTTGTTGCTTCATTCAAGCCAGATGCAGTATCGCAATTCGCACATATCTTGGGTGGTCTTTGCGGTAGTTTCTTTGGATTTTTTCATATTGATCACAAAAAGAAAGAGAAAAAATCATGATTCAGAAATTATTGCGCATCAATGAGCTTTATAGCATTCCTGAAGAGTTGTTGATGTTCAAAACAGCTCGTTCTACCGGTCCCGGTGGACAAAATGTAAATAAAGTTGAAACAAAAGTCAGACTCATCTACAATGTATTCGCACATGTTGAATTACCTGCCGAAGCTCGTTTGCGACTCCTAGCAATGCCCGATACAAAAGTCAATAAAGATGGACTCATCGTCATCACCGAACAACGTGGCGCCAGTCAATATGAGAACAAAGAATTGGCCATCAAGCAATTGAAGGCAATGATCAAGAAAGCACTGATCGTACCCAAAGAGAGGAAAGCAACAAAGCCGACGCGGGTCTCTAAAGAACATCGTCTCCAGTCCAAGCGCGTCACAGGTGCAAAGAAAGTCACTCGAAGAAAAAGGATTGATTTTGATGAAGAATGATGTGATCGTGATTGGTTCCGGGATTGGCGGCATGAATGCAGCAATGCAATTGGCTGCCAAAGGATATACGGTCAGCATCTTCGAAAAACGCTCCGAACCAGGCGGAAAAATGCGCCGCATTCATTATTCCGATTGCATATTCGATGCAGGTCCGTCACTTATCACGATGCCCTTCATTCTTCGTGATGCATTCGAGCAAACGGGAGTGAAACTTGATGCATATCTTTCCCTCTTACCAATTGACCCCATCTGTCATTATCGGTGGCTCGATGGCACTCAGTATGAATGCCATGCCAATCCATTCAAAAGAAATGAAGAAACCGAAAAAACATTCGGTAGAAAAAGCATGCAGGAAATGAATGCTTATCTCTCCCATGCGGGCAGAGTTTATCATGCAACAAAGGATGTATTCCTATTCAATCCATTCGAAGGATTCAAAGAATTCTTCAAAACAACCAATCTTTCCATGCTGCCGGCACTTCCATCAATGAAGTTCATGCAGAAGTTTCATGCATTCAATGCAGAACGATTCTCCAATCCCAAACTTGTTCAACTCTTTGATCGCTTTGCAACATATAATGGATCTTCTCCATTTCTTGCGCCGGCAACGCTCATGGTTATTCCATTCATCGAGTTCGAATACGGTGGTTGGTATCCGCAAGGCGGAATATATGCCATCGCTGATGCGATGTACAAACGCTGCATTGAATTGGGCATAATATTCCATTTTGACACCGATGTCACAGAAATCATGACCGAAAGAACAAAAGCAATCGGCATTACAACTTCGAATGGTGATCAAATCGAAGCAGAGCATATCATATCCAATGCCGATGTATTTCATGCTCAACATGATTTGCTTTCAAGAAAGCAAGAGAAAAAACCCAATCTTTCTACATCCGGATTTGTCTTGCTTATCCCCATGAATGACAATCCATTCTCTATGGCTCATCATTCAGTATTGTTTTCAGATGCATATAAACAAGAGTTTACAACCATTTTTGATGCGAATAGAGCTCCGGAAGAAATGACTGTGTATATCAGCGTATCAAGCAAGACCGATAAAAGTCAGGCAGGAGTTGGCAAAGAAAACTGGTTTGTGCTCGTGAACACGCCTCCTACATCAAAGGATGGAGAATGGACTCCCAACAGATCTGAATCATATAAGAATGCAGTGTTAACAATGATTGAGCGTTTTCTTCCGGGCATGAGGTCATATATCGCCCATGAGCCCCAGATCATAAGTCCCGATGATTTTTCAAGAGAATTCCATGCAACAGGTGGATCTCTTTATGGCTCTTCTTCAAATTCAATGTTCAGTGCATTTCTCAGACCCAAAAACAAGGATCCTCGCATAAGCAATCTCTATCATTGCGGAGGAAGCGCTCATCCCGGTGGAGGGATTCCCCTCGTGATTCTGTCAGGACATTTCGCAGCCCGCGAGATTATGAATAATTCCTGATTCCTTGACCATTGGCAAATGGTTATCTTTGCCATCATTTCTTGAAATACCGTATGCTACCCGATCCCAATACATTTTCCAATGAGCAATTGGCAGCCCAATGCATCATGCCACGTCTCGTTCCAAGAGATTATGCCGATGAAGAAACGTTGCGCTATGAAATAGCCACACTCATTCAAAGAGGAATTGGAGGATTTTGCGTGTTTCAAGGTGAAGCTGATGCCACTACATTACTCTTGCATGAACTTCAAAAGAAATCCACGATTCCACTGCTCTTTAGCGCTGACTTTGAACATGGTCTGCCAATGAGACTCGAAGGTGGGACTGATATGCCCCATGCCATGGCGATGATGCAATCTGAATCACCCGATGCAACAAGAAAGGCAGCCGAATATATTGCCAATGAAGCCCTAACGATTGGAGTACACTGGAATTTTGCTCCGGTGTGCGACATTAATTCAAATCCTCATAATCCAATCATCAATATTCGATCTTTTGGTGAAACACCCGAACAATTGGAATCTTATATTCGAGCTTATATCGAAGGAACGCAATCTCAACATGTTATGTCATGCGCCAAACATTTTCCGGGTCATGGAGATACATCCACGGATTCTCATTCCGCATTGCCATTGATTGATTGTTCCAAAGAACAATTAGAGCAAAGAGAATTCATGCCTTTCAAGATTGCGATGGATGCCGGAGTTCGATCCATAATGATCGGACATTTGTCGATTCCGGCATTGGATGATTCAGGAATACCTGCTTCACTTTCACCAATCATCATGCAAGACATACTTCGTTCTCAATGGGGATATGAAGGCATCATAGTAACAGATGCATTGGACATGCATGCCATAAGCAAAACATATTCATCTGCTGAAGCAACAATCGCTTGTCTCAATGCAGGAGCAACCATTGCACTTGTTCCTGATGATGCAATTGAAGCACTTGATGGCTTGATTGCACATGTGAATGAAAATCCTGCATTTCGTGAAGTGCTCATCAGAAATGTTTCGCGCATATTTTCAGAAAAACAATGGTGCGGTTTGGAATCTATTCCTTCGCTTCAGCCTCCACTTGAAAGCAAGGTTATGGAAGAACATGCAATGCATGCGCTGGACATTGCAAAAAGAGCGCTCCGCATTCATGATCCAAAAAATAAGCTGCCTCTTTCTGACGATCAACCTTTTGCTGCTTTTGCCATTCTTGGTGATGAATCTCAAACAACATTGGACAAAGCAGTCGCACTCTTTCGCGTGATGGCTCAGTCACTTGAGCAAGAATGTGATTTCGGCTTCATCAATAAAGACATCACACATGATGAGTCCGTCGAATTATCACAAACCATAAACGATGTGAATACAGTGATTCTTGCACTATTGATGAAGCCGCAATCATATCAAGGTCACATAGCGATTCATCCTTCCATCATCGAGGCAATAGATGTATTATGCAAGGACAAAACCGTGATTGCATTACTGCTTGGAAGCCCTTATTTACATGAATGCCTGAATGCTGATGCATATGTTTGTGCTTATTCGGATGCATTGCCATCGCTCGCGGCTGCTGCCTTGACATTATCCGGAAGAGCAATAGGAACAGCTTGGACCAATCATGATGCAGGTTCGTTTTCGCCGGAGTCTTTCTGATGGCCATTCGTAATCCTCTGCATCTACCACGCATCGAAGAAGAAGACATTTCGATTCTTCTCAAAGCATTGAAAGACATATTGCACGGTATGTTGGTTGAAGAAAAAAGAGCCGATACCTCAATCCGGCATGTCCTTCGCAATGGTGCATATTCGGCCGAACAACGATCACTCATCGTTGAATCCGGTTATGCCATGCTGAGAACATGGGAAATACTCAAACATGCTCCCTGGAAAGCGGAACCAAAGCCGCTTCATTATGTTGCCTTGTGGTTCACTTTGTCAGGCGGAACTATCCCCGAAGAATTACGTGCTCGATATATTCCACAAGAAATAGATGCATTGATTACACATTGTGAAATGACCATTGAAGAGAAAGGCATCTTTGCATTTTTTCCTGATTGGTTCACTGAACGTTGCATCAAAGAAATAGGAAAAGACTTATGGCATGACATTGCAATGTCTCAAATAGCTGAACCGAGAGTGTTTCTTCGAACCAATACACTGATATGTAACAGAGAAACATTAATCGACGCACTTGCAAAACATCATATCAAAGCAATTGCAATTCCTGTGAATGATATAGGGATTGAAATAGCATCTTCCGACAAAATATTCACAACCGATGTTTTTAGAAAAGGCATGTTTGAAATGCAAGACATAGCATCTCAAATGATTGCCCCAATGTTGCAAGCTCTCCCCGGACAACGTATTATTGATGCATGTGCGGGCGAAGGTGGAAAAACATTGCATATCTCTGCCATGATGCAGAACAAAGGTCGATTGATAGCAATGGACATCCATGAATACAAACTTGAAGAACTCAAGAGAAGAGCCAGAAGAGCAGGAGCATGGAATATTGAGACCCGCCTCATAACCTCTTCAAAAGATATCAAGAAACTCAAATCATCAGCCGATGCGGTATTGATAGATGCCCCATGTAGTGGTACCGGAGTTTTGAAACGAAATCCGGATACACTCATGAAAAAGTCGAATGCATCCATTGATGAATTGATTGACATACAGAATCAATTGCTCGAATCTTATAGTTCAATGGTCAAACCAGGAGGATCATTGGTCTATGCATCATGCAGCATCCTTCCTTCAGAAGGAGAAGATCGCATATCACATTTTCTTGCTTCTGAAAAAGGTCAAAATTGGACTCTTGACGAAAGCAGAAGATGGTGCCCTGCAAAAGATGGCTTCGATGGTTTCTATGGCGCTCGTTTGCGTCGTAGTCCATGACTCTCCACTCTTTCCAATGGATTTCGTAATTTTTCCATCATTCACGATTGTTAACAGGCATGCATCCCGAATCTCATATCATCAAAACAGCTTTAATAAGTGTTTCAGACAAAACCGGAATAGTTGATCTTGCCAAATCTCTTCATGCATTGGGTATTCAATTGATTTCAACCGGTGGCACTGCATCTCTACTCAAAGAAGCCGGACTTCCGGTGATGAAGGTCAATGATATCACGGGATTTCCCGAAATAATGGATGGAAGAGTAAAAACACTTCACCCAAAGATTCACGGTGGATTGCTCGCGCGATTGAATAATCCTAAACATGTTGAAGCAATGCATGAACATGGAATCAACTCAATTGATCTTGCAATCGTAAATCTCTATCCATTCGAAAAAACTATTTCACAAAAAGGGATTGATCCTGAAACATGCATTGAGAACATAGATATTGGTGGTCCGGCCATGGTACGAGCTTCCGCGAAGAATTTCGAATGGACGGCCATCGTGGTGAATCCAAAGAATTATCATGGACTCCTTGAGCAATTGCAACATAATGGATGTTTGAACCTTGCATTTCGAAAACAATTGGCAGGTGAAGCATTTGCACATACTGCATATTATGATGCCACGATTTCTCGATGGTTTGCAGAGCAGCAGGGAATTGCTTTTCCGGATATGCTGAATCTATCCTTTGCAAAAGACCAATCATTACGATATGGGGAGAACCCACATCAACATGCAGCATTATATGGTTCATTCTCTGCGATCTTTACGCAATTGCATGGAAAAGAATTGTCGTATAACAATATCATGGACATCGATGCCGCTTCACGCATAGCTTTGGAATTCGATGATCCCGTAACCGTCATCGTGAAACATAATAATCCATGCGGGGTCGGCATCGGCGAAACACTTTCAGAAGCATATCACAAAGCATTTGCCACTGATACTGTTTCACCTTTTGGTGGCATTCTTGCATTCAATAGAGAAATTGATCTTCCAACGGCAGAGACAATTCACGCATTATTCGCTGAAGTGCTCATTGCATCTTCATTTTCCGATGAAGCTTTTGCATTGCTCACGAAAAAGAAAGATAGAAGACTTTTACTCTGTAATTATGATGCTCTCAAAGAAGCCATCACAGGAAATCATATTCGCTCAGTTGCAGGTGGCTTGCTCATTCAAAATGAGGATGCTCAATTGCTTAATGATGATGCTGTTCATATCGTCACCGATCGTCATCCCACTGAAGAAGAATCAAAAGCAATGCATTTTGCTTGGCGCATAGCAAAGCATGTGAAATCCAATGCAATAGTCTATGCTTCGTCTGATCGCACCCTTGCAATTGGTGCAGGACAAATGTCCAGACTTGATTCAGCTCGCATCGCCGTAAAGAAAGCACAGGATGCCGGAATAGATCTAAAAGGTTGCGCAGTTGCATCCGATGCATTTTTCCCATTTGCGGATGGCATGTTGCAAGCTGTTGAAGCCGGTGCAACGGCTGTTATTCAGCCCGGTGGGTCGGTTCGTGATGCGGAGGTGATCAGTGCGGCAAATGAACATCAAGTTACGATGATGTTGACAGGAATGAGACATTTCAGACATTAATACGGAATGATTGTGAACTTGCTTTTTCGAGTTCTTGGTTATCTCAAACAATTCAAGCTCCTGCTTGTTTTGTCGATTTTTTTGAATACACTGTTCTCTATTCTGAGCACGGTGACAATCATCGTGATTCAACCTGTTTTACAAGCATTGTTCGAACCGAACACAATGCAAAAAATGCAAGTGCCCGCCGAAGATGTTTCCTTTCAACTAAAAGAATGGTTCTTCAGAACGGTGATGTATGTGGTGACCGGATCGACTCATTCCGAAACACTCTTCAGACTCGGCCTTCTCATCATTGGATTGTTCACACTGAAGAATCTTGCAAAGTATCTCGGGAATAATGTCAATACTCGCTTGGGCGAAGGCGTCATCAAATCCATTCGCGATCAACTGTTCACGCGCATCATGGCGCAGTCAATAGATTTCTTCAATAAGAGCAAAGTTGGGGACAGCATTTCTCTTATGTTGAATTCGGTTGGACTCATGAATGGTGCAATCACTCCTTTGTTTTTCACATTGTTCAGACAACCAATCGAAATTGCATTGTTTCTCGGCGTCCTCCTTACCTATTCACCATATCTTACATTCATTGCATTCAGCACAAGCATAGGAAGTTTGATTCTTGTAAAACTCACAACGGCTCCAATCAAGAAATATGCATTGCGCATGCAAGATGCCATGGCACAATTGACGCAGGTATTGCAGGAATTTCTGATAGGTATTCGCATCGTAAAATCAACAAGCAGTGAAGACAAAGCAAGCTCATCATTCCATACAGAAACCAGAACATATGTAAGAGCAGCCATCAAAAATCAAAAGATAGTCGATCTCGTTCCTGCCATCAATGAAATGCTTGCAATCATTTCTCTATGCGCTGTACTCTTCATCGGTGGTAATGAAGTGTATTCGGGGAATATGAAAGCACATGAACTCATGACATTTCTTTTTGCTCTGTTCAGCATCATGTCTCCCATTGCTCAAATCATAAGCACACCTGCAACCATACAAAAAGGTTTAGTTGCTGCACAAAGCATCTTTTCCATTATTGACAAGTCACCATCCGTGAAGGATGGCGATCACAGATGTACTTCATTCAATACCGCATTGTCAATCCAAGATTTGTCATTCTCATATGATGGTCAACATCCTGTATTGCAAAATGTGTCATTCGATATTGCAAAAGGAAAGAAGATCGCCCTTGTAGGTTCGAGTGGTTCCGGCAAATCCACCATGAGCGATCTTGTGATTCGACTTTATGATCCAACTTCAGGATCAATACTGCTTGATTCTCAACCAATTCATGATTTCACTCTTGAATCCTATCGATCGCTCTTTGGCATTGTATCGCAGGAAGCATTCCTCTTTCATGATACAATCGCTGCAAATATTGCTTTCGGTTCTGATGCCACGCGTGAACAAATCATTGAAGCGGCAAAGATTGCCCATGCACATACCTTCATAAATGCATTGCCGGAAGGATATGACACAATCATAGGTGATCGCGGAGTATTGCTCTCGGGTGGACAAAGACAAAGACTTGCAATTGCTCGGGCTCTTGCTCGCAGACCCGAAATCCTTATTTTTGACGAGGCCACTTCCGCTTTGGATGCCGAATCAGAACGTCTCGTGCAAGAAGCAATCGCAGATGTATTGAAAAATCGAACAGCGTTGATCATCGCTCATCGTCTTTCAACAATTCTTGATGCAGATTGCATACATGTGTTCGATCACGGTAGAATCATTGAATCAGGTACCCATCAGGAATTGGTTGCACTCGGCGGAATCTATGCTTCCATGTGTGCTTTGCAATCACTCGAAGCATAGTCTTCATCATCATCGGACAAATAATGGCATCGTACCCATTCATAGAAATTGAGAGTAAATGGCAGAAATATTGGACTGAGCATGATGTCTATGCAGTCAAAGAAGATATTTCAAAGCCCAAATATTATGTCCTCGACATGTTCCCTTATCCAAGTGGAGCAGGTTTGCATATCGGACATCCGGAAGGCTATACAGCAACTGACATCATCGCTCGATATAAGACTCTTCGCGGATTCAATGTTCTACATCCCATGGGATTCGATGCATTCGGCTTGCCCACTGAACGCTATTCAATGGTTACAGGAATACATCCGGCTATCGCAACCGAAACCAATATCGAAAACTTCAAAAGACAGTTGAATCTCCTTGGCCTGGGTTATGATTGGAATCGCTCTGTGAACACAACCGATCCTTCATATTATAAGTGGACGCAATGGATGTTTCTCAAAATCTACAATTCATGGTATGATGAGAATCTCCAAAAAGCACGTCCAATTTCCGAGTTACCTATTCCGGATTCAATTTCCAATCCGGCAGATATCGAAGCATATACGGATGCTCATCGTCTTGCCTATACTGCAAATATTCCCGTGAATTGGTGCGAGGAATTGGGAACAGTTTTGGCAAATGAAGAAGTTGACGAATGGAAAGATAAGGGATATACCGTCGAACGCAGACCAATGCGACAATGGATGATTCGCATCACTAAATATGCAGAAAGATTGCTTACTGATCTCGAATTGGTGGAATGGCCTGTCTCAACAAAAGAAATGCAAAAGCATTGGATTGGAAAATCAGAAGGTGCCGAAGTTTCATTCAAGATTGATGATGCCAATTCGGTGCATGTCTTTACAACCAGACCCGACACCATTTTTGGTGCCACATACCTTGTGCTTGCGCCGGAGCATCCGCTGGTGGACAGCATTACAATCGATTCGCAAAAAAAAGCTGTAGAGGATTATCGGGTTTCAGCTTCCTTGAAGAGCGATTTGGAAAGAACCGAATTATCAAAAGAAAAGACAGGTGTCAATACCGGTGCATTTGCAATCAATCCGGCAAATCAAGAGCCAATACAAATCTGGATTGCAGATTATGTTCTTGCACATTATGGAACAGGCGCCATAATGGCTGTTCCGGGACATGATGAAAGAGATCATGCATTCGCATCGCAATTTTCTCTTCCAATCATTCAAGTAGTGAAACCTCTTGATGATAGCATCATCGATGTTCAAGCAGAAGCATATACAGAATATGCCATATCCATGGCATCGGATAATCCCAATACGGTTTCATTTTCGGGATTATCAACCGAGCAAGCAAAGAAGAAATGCATCGAGTGGTTGGAACAATCAGGTATCGGTCATGGAAGAATTCAATTTCGATTGAGAGATTGGTTATTCTCAAGACAGCGATATTGGGGCGAGCCGATACCAATTGTGTATTACGAGGATGGTACGAAGCGTGCGCTCGAATATGATGAATTGCCGCTCACATTGCCTGAAGTAAAAGAATATAAACCGGCAGGTACAGGAGAATCACCCCTTGCAACTGTTGATGCTTGGATCAATTGGCATGATCCCAAAACAGGTAAAGTGGGAAAACTGGAAACGAATACCATGCCGCAATGGGCAGGTTCTTGCTGGTATTATCTGCGTTATATGGATCCACATAATCCGGATACATTTTGTGATACAAATAAAGAGCAATATTGGTCAGGAAAGAATGAGAACAGTGGTGCCATAGACTTATATGTCGGTGGTGCTGAACATGCGGTATTGCATTTGTTATATGCACGCTTTTGGCATAAAGTTCTTTTCGATCATGGTTTGGTGTCCACCAAAGAACCATTTGCAAAGCTTTTTCATCAAGGTTTGATCCTCGGCGAAGATGGAAGAAAGATGTCCAAGTCACTCGGAAATGTTGTCAACCCGGATGATATCGTCAAACAATATGGCGCAGATTCTCTCCGACTCTTTGAAATGTTCATGGGTCCCCTGGAAGCTGCAAAACCGTGGTCATCAAAAGGCGTGGAAGGAGTCAATCGCTTTTTGAATCGCGCATGGAGATTGATTGCAGATGAAGAAGGAACGCTGCTTTCTTCTGTGCAGAACGGTCATCAAGATTCTCCCGAACTTGAATTTGTTCTTCATTCAACAATCAAAAAAGTTGGCGAAGACATTGAATCCTTGAGTTTCAATACCGCAATTTCTCAAATGATGATTCTCGTAAATGAATATACTGCCAGCACAATTCGCTCTCATGAGTCGATGAGTGCTTTCATACGCATACTTTCTCCATTTGCACCGCATATGTGTGAAGAATTGTGGCAAATTCTTGGTAATGACATTTCCATCACAAAAGCGGATTGGCCCGAATATAATCCTGACAAATTGCAACAATCAACGGTTGAAATTGTATTGCAAGTCAATTCCAAAATTCGATCTAGAGCAATCGTTCCTGCTGATGCAAATGAAGATGCAATTAAGGACATCGCTTTGAATGATGAAGTCATCAAAAAACATCTTGAGGGACTCACCGTTCGAAAATCAATCATTGTCCCGGGTAAACTTGTGAATTTCATAGCAAATTGAGATGTCACCATTTAGACTCATCTATCTTGCTCACAGATTTGGAACCTCGTTAAGAAAGCGAGGTTTCATTGCATTTACACGGATTGTCGCAATATTCAGCATAGCAATTGGGTGCATGGCTCTCCTACTCTCAATGGCAATTCTTGATGGATTTAAATTGGCCCTCGAACAGAATGCAGTAAAGTTCACGGCTCATATTCGCATCCAGTCTTTCAATGGAGAAATGCCTCCGCCTTTGCCCCAATCCGTCTTGGAACATCCGGCTATTGCTTCTTCTGAAACAGCATTGCAAAAAGAAGGTTTGATCAAAAAAAGGGGTGGAAACATAGAAGGCGTGCTCTTGAAGGGAATAGATGATGCACGTGAATTTTCTTCCAGACCAAAGGAATTGAGAAAAGGAAGATTCACTTTTTCACATGATTCGATCAAGGAAATCATCATCGGAGAAAGACTTGCCTATGGAATGAACATGACATGTGGAGATACTGCAATCATCACATCCATGATCATTGATTCCACAGGATCGGGCGTCCCTTTGCCCGTCACTCAAAAGTATCTCATCATAGGATTATATAAAACCGGTATGTCGCAGTATGATGAGCTCTATGTTTTTCTTCCAAGAAAAAGTTTGGCTTCTCTACTCGGCACAAATGCGGAAGCACGTTCTCACTATGAATTGATGGTTAAGCCTGATCAAGATATCCCTCTGCTTGCCCAAGACATTCAACAAATCGTTCCATATCCTTTATTCGTGCAAACAGTATTCGATTTGCATGCAGGCATGTTCCATTGGATTGAATTGCAAAAGAAACCTATTCCCATTGTGCTAAGCTTGATTGGAATAGTTGCAGTCATGAATATTCTGACAAGCTTATTGATCATCGTCATCGAAAAAACAAAAAGTATCGGAATCTTGATATCTCTCGGCATGAAGCCGTCTTCAATAATGCTTGTATTTTCCTTGCAAGGAATTGGTCTGGGTTTGATGGGAATATTCATAGGTTGCATCTGCAGCTATGGACTCTGCACACTGCAGCAAAACTATCAAATCATTCAATTGAATGGCGATTTATACTTTATCGATTCACTTCCCATATCAATGAAAGCATGGCACTATTATCTTGTATGTGGATCAGCCCTCTTTTTGTCATTGCTCTCAACTTTCATCCCCTCTTTTATCGCTTCGCGTATTTCTCCGACAACATCTTTGCGCTTTAGATGATCCTTTTGTATTTCTGATAGATGATGTCCACCTGTGTTGATGGATCTCGAAAACATACCGACTCATCTATCCGATGATGCAAAGGATTGAATGCATAAAATGTGTCCGCCTCCGGTGCAAGCATAACCCTACTAACATGAATCACCGAACATTCATGCAATGCTTCATGAAACACCGATACACCTCCAATCAATAATACTTTTTCGGAATGTAATTCATCAGCTTTTTTCAATGCTGCAGACATGGATGGTACAATATATACTCCATCAGTGACAGGCATTGTATTTGATAAGATGATATGATGTCGATTGGATAATAGAGAGGGCAGTGATGCAAATGTATTCTTCCCCATGATCAATGTGTGACCTTCAGTAATGCTTTTGAACAATCGTAGTTCAGAAGGTATATGCCAAGGCAATGTTCCCCTATTCCCGATTGCATCATTGAGGCCTATTGCTAGTATGGCTTCGAGTGAGAAGGAGTATGACATCAATTCAATGACATTGGAAACACATAATGCGCAGCATTGTGATGAAACATTGCTTCTTCTATGTCAATGTCCATGAATGCCTTCATCGGGAATTTATCAATATAGGATTCGATCTCAAGCATATTATCACCGAACATAGTCACCCACAATGTGGTTCTGTCAATGGACAATGTATATGTTGAAACCACTCCTCGGCCCATCAGCTTATTGATATAGGCCCTTTGGGAAGGTATCAAAGCCATGAATTCAGGAGTGAATTCTTCCGGCAATGTGATATTGACCATATAACATTTCATATTCTTCATCTCCGTAGATATTGAGAATGGAAGACCATCATCTTTTCTCTTGAATATTCTTTGATTGAGTAAGGAATTCCTCCCCATCCCAATCCTGATTGATTGCGTCCACCAAAAGGCATCCAGTCCACTCGAAATGCCGTATGATCATTGTGCATCACTGCACTTGCATTCAATGATGTCATCACATTGAATGCAATATCAGTATTCTTTGTAAATATTGATGCCTGAAATCCAAAAGAAGAAGCATTTATGGTGCTGATTGCTTCATCAATCATGGAATAAGCATGTAAACATAAAACAGGACCGAAAATTTCCGAAGTAGATACCTTTGCATTGATGGCCGGTTGTAATAACACTGTTGGCTCATGCATTGTTTCAGATACTATATTTCCTCCGCAGACTATTTTTGCCCCTTGTTCAACGGCTTCCCGAATCCATGACTGAACTCTCATTACCTCATTTGGATGTATGAGGGGTCCCCCATCGCTTTCATGTTGAAGCGGATCTCCGATTTTGAATCGCTGAACTTTTTCCTTCAATGCAGATGCCACATCATCAATGCATGATTGATGCACATACAAATGCTGCGTGCTCACACATACCTGACCCGAATGATACATTGCACCTTTTACTATCTTATCTATAAACTCTTCGATTGTTACATCTTCTGCAAGTATGCTCGGTGACATTCCTCCATGTTCAAGTGCGCATCGCATTCCGGGTGCAAGCAGAGAACGTAATTTCCAGCCTACTTCGGCCGAACCAATGAAAGAAAGAAATGCTATGCGAGTATCAGAAACAAGTTGTTGGGCCAAGGATGAAGTACAAATCAATGCTTGACACCATTCTTTAGGCAAACCCGCTGCATAAAGCATATCGATGAATGTAAGGCATGTTCTCGGGGTGGAACTCGCCGGCTTGATTATGATTGGTGTACCTGCTGCAATTGCAGGTACCACTTGATGAACAATCAAATTGAGAGGATGATTGAATGCGCTAATCGCGAAAATCACTCCAATCGGTTCATGAATGGTAAATGCTAGTTTGTGTTGTGAACTCGCAGTCAATCCCATTGGAATTTCTGTCCCATGCATCGTATGCATGGTGTCAATCGCGCTCTTCACGCCTTGAATCGCGCGCAGTACTTCCACCTTTGAATCAAGATAGGGTTTGCCACCTTCTTTCGCAGCCATGATGGTAAGCGATTCCACGGATTCTTCCATGATAGGAATTAGTCTTTCCAATATCGCTATTCTTTCATGCAAAGGAAGATGCATTGCTCGATTATGGAATAGTGCATATGCACGATCCACCATGCGCTCTGCATCCTGGTGATTGTGCATCTGAACGCAATCAATCAATTCTCTTGTATATGGTGAAAACACCTGTAATTCATCTGCTTTCATATGTTCACTTGTATTTCATTCGAAATTACAAAACCTGTGAATGCTATGTGAAAAAAAGAATGGCGCATCGATTGCTCCACATAAGAACAATCAAAGCGCCATTCGGCTATCAGGATAGGATATTATTTTGTGATTTCGATATTCGCAACGAGATCAACCACATCTCCAACTACAGCGCCACCTTGATCAAGCAACTTGCTCCAAGAAACACCGTAATCTTTGCGATTGATTTTACCTGTGATTTTGAAACCTGCAACAGTTTGACCCCATGGGCTTTTTTGTGTTCCGCCATATTTCACATCAAGAGTGACCGGTTTGGTAACTCCACGCATGGTGAAATCACCGGACAACTTATATATGCCCTTTCCTTTCTTCTTCATTGACTTGCTTTTGAATGTGATATTTGGATGATTTGCTACATCAAAAAAATCAGCACTGCGCAAATGTTCATCACGTTTTGCATCATCAGTGTTGATGGTTGTTGCTTTGATTGTGACATCGATGTTCGCATCTGAAAAGTCTTCTTTGTCTGAAGCGACATTAACTGAAAAATCACCGAATTTTCCATCAGCTTCGGATACTACCATGTGGCTAACGGAAAACTTGATGGAAGAATGAGATCTGTCAAGATTCCATTTTGTGTTTTGCGCATTGGATGACAAAGCTCCAAATACGAGGATTGCAATCATTGCAATAAAGGATTTCATACCTGCTCCAAAAATTTGTGAATAGTGAAAAAGTGAAAAGTGATTTATAATGGTACTTCTATGAGTAATATCTTGGAATTAAATGCAATGTCCATCAACACGAATTCTTCATCTTGAATTCCAATTCCATCACGCCTTTGAAGTTCTTGTCCTGAAATGGTCACCTTACCTTCGATGACAAATACATAAACTCCATGACTTATTGATGTTAGTTGATGCTTCACAATCTTTGATTCATCAAATTCTCCTAGAAAGAGGCCTGCATCCTGATTGATGCGCAATGCTTCGATGCTCGGATTATTTGAAACGATTGGGCATAATCGATTTTTCAGCTCATTATGATCAAACTTCATTTGATCATAGCGGGGTTCGATATTCCTCTCTTTTGGGAAAATCCACAGCTGAAGAAAGTTCACAAGCTCGGTTTGGCTTGCATTGTATTCGGCATGCATGATGCCTGTTCCCGCACTCATGATTTGAATATCACCTGTCGATATTATTCCTTCATTACCTGTCGAATCTGTATGAGCAAGACTGCCTTGCAATGGAATTGAGATGATTTCCATATTATCATGACCATGCTTTCCAAAGCCAGCGCCACCTATGACCATATCATCATTCAACACTCTCAACATCCCAAAATGCATTCTGAATGGTTCATGATACATGCCAAAACTGCATATTTGGGGTAGTTTCAAACTGACCGAGTACCTTGATTTATAGTAAATGTATAAAATATGCTAATTTCGTCATACTTAATATGGCCCAACATACATGATACATAGATTACTTTCATCCTTCAAAAGCATTCCTGTTCAATCACCATTGCAACATGATGCTTTATTCAATGCTCTTAGAGAAAAAGAGTATGCGAGATTGGATAAAGCAGGGCATGTCTATTTGGACTATACCGGTGGCAATCTGTATGCAGAATCACAATTGATGCAACATCAGGCGATGCTGCGTGAAAATGTATTGGGCAATCCCCATTCAACCAATCCATCGTCTCAATTTGCGACCAAGCTCACTGAAGAAGCGCGTGAGGAAGTATTAAAATTTTTCAATGCTGAAGACTATTTCTGCATTTTTACTCAAAATGCAACTGAAGCACTTCATATTGTTGGTGAATGTTATCCATTCGGTGAAGATTCACAATTCGTACTTCTTGCGGATAATCACAATTCAGTGAATGGAATACGAGAATACTGTCGATCAAAAAATGGAGCTTTTACATATGTACAGACATATTACGAAGATCTGATGATCGATGAAGATGCATTACTTCGAGAACTTGACGGACATAAGGACAAGAAGCACAGACTTTTCGCCTTTCCGGGACAATCAAATGTTTCCGGCGTGAAGCATGATTTGTCTTGGATACAAAAAGCACAAGATCGCGGATGGAATGTCTTGCTTGATGCAGCGGCTTTTGCTCCCACCAATAGATTGGACCTCAAAAAAGTCCAACCTGATTTTGTGTCATTATCATTTTATAAAATATTCGGTTATCCCACAGGCATCGGATGTTTGCTCGTAAAAAAGTCTTCATTCGATTTACTCAAAAAACCATGGTTTGCCGGAGGTAATGTCACCATGGTTGCAGTGCTCTCACCGCATCATTATCTACATGACAATCATGAACGATTTGAAAATGGCACAATCAATTACCTGGACCTACCCGCGGTTACAATTGGATTGAGATTTATCGAGTCCATCGGTCGAGAAAAAATTTCTGAACGCATTCAATCATTGATGAATTATATCTGTGGTGAATTGCGAACGATGCATCATTCCACCGGAATGAAACAAGTGAATATGTATGGTCCGGAAGATAGAACCAAAACCGGTGGCACGGTAATCATGACATTTCTTAACCCTGATGGATCCGCCGTTCCATTTGAGATCGTGGAACAAAAAGCAAATGAACACATGATATCACTTCGATCGGGATGTTTCTGCAATCCGGGAATTGATGAGATATTCAATTGCGTCACAACCGAAGAATTGACCCGTTTCTTTAGCGGAAGAACCAAAGGCAATTATTCTGACATGTTCAATTTTTTGAAAAAGATGCGTGGGGCAGTGCGCATTTCAGTGGGATTGGCAACCACCAAATCAGATATAGATCGCTATGTGAGATTTGTGGGTAGCTTAAGGGATCAGCATATCTAAATTTCATGCAATCTTCATGGTGGTTTTTTCGGTGGCTTTCATTCAAATGAATGAAGTTAGTTTGCCATGTAAGCTATTAATGATTACACTTCTAGAATTCATGATCAGTGGGGTTGAATCATGGGAAAAAATAATCTATTGGATGTGCAAGGGACAATCATTCGGGTTCAAAGCGGTTTGAAGGGCGACTTTATTTCCCTTACCGATATGATAAAAGCAAAAGACGGTGATTTTTTCATATCAGACTGGCTTCGAAATCGCAATACTGTTGAATTTCTAGGGGTCTGGGAATCAGTCCATAATCCATCTTTTAATTATGGCGAATATGCCACAATTAGAAATTCTGCCGGATTGAACAATTATAGAGTGAGCGTAAAAGAGTGGCTCAAGAAGACGAATGCAATAGGACTAAGAGCAATGGCTGGAAGATACGGCGGTACATATGCACATGCAGATATTGCATTGGAATTTGGTTTATGGATCAGCGCTGAATTCAAAGTGTATTTGATCAAAGAATTTCAGCGATTAAAAAATCAGGAATATTCAGCATTAAAGGAAGAATGGAATATACATCGTACTTTGAGTAAAATCAATTACTATATCCAAACGGATGCGATCAAAGAGTTTATGGTACCAAAAGACCTCTCAAGCACACTCATTCAGAAAATCTACGCTGATGAAGCTGATTTGTTGAATGTAATAATCTTTGGAAAAACTGCAAAAGAGTGGAGAAATGAAAATCCTGACCTAGATGGAAATATAAGAGAGCACTCATCCATTGAACAGTTGCTTATCTTGACAAATCTCGAGAGTCTTAATGCTGAATTTATCAAAATGGGACTTCCTCAATCTGAAAGATTGATTCTTCTTCATAAAACAGCGCTAAGTCAAATGAAATCACTTTTGCAATGCAGGTCTGTCAATCGTATCAGGATCAAAGAACATAATGGTATAGAATGATCAGCATATCTAATTCAACGTTTTGGTATTTCCCTTGCACCAAACGTTTTGACCAGTGTTTTTTCCACTTCGCTCAATTCTTTTTCCTTTATTATTGGTTTGGCCTGTTCCATCGCTTCCAAATGTGAAGGCATAGAACCTATGATGCCTAATCCCCCATTCTGAGCATGGATCTCTTCCGGTGCTATTGATTCAAAGATGGATTTTTTCATTCCCTGATTCGCACCATCATTGCCAATCACCAAATGCACGTCTATGTCAATTCCATAAAATGAGCGCAATGATGATTTCAGAGTTTCTGCATTGGTTTTCAACTGTTCAAATGTAAAGGTCAATTCAGTATGAATGAATAATGTGTCATTCTCGATTCTTGGTTCAACTGTATTCAAAGCAAATTGTAGAATGGGGGACGTAGAATCAATGAATTCATCCCATCGATTGAGGATATCAGCAGTCAGCGAAGATTTTTGAGTGATTTCAGCATGCTGTTTGGGTTTTTCGCTTCCGTCTTTTTTTTCAAACACCTGTTGAGCATAGGTATTGATTAGCTCAGGAGTTTTTTTTTCAGGGGTGCTTGTGGTTTTTGGCTCTGAACTTTGTTCCCCTCTCAATGATTGCAATACTTCTGATATATCAATGATTGAATCAAGTGATGCCATTTGGGTGAGGGCAAGCTCCAGACGAACTCCAGGCTGTGCGGCAAACTTCAAGCCATGTTCTGTTGTGGTGACGATATGCATCAATCGCAACATTTCTGCTTGAGTGAACAATGCAGCTTCCTGCTCATAGCGCTGAAGATATGTCGCGCTGCTTTCTATGAGAGAAGTAGAACCCGTTGCTTGCACCGACAAAATATTTCGAAAATGTTCAAGAAGTCCGTTCAGACATTCTTGAATATCATATCCTTTTACTATCACCTCACGAGCTATTGAAAACATTTCGGCAACATGTTTCTCGCGAATTGCTCGACTGATTCTAAAGAAAAACTCTGTGTCTATCAAATGCAAAGCATCATGTACATCTGCGGCAATGATTGTATTTCCACAAAATGCTCGGACTTGATCAAATATACTTTGTGAATCACGCATCGAGCCATCTGCTTTGCGAGCGATTGCTATCAATGATTCTTCATCAATGGAAATACCCTCACCTTCGGCAATCTTTTTCAATTGCCCAACAATGGTATCGATTTCCATTCTACGAAAATCAAATCGTTGACAACGTGAAAGAATGGTTGCCGGAACCTTATGAACTTCAGTCGTTGCAAATATGAACATCAAATGCGGTGGAGGCTCTTCCAATGTTTTCAAAAGCGCATTGAATGCCGATGTCGACAACATATGCACTTCATCAATGATATACAGTTTATACTTGCCATGGACCGGCGGATAGCGCGAATTTTCACGAAGCTTTCTGATGTCTTCAACACTATTGTTAGATGCACCATCGATTTCAATAACATCAAGGGAACGACCATCCATGATGTCATTGCAAGAAGCACAGGCATTGCAAGGCTCGGCATCAGGTCCGGGATTTAAACAATTCAATGCTTTTGCAACGATGCGCGCCGAAGTGGTTTTTCCAACACCACGCGGACCGGTGAACAAATATGCATGATGCACTCTTCCGGTGAGCATCGCATTGCGTAATGTTGTGGCAATATGATCCTGTCCGACAACTTCTTTGAATGTCAGGGGACGCCATTTTCTGGCGGTTACCACATATTGCTCATTATGCTCCTTGCCGGACATCGTCAACCTTGATTTTTTTTGAATGCTTCAACTTTGTCTCGAATTTTAGCATACGCAGCAACTTCTCTGTATCCTTTTTCCGGAACAGTTTCAAAGAAATCGGCATCTGATTGATCCAACACATGTATATGCGATGTTTCGACTACCCAGATATTGAAGGTTTGCCCTCTTCGACCATACTGTTCTTTAGCATAAGACATGGCAATCTCAGGAGTCGGTGCATGCACGGATCCAACATGCGCATGATGTCCGCCCGTTTTACTTTGAACAAACACTTCAAATGTTTGAAATTGATCCATCGGTTCTTTTGGATCAAATGGCTGTTCCTGATCTGCAGGAAGTTGTGCGCGTGTGATACGCGGATCCAATGATGTGATAGTTGGCATAATTCTCAAATCGATAATGGATGGAAAAACCCTCCCTTCCTGCATGCAATTTACGATTTTCGATGCAGTTGTGGAGGGGATGCAGTGGGAATACCGTATTTTTGTGCACATGATGGCTTTTCCATCAAGTAAATGTAGCATCGGGCCTTCACATGAATTTCATAGATAATGCAATAATCGAAGTTTCTTCCGGAAATGGCGGAAAAGGACACATGAGTTTCAGAAAAGAGAAATTCGTGCCTCTCGGCGGACCGGATGGCGGAAATGGCGGAAAAGGCGGCGACATTATCTTTGAGGCCGACAGACAATTAACCACTCTTCTTGATTTTCGTTATGAACGGAAATATAATGCCGAAGACGGAAAGCAAGGTGGAACTTCACGTTGCACGGGCAAAAGTGGCAAAGACAAAATCATTCGCGTCCCAGCAGGCACAGTCATCAGAAATGTCGAAACACAAGAAGTCCTTGCGGATCTCACCGAAGACAAACAGCGCACGATGATTGCAAAAGGTGGTAGAGGCGGTCGGGGAAATGCAGAATTCACGACTTCGGTCAATCAAGCACCAAGGACTTTTGAACCCGGGGAACCAGGAGAACAATTCACCCTCGAATTGGAATTGAAAATACTTGCCGATATCGGTCTTGTCGGGTTTCCGAATGCCGGAAAATCCACATTGATTTCAGTGATGTCTGCAGCAAAACCAAAAATTGCAGATTATCCGTTTACCACATTGATTCCAAATCTTGGGATGGTCTATGTTGGAAATGAACGTTCATTTACGATGGCTGATATTCCCGGTCTAATCGAGGGTGCGCATGAAGGAAAAGGATTGGGGATACAATTCCTTCGACATGTTGAGCGTACAAAAGTTCTCGTATTCCTTCTTGATGCAATGAGCGGAGATCCCATTGAAGAATATACGGTCTTATGCGAGGAATTACGTAAATATGATGCCTCCATGCTTGAAAAACCCCGTATCATTTGTATCAGCAAAATGGATACAGTCACTGATGCCGATCGACCTATTCTTGAAGCACTGGATTTTGGGAAACATCATCTTGTTTTGATGATATCAGCTGTCTCAGGGGAGAATATAGAAGTGCTGAAACGCGAAATGTGGAAGCTTTTGGCGGAAGCCGCCCAGGGATAAGGGAGCGACCCCGAGAGGACTCGAACCTCCGACATCAAGTTTAGGAAACTTGCGTTCTATCCGGCTGAACTACGGGGTCATGCCTCAATGAATCTGCTCATCACCCTTTAATAACATGCGGTGCACAGAGTGTTTAGAATCTTCATCCTGAAACAATAAAGAAACTATCAACATCGTGAGCGTGGAATTGTCAACTGTGCCGATATTCATCATCGATGCACGTTCAATGATCATTTCTACATGCTCGGATTGCAATAATCCAATCTCTCTGAAATGAATGAGCTTTCCCCATGCTTCAGCCGAAAACATCAGCCGCTCGGAATCATTCAAGATGCGATGCGAATGCTCTGAACGCATCGCATGATCAGTTCTCTCCAGCATGGAATTCTCTATACGCTCAGCAATCCAACTCAAAGCAGTTGAAATCTCTGCAACAGTGAACCCACGATTTTCCAATTCCTTGAACTGCATAACAGTAAGCTTGTCACCTTCCTGCATGCGGCCAATCATTTCGGAGATTATTTGCATGATGCGATCATACATGATCAATACCTCATCCTTGGGAATTACCGGCATGCATGTATTTCGTTTCCAGTATGCTCATCTGCTTTTTCCCTTCCGGCGTTGAATCATCGTATCCTGCAAGATGAAGAGCACCATGAGCAGCCAATCGAAGGATTTCCTCAGTAAGAGTTACACCATACTCGACAGCTTGATTGCGAGCGGTGTCTGCACTAATATATACCTCACCTTCCAAGGGATTTTCACTTATCGGAAAGGTGATCACATCAGTAGGATAATCATGCTTCAAGAATTCAATGTTCAATTCATGAATACGCTCATCAGTGACGATGATCACATTCACTTCGGCTTCTTTGATTCCTTCACTTGCAAAGACTCTTCGGACCACTTCCTGTATCTTGGTCCGGGGGACAGGCTTCTGATTGGAATCATTGAAAACCTGAACTTGAATTTTATTGTTACGAGAACTCATGATAGAATACTCTCCGCTATAGACATTTGCATTGCTGACATCAACACAGCAGGATCCAAGAGTATTGGATCCGTGCGTAATAATTCTCTTTTAATCGGGGCAAACATTGAACATGTGCAATTTTTTCCTATCACCATGCTCGAAACATGCACATCGTCAACCCTTAAAAAAATAACCTCATCCGGCTCAAACAACATCACATGGGTACAACCATGTAATTCGAAATATCCGTGACCGGTCTGAACGGCAATCAATGAACTTGTTTCATCATTCCCAAAATCAACAGACTCATGAACAATAATCGTCTGCGCCTGACCCGTTGCCTGATTGGACATTTGCCATGTCCAAGCACTATCCTGCTTCGTCGGAGAGATATCCAACACTCGGGCAATCGCCTCAATATCTTGTGCAGAAAAGGGTATTGTCATGGCATCATGTAGAAATTTTGTCTCGTCCGCCTTATGCCGCAAAGTGCAAAAATACGATAATTCTTGTGATTTCAGGACTCCCGACCCATCAAATAAGGGAAATAGCCATGAAAGAAAACGTGCAAAAGACCTGTTTTTTCCGTATCTTCGCCACTTGCTTTTTTTTGAACAAAGTATGTGAATTTTCAGGTAATTGGCAGGTAAAATCATGCAATCCATTTCTTCTTCGAGAGCACAAGAAATTCTTGCTCACAGCACGGGAAAGACCATTGCTGTTGTGGGTGATGTCATGCTCGATCGGTATTTCTGGGGTTCCGTCAGTCGCATCTCCCCAGAGGCACCGGTCCCTGTCATTGATTTGGAACATGAATCACTTCATCTTGGTGGGGCGGCAAATGTGGCCGGAAATCTTCAGGCATTGGGCATTAAACCTCTGCTCTGTGGTGTGATTGGTGATGATAATACGGGCGCAATGCTATTGGATATCCTTGAATCTATGGGTTGCTCTTCAACAGGCATGATTCGCCTGAGTCACAGACCCACAACAGTCAAAACAAGAATCATTGGAAATAATCAACAAATGCTTCGAGTGGATCGTGAGATTCGTGATGCGATTAGTGATGCCGAAGCCGACATGCTCATGGGATCAATGATGAATATCCCTGATTTGTCGGGAATCATATTGGAAGACTATAATAAAGGCGTTATGACCCAATCATTGATTCGGTCGATTTGTTCAATCGCAGAAGCAAGAAATATTCCTGTTTTCGTAGATCCTAAATTCAATCATTTTTTTGATTACAAAGGCGTGGCTGTATTCAAACCAAATCGGAAGGAAGCACAAGAAGCGCTTGGATATTTATTGCGCTCTGCAGATGATATTCAAAAGGCAGGTAAAGAACTTCTCAAAAGATTGGAATGCAGGAATGTCCTGCTAACACTTGGCGAACAGGGTATGATGCTGTTTGAAGATAATGGCAATGTGTCTTCTGTTCCAACAAGAGCAAGAAAAGTATCCGATGTATCAGGTGCAGGTGATACCACAATTGCAATGCTCGCAGCAGCAATGGCAGGAGGGGCAAGCGTGCAGGAAGCAGCAACATTGTCTAATTATGCCGCAGGCATCGTCTGCGAACAACCCGGCATAGTCACTGTAAAACCAGCTGAAGTGATACATGCAATTGACATTGATGCGGAGTGATCTCAATGCCGAAATTCACGCAACCGGATGCCACGCTAATAGATTCAATCAATCCGCTTGAAGCCGAATACTTGATAAGCGAGATTTTTCACTCAATCCAAGGTGAGGGTTTGAGAGCAGGTGAACGTTGTGTGTTCATACGCTTACATGGATGTTCCCTGCGTTGCAGTTGGTGCGATACACCATATGCACTTGACAAAAGAACCGGTGGCGCTTCAATAACAGGACGTGAAATCATGGAGAAAATCAAGAGCTATGATTGTAAGTTCATTGAGTTCACAGGTGGAGAACCCCTGGAACAAATCGCAGTACATGGATTGATGAAGCATTGTTGCGAAGAAGGATATACAGTGGCGATTGAAACAGGTGGTCATATGGATATCTCACATATCGATCCAAGAGTCATTCGAATTATGGATGTGAAATGTCCGGATTCCAATATGAGCTCACTGAATCATCTCCCGAATTTATTGAAGCTCACAAAAACAGATGAAGTGAAATTCGTGTTGGCCTCACGTTCAGATTATGAATGGGCAAAACACATCATTGAAGAATATGACTTGAGTAATGTCTGTGGGGCCGTATTGATGTCTTGCGTCTTTGATGCACTATCATTCAGAACATTGGCCGAATGGATACTCGAAGATTCGTTGAATGTGCGCATGCAGCTCCAGATGCATAAATTCATCTGGGATCCTGCAATGCGAGGAGTATGATTAGAAAGGCAATACTTCGAAGAGACTTTCAGATGTCCTGGAATCAATGATCTCAGCGGTATAATTCCCTGATTCATTCCTAGTGCACATCAAAGTAAGAGCCGAAATGCCTTGAGTGGTGGAAATTGCATGCAATGTATCCTTACATGCATGCTCAATCTCCGTAAGCAATGTTCCACGCTCACTGATAAATCGATAATCGGCATCGCAAACATCTCCAAAGCATGGTACGGCTTTGACGATTAATGCTGAACTCATGATAAAACCTATGATTCATTGAAAACTACTGAAACATAGGACTGCAATAACAATGCCAAAAGATATGGACAATACATCTCCTTTATATCAAGCCATGAAAAGGCGATCGGTTTCTTCGGGTTCCAACCGTGAAACTCCGCTGCAATTGTATTTTCAAATCAATGTTGATGAACATGGTGCATATCTACGCATCATAGATGATAGTAGACGCGATATTGAGCCGGATCCTCGAGGATATTCCGGCCCCGTTCGTGATATTTTGCAATTGATTGATGCCATAAAACTTCGTACTGCATTTCAGATTGATTGGGAAAAACCATCAGGGAGATTATACCTGGCAGATAATGAGACTGTTTTATGGCAATTGAGAAATTGTCCGAATGTCGTGGATGCGGCAATGCGACCTATCCAATTTGCAGGCAATGAACAGCTCGGCAAAGTGATCATAACAATTCAGGATGCGGAACCTCAACTTGAAACAACATTCGCGGTGGAATACAATCATGAAATCATCAGCCCCATCATGGCCATCACCGAAACCTGCGTCTATGCTCAAGGAACATTGATTGATATCAAATCACTTGGTGGTAAACCACAATCATTGCGCTTGTTTCAAACCTTTGTCTTCCCTCATGAATTGGAAAAATATCTTTCTCTATTGATGAGTACTTATCCCGGTATCAGCATTCGATATGAGAATTTCATCGTGGAAGAAGGTGAACCCATCACCACTCAGCAATGTGTGTTCATTGAGAAAATCGATGCAGACAATACCCTATATCTCCGTATTTCACAATCGATTCCGGAAACGGAACCCACACTCATCGAAGAATTCGACATCCAACGTTATGTGTCCGTGAACCCGGCAGAAAAAAGAATGTTGATTTCTCGAATTCTTGATAAAGATATCGCACCGCTTGTTGAAGGACTCTCAAAGAAATTGTCCCAAATCAAAAAACTTGCTCGCACTTCTTCCGATTTCATAGTGGATGGTACATTATTTATCATTCAGGAAGAATTGGCAAGAGAATTCATCAGAAAAGAATTGGAACATATTGTCCAGAATTTTGTGGTTTACGGATCTGAAAACCTCAAGACATACAGAATCAAATCTGTCACCCCAACATTATCTGTTTCCCTTAGCCATGGCATCGATTTTCTCGAGGGAGATGTGGGTGTTGTGATTGATGAAGAACACTTTACGGTTTTTGATGCATTGGCCATGTTCAAAAACCATGGATATGTTCAATTGTCCGATGGAACACAAGCATTGCCAAATGCAGAATTCATGCGGAAACTTGAACGTATCTTCCAAAAATCCAAAAAGAAGACACGCATTTCATTTTTTGATTTACCAATCATCGAAGAATTGCTTGATGAAAATGCGGCAGAAAAAGCATTTCCTAAAGCTAGGTCAATATTCCGCGGCTTCTCAACTTATCAAGATCGAGAAATACCCATTCCATCCTTAAACACCGAACTCCGTAATTATCAGGAATTGGGTTTTAAATGGATGCGCTATTTGCATGATAATCGTCTCGGCGGTTGCTTGGCTGATGACATGGGATTGGGGAAAACCCTTCAAACAATCACATTGCTTGCTTCATTGTATCCTGGCGAGAAAAAGCAATCGCTCATCATCATGCCAAAAAGTTTATTGTTCAATTGGGAACAAGAAATCAAGAAATTCGCCCCTCAGATTTCAACCTATACATATTATGGTGGAAATAGAGATTGGGACATGGCTATTGGATCCGATGTGATCCTCACCACATATTCGGTATTGAGAAATGATATTGAAGCTTTGCGAGAAAAAGAATTTCATATGGTGGTGCTGGATGAATCACAAAATATCAAGAATCTCAATTCTCGTACGGCGCGATCCGCTTTGCTTCTAAGGTCAGAATGTAGATTTGCATTATCCGGTACACCTATTGAAAACAATATCGGTGAACTTTATGCATTATTTAGATTTTTGAATCCTTCCATGTTTGGCGGACCCGATGAATTCACTAGAATGTATGCAACACCAATACAAAGAGAGAATAGCAAAGAGATTGCATCCGAACTCAGAAGAAAGATTTTTCCTTTTATCCTTCGTAGATTAAAAAAGGAAGTTGCTAAAGAATTGCCTGATAGAATCGAACAAACAATCTTTGTCGAGATGTCTCCCGAACAGATGTCATATTATGAACAAAGACGCAATTTCTATTATCAAACAATTCGCGAAGAAATTCAGACGGAAGGTTTGCAGAAATCACAATTCCACATCTTGCAGGCATTGAGCGATCTTCGCCAAATAGCATCATGTCCGGAAGTAAAAACCGAAGGCAACATCATTTCTCCAAAGCGAGAAGTGCTGATGGAACATGTTGTTGATGCAGTGGCAAATGGACATAAGATTTTGATTTTTTCGAATTATATCGGAGCAGTGTCCACGATTGAAGAAGAACTCACCAAAGAAGGTATCGGATATGTTGTAATGACTGGTTCTTCCACGAATAGACAAAGCATTGTAGAAAAATTTCAGAAGGATGATTCAATCAGAGCATTTGTCATGACATTGAAAACCGGTGGTTTGGGACTTAATCTTACTGCTGCGGACATGATTTTCCTCTATGATCCATGGTGGAATATTGCTGCAGAAAATCAAGCTATTGATAGATCTCATAGAATTGGTCAAGAGAATACGGTATTGAGTTATAAACTTATCGCTCGCGGATCCATTGAGGAGAAAATCCTCAAACTGCAAGATCGCAAGCGCGAGTTATTCGATGCAATCATCTCGACTGATGGTGGCTCCCTGAAAGCTTTGACTGAAGAAGACATTGAATATATATTAGGCGATGGAGAGTCAAATGATCATACAAGATGATTTGTCTCCCTTGGTTCAGGATATTTGCGATTATTATAGTCATGCAGAACTTGCATTGGCCTATACAGAATATCTGCGTGGTCAAGTTCTGATCCACTCATCGCATCCGGCTTTGCAAGATTTCATAGAAGGTGCAAAGCAAACTGAGATTCCTGAAAAGATTGTGATTGCGATGCTATATGCAACTATTGCAACACAAGCAGATCTTGCCGAAGCATTGTTGCATTATCTGCATAAACCTGTCTATGCCATCTTGGAAACAGTAGTTTGGCGTGGATCATGCCAAGCAATTCAATCTTCTTCCAAAGATCGAGATGAAATCACAACGATTCACTATTCGGAAGATTCAGTCTTGCCATCAATGGCAATCGCAAAACCTGAATATTCATTGCTTGCTCTTGATGAGCTGACTCCTCCACTTCTGCGAAGAGTACAAACATCAAAGGCACCGAGATTCCAGAATGTATGGTTCACGCTTCCCCCACTTTTGAAACTTGCTTTCAGGGATATAATGAAAGCACCGATTTCAGCGACTCCATCAACTTCATCAGAACTTCCTAAAGCCCCGAAAGGCGGATGGAGTGTTTTTGAATCCGAGCATAGATTACCTGAAATCATCAAAGATCTGATTCCAAGAATCAGGACTGACTTTTATATTGAAGAATGTTCATCACCAAATTCTTTGCAAAGGAAGAAGACAAAATCGTTGATCTCGATGTATGCACTACCCGAACTATATCCTAATCAGCGCGAATATGACACAATCCAAACCTCTGCACTTATTTGGTTATTGTTGAATGCACCCGATGATACAACCATAGCAACAGGTTCCGGAATCGATGTAACACGAGCTTGCTATGAGTTACTTGTGAACAATGCATTACCAATCAAAGACTATCTCCTGCATTTTCTGAATGATAATCATACAAAAAACAATGTATCATCCATTTGCGCAGGAATCCCCCATTTGCTTGACATGTTTCCAAAGCAAGGGTGGATGAATATAGAGTCTTTGATTGACTCACTCATCGTGCACGAACAACTACCTCCCTTTTATCCCGAACTACCTGCAAAAGAAGAAGCTGCTTATCTGAATCTTTCAACCTATGATAAACCCTCGGTTGATCCGCTTACATATCGGGAAGCAATATATCCAACATTGATCAGAGGCATTCTCGGCCTGCTCGGTTCATTGGGGATGCTTGATTTTCTCGGTAATAAACCAACAAATCACCACTATCAATTGAAAGGGTTCACCTTCCTTTCTCCATGGGATGGCTTGACATATGCCAGAATCACTGAATTGGGCTTGATCTTCCTTGGAAAACAAAGTGAAGATGTCATTACAAAGTCACCACAAGAAGAAGATCCCTATCTGCTCGATCCGGAACGACTCATGATCACAGTACGTGGCACAGCCGCACATAGGCAATTGGCTCTCACTCAATTTGCTCGTAGAATCAGTGGTCAATTTTTCCAAGTTGATTCAACGATATTCACAAAAGGATGTCACTCAGTAAGAGATATTCAGCAAAGAATCCAACAATTCAAAAGCATCATCAGACAAGACCTTCCTGATAATTGGGAACAATTTTTCGAAGATTTGATCGACAAAGCAAATGCACTTATCCCCGAACCGGCAGCGCTGGTGTTCAAATTGAAAGATCAATCCGAATTGGCCCAACTTTTCGCAACAGACCCTGAGTTAAGACTCATAACCAAAAGAGCAGAAGGGTTCCGCATCATCGTCAATAGATCCGATATTCCGAAGCTGAAACAGCGTTTGGGAGAGCTCGGGTACTTTATTGATTAAAAATATTTTTTATTCTAATATAATTTTATTAACTTTGTATCGTTAACACATGATATGAGTATAAAACAGTACTCATGATATTCGTTTCGATGATGAATCAGGGATTTTTATTTCGATTATTTATTTGGGGGGTATTCTATGTCCACAAGATTATTGCATGCACTTGAACAAAGAGGCAATAACCATTTTTCGGCTTTTATTGCTAATCTTGACCATGATGCTCGAATTGCTTGGTATCCTTCGGCAGGAACTGATTTTAGACCATTGTTCTTTTTGGATGAAGCGTTTTATGCTCAACATCCTCCCGATGGTAAGGCCGATCCGCTTCAACCGGATATTTTTCTTTACACTGATTATGATCTGATGAGCAAGCCATTTGAGGATGCGCTTTTTCATCAAGGCAATCCGGTGATTCATGATGATGGCAGAACAACTGTTACCCTCATGAACATAGAGCATCTGGGAAGATGCGAATTTGCTCCATATTCAGTACATAAAGAACATGAAGGTAATAGCCATTATTTCAATCGGATTTTCTTTCTTCAAGTGAAGATTGAAAGCAGATTGGGAACATTCATCAAACCTGTTCTTTATGCTTTTTGCAATAATGAGCAAATGTGTTCAGAATTATTGATACCGATCAGAGCCACTGTGAGTCATGTGATACATGTAAGATATGGACATGGTTTTGGTGGAGCGAATTGTTCCGGACTTTGGATTCAGCATGTATTGCCATTGCTGAATTGTGAAGTGTACATTCACGACAAAATGGCTCATGATTCCGCATCTGAACAGGTTGTGATGCGGCATTATGGAAATGTGATTCCTCAAAATCAAATAGCAGCATTTACAACCATTCGAACAATCGATGGAAAATGTTGGTCTGATTCATGGGAAATAATTTGGCAATTGATTGAAAGAGACAGCCATGTAAATATTATCTATCATTATAATCGTGAGTTAAGAGAATCAAGATTGCGAACTCGAATGATAATCAAAAATAAAAGAATGTATAATTTTTTAGTGTGAAGAACCATGTTAGGAAAAACATATAATTCAAAAGAAATATGCGAGATGTTCAATATTTCCGCACCTCGACTATTGCAATTCAGAAAAGGACAATCGGTAAGAGTAAAGACAACCAAAGAGGGAGTATTGAGAACTTATAAATTCGATGCTCTTTTGGAGGAAGGAAAAGATTGGTATTGGGATGGATCAGAGGTTGTGTTCAGACAATCAGCCGTGACCAAATTGAGTAAGCGAAAGGTTTACAATAAAAATCGCGACAATACCAATAATGAACCAAAAGAAAGAAAGAAAAGAGAGAATAAAAAGGAGAATCAATTAAAGGAAGGTGAATACACCGTACAAGAAATTGCGGACCGACTTGACATCACAGTCCAGAAAATCTATGCTTTGCGTGATATCAGTTCCAATAAACCGGTGTCCTACAAGAACTATCTCATTCAAAATCAAGACTGGAGATATGATGATGGAAAAGTGATTCTTTTGCAAACCGCGAAGGAAAAAATCAAAGGATATATAGATTTGTTGAAAGATCGCGAAGAAGTACCAAAAGCAAAACGCATCGCGATTTTGATCGGAACAAAAGTGTTTCATCTCACCGGAGAGTCTGCGTTCAGAGTTATCGATATCATTGAAGAAGATCAAGCAAGAAAAAAAGTAAAGTTATAATGAATGTTACATTATTTAGGGGTTAACCTTATGAGTACAGAAGAAGAAGCAGTATTATTTGAACTTATTAAAAAAAGTAAAGGACTTGGCGATACTGTCGCTGTATATCCATTTGAAAGCATATTGAAAGGTTTGTTTGATAATTTGATAGATGCAAAACTTGCCATCTATAGATTACAAAAGCAAGGTATCATAAAACTTGACGAGGAAGCAGGTTATGATGATTTCAGGAAAAAACCAAGTCTATATCCTGTCTATATCGTCACAACAGAAGGTTGGGAAACTGCCCTCAAGCTAAGGGGAGAAGAAAAAATCATCAATGACAAGATAAAGCGTGATTCATTGGATGACATTGAGTTACCGGACTTCTTGAATGAAGATGATGCCGATGAATTTGATGAATGATTTTAAGAACAATGTTGGGGGGATGCCATGAATTTTGATGACATAATTGAGCTTATAGCATATTCTTTCTCTTATGAGATTCCGGACACTCAGGGCTATGGATTCGACATGGATGATGAAGAACGATTGTTGGGGGTTCCAAATATTGAGTACATCAATGAATTACGTAAACAATCGCATAAGAAAATAGATTACAGGAACATGGTTGCATCAAATCTGATATTGAGTGAAAGATTCACATCAATACAGGATGTGAAAAGGGTTGCCGCTTCTGTTGTTCAATCTTGCTATTATATCGACTTTGGTGCTCATCATATCACTTGTGATGAACATTCTTTAGTTATTCGTTATGTCACAGTTGGGTCGTCAATGTTTGTCACCGGCTCCATAACCCTATGCGGTGAGCACTATGAAAAATTATATCAGGAATATCTGGAATTCTTGAAGAAGTTTAAAAGATAAGAAAAGAGGCATTCAAAACTGAATGCCTCTTTTTATAATTAGTCCATCAATAATTGTCGAGCTATGACTAGTTTTTGCACTTCACTTGTGCCTTCACCGATTGTCAGCAGCTTCACATCACGGTAAAACTTTTCAACCGGATATTCTTTGATATATCCATAACCGCCATGAATTTGTACTGATTCTTCTGCAGCACGAACCGCTATTTCACTGGCATGCAATTTAGCTTGTGATGCAGCCAAGGTGATCACCTGTCCATTATCCTTCATCCAAGCAGTTTTATATGTGAGTAATCGCGCCGCTTCAATATCCATGGCCATCTTTGCCAACTTGAATTGAATAGCCTGCATGTCTGCAAGGCGCTGATTGAATTGTTTACGTTCAACTGAATACTTAAGCGATGCATTCAAAGCTCCTTGCGCAAGTCCCACAGAAAGAGCAGCAATGGAGATGCGCCCTCCATCAAGAATTTGCAATGCTTGAACAAAACCTTCGCCCTCATTTCCAATCAAATGAGAAGCAGGAACACGTACATTGTCAAATGTAAGTGAAGCTGTATCACTGCAGCGCATGCCGAGTTTATTTTCCTTCTTCGATGCATAAAAGCCGGGCATTGATTTATCAATTGCAAAAGCTGAAATGCCACGCTTGCCTTTGGTTTGATCCGTGGCGGCCATTATCACAGCTATATCACCAACATTACCATGGGTTATGAAATTCTTTGAACCATTGATGATATAATGATCTCCGTCCTTCACAGCTGTCGTACGTGTTCCACCTGCATCGCTTCCTGCACTTGGTTCAGTCAATCCCCATGCTCCCAAGGTTTCGCCGGATGCCAAACGAGGAATATATTTTTGCTTGACTTCTTCAGTTGCAAATTTCAGTATGTGATTTGTGCACAATCCATTGTGAGCGGCAACACCTAATGCCATTGCAGGACATACGCGTGCAATCTCTTCAACGATCACTGAATATTCCTGATATCCCAAGCCGCTTCCACCATATTCATGTGGAACAAGTATTCCGAGAAAACCAAGTTCGCCTAATTTCTTGAAAATCTCATGCGGGAATTCTTGTGTTTCGTCAAAATGGAGAACATGTGGTGCTATTTCATTATCCGCAAATGAAGCTGCAACATCTTTGATCGCGCGAACTTCTTCAGAAAGGTGAAAATTGAGTGAAGAAGCATCTGTATGTGACATAAATGGTATTCCGAATTGTATGGTGAAAGGAAAACAAAATTACAAAATATTGCCCATGAACATGGCAATCTATTTATGCCGAAAATCCTTAAATCTTCAATGAGAATGATATTGTAGTACCCTCTCCCTGAATGCTTTCCACAATCGGGGTGGTTTGATGGGCTTCCAGAATATGCTTAACGATTGCGAGCCCCAATCCCGTTCCCCCGACTGCCCTGGACCGATCTTTGTCAACCCTGTAAAAGCGCTCAAATATTCTGTCCTTATGCTCTTCTGCAATTCCAATCCCGGTATCTCTCACAGAAATCTTCACCACAGAGGTATTCATTTCCAATTCGACTGAAACGCTTCCACCGGGCTTATTGTACTTCATTGCATTCTCTACAAGATTTGTAAGCGCTTGTGACAGACGTTCTTTGTCGCCATACACCGATACTTCGTCCTGATCGAATGAAGTCTTGAGTTCCACTTTGTATTGCTGAGCTTGATATTCAAGTGAATGCAGTACATCTTGAATCATTTCAACTACATTGAAATAACGATAACTCATTCTCATTTCGCCGGATTCTATTTTTGAGATGTCTATCAAGTCCGACAATAACAAATTGAGTCTTACTGCATTGGCATGGGATCTCACAATGAATTTTCTTCT
>Ga0172373_10001110_pt1 | contig 43700 bp, 72 predicted proteins | sample Lak10m_2_FD_114546 | JGI IMG/M metagenome (GOLD analysis project Ga0172373, IMG submission 114546) | Freshwater microbial communities from Kabuno Bay, South-Kivu, Congo - kab_092012_10m | ecosystem: Environmental > Aquatic > Freshwater > Lake | place: Democratic Republic of the Congo... | reverse complement strand
ACCCCTGTATTCCTCGCATTGTGAACCCTGAACTGCTCGCAGGTGTTACATCGTGATAAAATGTAAGAGCGTTTTGCGTAGCCGCTCCTGTGGAATCATAATCAACAACGAATCGCTTAGTGTGTTTAGTATATAGCGTTGGAGAAATTGTAAGAATACCAGTTGAATCAACTGTAAAAGAAGCATAGTTTGCAGTATCATACCCAAGACGTAACTGTTCAGTTGTTGCGAGCGAGTGAAGTTTTGCGGAGGGTGATGTCGTCCCGAAGCCGACATTGCCTGCACTCGTATCTACATATAATTGATTAGTATTTACTACAAAATCCCCTGTAGTGCTTAAATTAACATTTAAGTTCTGTCCTGCTATTGGTGTAAGATTAAGTGCGTTTCCTGTAATAGACCTTATTGTATCAACATAGAGATTAGCCCAAGCAATAGTCGTTGACCCTAAATTATCGGTGCTGTCTGTGTCTGAAATAAGAGAAGTGTTTATTGCGACAGATGCCAGATTATCCAGAGCCTTCGTCGCTACATTTGATGCAAGGGCATAACCAGCAGAAGCGTGATTTCCCCAACTATAGGCAGTATTCCAATTTGTAATTGCAAGATTATTAGCTGTAATATTTCCAGTTCCTAAACTTATACTATCTCCCGCTGTATGTGGTGTAAGATTAGTTCCTGTTCTGTCCCAAAGATTTTCAGATGCAGAAAAGTTATCAAAATCGGTTCTTAACTTATCTATATCTCCCCTTAATCCAATTCCCAATGCTCTCCAATTAGGCATTTCACTCTTTAAAATACTTTGATTATCTGCTAAGTCTTTAATCTGTGAACTATAATCTATTGGTTTTGGGATAGAATTAACCTTGTCATATAGTGAAGTAAACTCTGTTTGGAGATAGTTTAAATCGTCTTGTAACTCATTTAAAGGCTCTGTGTTGAGTTTTTCTTTGATTTCTGTAGTATGATACCTTTTCTCAATTATAGTGGGTTTTACTACTTCTTTGACTATCTCCTTTACTATTTCTGTTTTATTTATAATCTGTGGCGTAGGGATTTCTTTTTCTGGTGGTATGGCATTTATCATTTCGTCTTTGGCTTCTTGTATTTCTTTGGTAATCTCATCTCTGGTTTCTTTCTTTTTATTTTTAGACCATTCTTTTATATTTCGTTCTTGTTCTAAATACCAATCTAAAATGCCCATTTCTGTGAGTATTCGTTCTTTGGCTAACTTCATTACTGATTTTAGTTCTTCTTCTGTGATTTCTGGTTCGTCAACCAAAATAGCCTCTTCTATTTCTTTTAAGAGTAAGCGAACTTTTTTTTGTTGTGTTGCAAAATCTGACATTTTATTAATAGCAACCTTTATGGTCGCAATTTTGTTGTTCCAAATAATCTGGATAATAATTGTAATTATTTTTTATAGAAAAAACTCCTGCCAAATAACATAGTAAAAAGAAAAATCCAAATCCTATTAAAATATATTTTAGTTCTTCATCCATTATTTTGCTTCATATAATTTTGAATATTGTTTGACATTGCTATATTTTTGTAACATATCTTCTAATGCTCTTTTTTGGTCTCTATCTTTTAACGCTTTACCTAATTCTATATCAAATTCTTGTGGTTTAAAACCAGTGAATAATTTCATAAACTTAGCAAATCCTTGCAAATCTCCACCAAACATTTGGTCTAAATATGAAACTCCCCTTGATGTAAACAGAGAACGAGCAATTAAAAGTTTCTGTGGGTCTGCTACATACTGAGTATATGTTCCAGTCTTGACTAATTTGTCTCCTATTTTTTTGTATGTATTCTTTTCAACTTCTTTTATATCTAATAAATCTTTAACTATTTTTGGCATTAACTTATATTCTTTAGCGTCATAAACATCTTTTAAATCTTTCTGTCTAAAAGTGTCCTTGCCTATTCCTATTTCCAATGGAACTTTTAGCAATGGATTCATCTGACTTATTAATCCAATTACAGTATTGTCTTTAAATAATTGAGCAAATGATTCTATTGGCGTTCCAAAAGAAGTAAGATATTGCTTAAATCCTTTAGCACTATCTGGTAGTTTAATACCAAATCCTTCTTTAACATAATCTGGTAATCCTTGCTTTTCTTCTTCTGTTGGTTTATCTCCAATATTTTCAACTAATTTAATTATTTGATTTATTCTTTGTGGATTTTCTCCAAGTGTTTTTAATTGAAGTTCTATGTTCTTACGAGTAAAAGAATAGAATGGAACTATTCTACGAAGTATCTGTGATTCAAATTGAGTAAGAACTCTATAATCAAATCCTGCTTTTTCTGCTAAATTAAGAGCTTCTGGTATACCTTTTCCTTGACCTATGGCAGTAAGATAAGCAGTGGCTTTCTGTTGTAATTCAATATAATTGCCAACCTGTCTTGCCAATTTAAATGGAACTCCTTCTGAACTTAAACCTGCAGTTGTTATTGTTTTCTTTAACGCACTCTTGCTAAGAATTTTTTCAAATTGTTCTAATGTCTGTCCAGCATTTAAAGCACTATCAAATTCATTTTTATAAAATGAAGAGAAACCAAATCGTTCTGCAAAAGCATTTAATTGTTTTCCATATTCTCCAGCTTTTTTTATTCCCTTTATAGTATTATATGCTAACTTTTGTCCGTTTATTATAGCTTTTGGGTTTAATGCTCCAGCACCCAATACTTCGTAATTTTGTATCATTCCAGATACATAGTTCCTAATATGAAATGGTGCGAATAATCCAGTCACACTTCGTTTGAAGAGTGAAGTAACCGCATCAAACCCAGTAGCTTTAGCTAACATATCTATACTCTTAAATTCAGGGGAGAACATATCTTGAATAAATTTCATATCCCATTTTGGAATGTATCCTACTTCCTTACCATATATTCCCTTTTCTCTTAAAAGTTTGTATCCAGCATTGAACGCTTCTTGTTCTGTTTTAAATTCTGTTAATGGTTTACCATATTTAGTAGCAAATTCTCCTAAGAAATCTTTTGTCACTCTATCTGTTACTACCTGACTTTCTCTTGTAAAAAAAGCCTTAGCAACATTCTGTTCCATATTCTCATCTGTCATTAGATTCTTAAATTGTTTTAAATATCCTTGACTTCCCACTCTTAGTCCACGAGTATCATATACAAACTTATCTACTTTGTCTTTCTTTAAAAATGGAAAGTATGACCTGTAAAATTCATCTCCAGAAACTTCTTCTCCAAATTTAACTCCTCTTTGCATTTGCTCTTCAAGAGTTTTTTTAACAGTTCCAGTTGCTCCTTCCAAAACTTTAGCCTGGGCTTTTGCACCTGCCTCTACTGCAGTTTTTCCTTCTTGTCTTAAAGCAAACTCTAATCTTTTCCCTCCTGCTAAACGAGTGAATACTTCAGCATCTTGTTCTGGTGTTAATATTCCAGTTCCTAAACGAGCCAAATTAGACTCAGCCAATCCCTTTACTGCCTTACTTTTTCTACCTAAGAAATTCATTATATCTCCCACCACGCCTTCTTGAGTTTTATAACCTGCCTTAAACAGAGAACCAAAAGCATCTGATATTGCTTCACCACTCTTTGTGAGTGCTAATCCTGTTTCTGGTGCAACTTTAGATATTGCAGATACACCAGTTTTAGCAACTGTTTTTGCTCCCAAGCCCAAACCTCTTGCGATAGCACCACCAAAATATGTAGTAGGGTCTAATAAAACATCTCCAACCAGACCTATTCCAAATTTTGCTATACCATTTTCTACTCCTAATTTTGCAGCAACATCAGAAAATGTTCTTCTTTCTCCTTCATAATCTCTACCAGTAATAGCAGAACCTATTCCCTTAAAAATTCCAGTTCCATACTTTAATACTCCTTGACCCACTCCCTGTTCTTGTCCAGTTAAAACAGCCTCTGCTGGATTAAAAGCACCGAGTCCCTTACTTAGTCTTTGTAAAAAAGACAATTTTGGAGTTGTGTCTAAAATTTCATTAACTTGCTTGTCTAATCCAGATGCTCTAGCGTAAGAAGCTAAACCTTCGGCAGTAAATAAATCTGCCTTTACTTTCTTTTTAGAAGATAATAATTTTTTAAATTCTTCGTTAGATAATGCCATTATTTTTTCTTGTTAAATAATTCTGCATATATAGAATTTTCCCAATCAATGTTTATATTTTTGAGAAGCGCATCTTGAGTTTGTTGTTCTTTAGATTTTATCAAACCAGCTGTTGCCATATTTGATTGTATTGCTTTTGCTTGTTCTGGAGTTGAAATTTTTAAGTCAAGATTATTAGTTGGCATAGAAGGTTGCATTGTAGAATTACTTTTACTAGCAACAACTCGAGCTCTATTAAATAATTCTGTTTTTTCATCTTTAGTTAGATTTTCAGAACTATTGTTTATATATAAATCAGCCAACTGACCAGCAGATAAGTTAGGATTCTCTGTCATCAACATTTGGAGACCATTATCAAACCTACTTGTCCCTATTGGTCCAGTTCTACTACCATTTTTATCTGCAAATTCTGCCCACTGTAAATCCAAGCCTTCTCTTTTGAAAGCGTCCTCAATTTTATTCCTTGCATCTTGTCTTTGCCAAGTTATTTCTTGGTTTTTCTGACTTTGATACTGAATAAAAGCATCTTTAACATCTTTACCTAAAGACTTAATTAAATCAGCATTCTCATTATAAAATGTCTTTGCCATATCGTATTCTATTTCTTTGGCTTTTACCCAATCGTTAACTGCTTGGTTAGCACTCTTCATTGCTTCTTGGTAGTCTCCATTTTGCATTTGCATTACTGCTAACTTAGTGTTTATGTTAGCAGATTTCTGACCTAAAATAACATTAGCATTTCTGTTAATCTGTGCTACTTGATTATTTATAAAATTCATAGAAGCCATACCACCCATTTGGTCTGCTATCTGTTTGTCTCTCTGAGCCACAGTAGCGTTGTAATCATTCTGCAATGTTTCTATTTCTGCCCTTTTAGCGGCTCTATCTGCAAAGTATTGCTGTTGGGATTGTCCCCAGACACTCTGAAGTGCTTGGTCTCGTTGCTGACCTAAGTTCTGAAAACTACCCAAAATCTTATCTAATCTACTTTGATTTGCTGTCTGTTGTTGCATTGCTTGCTGTTGCTGTTGCATTGCTTGTTGAGCCATCTGCATCCAAACATTGTCTTGTGCTTCTGAACTTTTGATATAAGCCCCAGCCCCAGAAGTATCAAAATTAGCCGAAGGCATATTCGGAGAATTAAGTCCATTGGAACTTGTAGTTGTGATGTTATTTACAAGTCCTAACTTTTGTCTGGCTTCTTGTCTTGCAGTTTCTGTTGCTGTGGGGTTGTTAAGAACTGCTTGGTAATAAGAAGTCCAGTTTCCAGTATTACCACTTGAAGCTTGTCCAGTTGGCTGTTGTTGTTGCTGTGCTTTAAATTCTGTTGGAGACATTCCACCTTGTCCTGATTGAAATTTATTTATTGTCTCTTGACTTACATTAGTCAATTTCTCACCCCAAGGAGTTGTGTATTCATCAACCCTTCCACTTGCTTTACCTATTGCAGAGCCAATATCAGAATAACCAAAAGTCCCAGCTCTTTGATTGAGCTTTGTTTGTTGATCTTCTTTTGCGAATTGCTTAAATTCGTCTGCTGTTGCAGTTTCCCAACCAAAAGGAGTATTAGTTGCTGGTAATAAATCCCAGTCATATTGAGCCCCACTTTTATAAGTGTTGCCTGCTTTCTTTTTATATAATTGTAATGGTATATTTGCCATAAGTTTTTTAATTATTAAATTGACATAATTGTATTTGTTTAATTGAATTTTATATATTTATCTTAAAATAATACTGAATAATATTTAGTGTTATATGTATTAAGATACAAGTTATAATAATTTTTATAAAAAAATATTTCATTAACTGTTAAAATATAAATACATATTAGTCCAAAGTGAATACCAATTATCTGATGGCATTGTATCTTTTTGTTTTCCACCAAAGGCGATAACTGCATCTCCATCTAGAAAATTTCCACTATCTAACCCAGTAGAAATAGTATATTTTAATATTCCATTAAAATAAAATTTTAATGTTGAAGTTAATGCAGTCCATTCAGCCCGCCAAATTTGAATATCATCCATATATGTTGTTCCAGTTGAAATCTCATATTTATATTCTGTTGAATCATTTATATAAAATCCATAAACTTTTTTATCAGCTAATATATATTTAATACCAAATTTTTCAGTAGAATTTACTGAAAAAGGGTCATAATCTCCCATACATATTCCTAAGTCCTGTAATCTTTCACCGTCGTCAGATACACTTACTTGAAAAAAACAATCATATTCACTTGAAAATGCTTTTCCATCTCCGTGTTCAAAACATAATATACTTCTATTATTGGTTGCAGTGTTTCCGACGTTAACTCTACACATACCTAGTCTTGTCAAAGAAAATCCAGCACCAGTTCCTTCTTTATATGCCTCAGCCCAAGCAGATAAACTTTCAAATCCAACCTGCATATAATTTTGAGAAACAACAAGTCTGTTAATATAAACATCTCCTCTAAATACTCCATTATTAGCTTCAAAATCTCCTGATGATTTTAATCTCCATCCAGTAACTCCTGACTTAAAGTTAGGACTTTGTAGGTCTTTGCCTATTGGAGATGTAGAAGCACCATATTGTTTTAAAACTCCACCTTGCTGTTGCACGGTGTTAAATAGTTCTTCCCACTTAAGGACTGGAACTGGGTCTGTAAATAAATTAGTCTGCTCTTCCATCTATTTTTATTGATTTAATTTTAACACTATTTGTTGTGTCGCCATTTGCATAAGATAATTCAACTCTAAAATTTTCTACTCGTTTATTTAATGGTATTGAAAATTGTGTTTCTGCTCCAAGTTCAGTATAAGAAATTACTCCTGAATAGATTGTAGTTCCTTTGTTATTTACAAGTGAGATATCTACCCTTGCTCCTGTTGTGAGTTGTTCAAAGTTTGCTAATAGTCTTGTTGTCAGTGAGTTACCTGCAGACGATACATCAAAAATTAAAGACTTCCAAGTTGTTGAAGTAGTATATCCTGAAAACTTTGCTAACTTGTAAGAAGTAGTTTGGTTAGAAGCTATCATAGGAGTTCCAAAAGGACACGCCACTCCACCTACTGTAGAGTAACCACCATCTGTCATTTGGAACATTCTTAATGGTAAATCTTTATCTCCAGAACCAAACGCCCAAATAGACCCATTAGCATTCCAGATAATGAAATCTTTGTATTCAGTTACTTGATAATAGTCTGGTAGTCCACCAGTAAAGTTTCCTATATCAGTTATATTAGAACCATTTACATATCCTATTTTATAGTTATTAGACACATCTGCGTAGAATACAAATACTACTCCATTCTTTACATACAAAGCACCTATTCTGCCATTCACAGGTATTTCTGCTTCCCAACTATCTGCAACTCCATCCCAGATATAAATAGAACTTTTAATCTTATTAGACCCTGTAAGAGACGAAACATTTGCTCCTATCCATAATCTATCGTTCATCCATTTAATTGATTGAACTATTGTTCCTGTTGGTAAGTCTAACGCTTGTAAACTCAATGTCGTAGTAGAACCAATATAATCAGCCACATATCTACCATTGGCAATATAAAGTCTGTCATTTAATCCTACACACATTTGATGTGGTGCAGAAGCAAAGTCTCCTTTTCCTGTTGGAACTTGTTGTGACCAGTCATCATCAAAGGTGGAAGCTAAATCAAATTTTCCAATACAACCTATAGCTCCTGCTTGATTATATGAATAGTAAAGATTTCCCTGATAAAGTGCTACGTCTTCTCCTAATTCTGAACCATCGTGAGAAATATCGTGTGGGAATGCACCAGTATTGGTTACCGCTGTAGGTGTTATTTTATAAAGGTGTGCCCCTCCTGTTCCATAGGTTTCATCACTCGCCACTGCACCATCCCATATTCCTTTAATTAAAGTTGTTACTGCTTTATCTTGTGCTCCATCTGTAAGAGTTGCAAGTCCTTGTCCTTGTTGCAAATATCCAGGGTTAGTAAGGTCACAATCAGTCATTGCTGCCGCTTGATTTTTGTTACCATAGACAGGGTAACTTTCTTTATAATATCCTGGTGCAAACCCTCCTGTACCTAAATTATTTAATAATATTGACCAGTTCATAAATTTTTTGTTTTATATGTCCAAGAACTTGTATTCTTAGATTGATTTGAATATGTCGTTGTATTTTTAGTTGCGTTTGAATAATTAGTTTGATTTGCCCATAAGCCTTTAAAAATAACATCTTTCCAGCTGATTATGAAACTCCCAACGTTTGCAATCATACTCTTTCCCCAACCAAGCGTTACATTTATTCCTGTCAAAACAAAATCTCCCACTGCTGTCGCTATCGTCAAGCTTTTAGTTATTCCAACATCTATTCCCGTAAGAACGAAACTCCCAACATTAGAAACAATGGTGTATCCTCTCTTCAGTGCCACATCAATTCCTGTTAGTACAAAACTCCCTACTGCTGTTACCATTTTTAAAGCCTTTAGAAGCGTAGTTGCTATCCCTGTTAGCGTGAATGCTCCAACTGTTACTGCTAATGTATATGCTGTACTAAACGGATACTGATTTCCATCACCAGACCAATATAGTTGTCCTACTTCTGCTGAACTTAATGCTCTTTCCCAATAAGCACATTCGTCCACTGCACCATTATAGTATTGATTTGTTCCCGTGGAAGTACCCATTCTCATAGTACAAGAGTTAAAATTGCCAGTAAAAGTATCACTATCAGTTCCCTTAGAATCTCCATCAACAAACAACTCTATACTACTTCCAGTTTTTACTCCTACTAAGAAATGCCAATCTCCATCATTATATGTAGTAGACGTATCCACAACAGCATAAACACCATCGCTATCACTTAGAGCAAGACGAATATAATCTGACGTTGGTAATGTGAAAAAATCAAAATATGGAGTTCCTACAAATCCAAAAAACAAAGGGTAATTCCCACCAGCAGGAGATTGTGTCGTCTTGAACCAACAACTAATTGTTGCGTTGGTTGGTATATTAACTGCTGAACCAACTATCTTACTCGTACTCCCATTAAATCCCGCTCCTTGGTTTATTTTGCCTGAAGTCGTATTGTATATTGTGGTTATATTTCCATCTGTCAATGCAGAAGACCAATACCCAACTTCATCTATTGCTCCTTTCCAAAACTCAGCACCAGCTCCATTAGAACCTATAGAAAAATTATTTGTGGTAGCACTTCCCAATGACCCTGTAACCTCTCCTTTTGACGAGCCATTTACATAAACTGTAAATTTTCCACCTGTTAATTTGAAAGCAACGTGACACCATACTCCTTTAGAAAATTCTGAAACATTCCAAGAATAAACCGTTGAACCATTATAAATATCTATTGTTGAATAATCGTCTTTTAAGTGAAAGCTAAATCTAACCCCATCTTGTCTTACTGCAAGCATTGTCGGATTATATCCGTTTGCACCAGAAGTCCAATCTGGTTTTACCCAACAAGAAAATGTTGGACTTGCTTGGTCAAAAGCACCATCAGAATTAGCATTTATTATTTTACTTGATGTTCCATTAAATCCACCTCCTTGAGATATTTTCCCATTAGCTGTGCTATAAGTTATTGATGTATCAGACCCATTATTGCTTCCTATTCTGTCATTTGAATTGCCTTCTAAATCATAATAAGAAACTAAATTAGTAAATATAGGATTTGAATATAAAACATTGGTATCCGTTCCATCATTAGAACCGACTGCATCATCGCTATCTCCATCTAATTTATAATAACTTACAAGATTATCAGCTAATGCCATAATTTTATGCTATTGTTAAAACGCCATCGTCTGCTGAAAAATCTACTGTAAATGTATCTCCTGAAACTAATGATATTGCTGAACCATAATCATAATATCCTATTAGTTCGTCATTGCTTGCTGTGTCGTTATAGATATAGATATATCTAAATGGTCCAACTGCTCCTGTTGCTGTGCAAGTTTTATCGGCTATTACCAATTTGTATGTCCCATCTGTTTGTGCTGAACTTGATACAGTTAAAGTAACTGAATCTAAGTTTGCTGGTGCTCCATCTGCCAATGTTAAATCAGACAACTGTGTCCACCCTGCTGTGTGAGCAGTGTTTGTAAAAGCCAATTTCAAGGTGTCTGAACCTAAGTTGTGAACTTTTTCTGCTACTGCTTCTACGAATGAATTTACTTTACTAAATGATGTTGCCATATTTTTTTATTTTAATTATATATATCTTCTATTATTTTTATTTAATCTTATATTTGCCTTTCGTTCTACATTTCTATGAGAATAAAAAGCGGTCATTTGATTTTCTAATCTTGCTTTCATTGCCACTAATCTATCTTGCGTACCTTTATCTTGTACGAAATCTACTGCTGCCCCATAAGAAAGTATTCTGTGGAATGGAGAAGCAAATCCTGGTTCTGCTGTTGTAGATGCTGTTGTAAAGAGAGTAGGAGTTCTATCAAAATAAACTGCCAAACCAGATGCTAATGCAGTGTAACCAGAAGAAGGGGTTGGGTAAAGCATTACTGACCTACCAATTAAATCATAATATTGTGGTAATCCAGCTGTCTCTAAAAGTTCAGGCATTGCTTCGTTATTTATATCGTGTATGTCTATTTGTTTTAATAGTTGCCAGTTTCCGTTACTATCTTTTACTTCTACTCTTTGCAATCTTTGTGCAGTCGTAGGTAATTCGTAATCTTTTTGATTGTGAACTATTGTAGTATATCCTATTGGTAGGTCTATGGCGTTAGAATCATCATACTGCCAACCACCTGCACAATTCCAAATCTTAGATACCGTATCTACGTAAGCATTGTTTAAGTTACGAGTTATATCTTCCAGTGCATAAGACGAATAGGAAGCACTTACTGTTGGAAGTCCACACAAATAAAGCGTGTCTTCAACAAGCCCTAATCGGTCTGTGGTAATTGAGTTAAATTTCAAATTTATTAGTTCCTTATTATAGATTTAGCCATTTTTGGTTTTCTTTTTTAAGAAACCAGTTTATTGTTTTTTCAAGAGATTGTTCAAAGTTTAGTGGATACATAAACCCTAAACTTTTAAGTTTTGTTCCATCTAATGCATATCGTAAATCGTGCCCTGGTCTTGATGAGTGAAAATCCACCATTTCATACTTAAGTGGTTTTCCTATAACTTTTGCTATCATTTGAGCAAGTTCTAAATTGCTTAATTCTTTTTCTCCAACTATATTGTATTTATTTCCAGGACTACTTGAATTATTTGTTAAGAATAAAAGTGCTTTACATACGTTACGTGCGTGAATATAAAATCTTGTTCCACTTTTAGTTTTATCTTTATTAGAATGTATTGTTATTGTTTCACCATTTATAATCTTTCTAATACACATTGGTATAAATTTCTCTGGGTGTTGGCGTTCTCCAAAAATGTTCATAGTATGTGTAACTATTATTGGAAGCTTATAAGTGTTTTCAAATGCTATTGCCAACTCTTCTCCCCCAGCCTTTGAAGCAGCATAAGGATTTCCTGAGTGATATCTATCAAATTCCTTATAAGCAACTCCTTCTGGTGCTGCACCGAATACTTCATCAGTGCTAAAATATATAAATAATTGTAAATCTTTTACTGTTCGTGCAAAGTTTAAAATGTTACAAGTCCCTACTACGTTATCCATTACAAACGAAAGTGGGTCTTCTATGCTTCTGTCTACGTGACTTGAAGCTGCTAAATGCCAAATATAATCTACTTGCCCTATTTGATTTACTGTAATTTGATTAACTGGTGATTTTAAATCCCACCAAATAAATTTAACCCTGTCTTTTTCTTTTTCCCAACAATCCATATCTCGTAGTCTTTCTAAAGAACCAGATATATCTAATCTATCTAAAATTATAATATCCCAATCGGTTTCCCTAAGAACTCCTTCTACTACTTGAGCTCCTACAAAACCTACTCCTCCAGTTAATAAAAGTTTTTTACTCATTTTTAAAAAAATCATTACTATTTATAGCCAAGTCGTCAATTAAGAAATCTCCGAAAGGCTTACTGAGCAATGAATAATATTTACAACCCCATTTATTTAATTGTGACCTTGTTAAATCTTCATAGTTATTTCCACTTTCTGAGCCACGTGCAGTCCAATAAATTATTCTATGTCCTTGTTCGTGTAGTTCGTTTAACTTTTTTATTCTATCGAAATATGGTTCTGCATTAGCATAGTCTTCTAAGTTAGTTTTACAAATTGTTCCATCTATATCTACAAGATATTTCATTAGTATTGTATTCCTCTTTCTTTTTGTCTGATATAAATTACAAGGTCTTTTAAATCAGTTGGGTCTGCTGAACCTTTCTGGTCATGACCTGGTAAATCTTTTGAAAGAGTGAAATGTTTTTCAATTATAGTAGCACCACGTTTAACTGCTTCTCTGCACCAATAAGTTCCAATAGTATGGTCTGAAAATCCTTGATAAGTTTTTCCAAATTCTGGTAATACAGAGATATAAGCAGGATATTCAGATACACAATAAAGATATTCACAGTTTTTAATCTTTGGTATTCCGCGACTATCTATCTTGCCAAGTGAAGCGATTATTGGTTTACCAGTCTTTTCCATAGCCTTTATCAGTTCAGTGTCATAAATACTTCTACTTGCTAATTTGTGTCTTTTAACTCCTAATTTTTCTAACCAATTTAAATGCTCTATGTCAAACGCAGATGCCATAAATTCTATGCCAACTTTATCGCAATGTTCTTTGAGTTCTTTAAATTCTTCAAAAGTATGTTCTGAAAGTTTTAGTTCAAAATACCTTGATTCCCAAGGTTTTTTTATTTTATCAGTATTATATGCTTGGAACTTTGCTATATCTGCACCACAAGATTTCGCTTCTTCAATAAGAAGTTTTGCGTGACGCATATATCCCATATGGTTGTGACCAATTTCTCCTATAACGAGTATCTTTGACATAATGCTTTTTCCAGGTCAGATTTTGTATGTATATCTACACTGGTATCTAATAATAATATGTCTGGTTTGGGATTGTAAAAGTTCTTATATTCTAATAATCTTTTTCTTGATAAAGCCCATATACTTCCATAAATAGAATAGTCTTCGTGACAAGTCATAATTTCATTAAATCTATACTTCTCTATTATTGATTTTACATTGTATATTAAGCGTGTGTCAAGGGTGGGGCTATTCACCTGAATTGCGACTATATTATCTACTCCATTCATAAATTGTAATGCGTGTCTATATACAGGAATATTAGGAGTATCTCCACATAATTCTTGTGGTCGTTTAATTGGAATTGCTCCAACTTCTTCTGCTCTATCTAAAATCCAATCATCATCACTTGATACAAAAGTTCTACTAAATATTTTTAAACACTTTTTTGTGTTTACCAAAAACATTGGTTCTCCATTAAAATCCAATATGTTTTTATTTGGTAATCTTTTGCTTTCTTTTTTGCACAGGAGTAAAGCGACTGACGATGCCATCTTCTTCAAGTTTAATAATAAGGTCTTTTGAAAATCTCCAATTCATTTTAGAAATATCTGCAATTTCTGAAAGCCATTTATTCCCATCCATATTATAAATAAAGTAATCAAGAGTTAGGTTAATATCTTTTACTGGAGTTTGAACTTTATATTTACTTCTAAATAAAGGTGCTTTAAAATTTCTTACTGGAATAAAATCTTCTTCATAGACTCTAATTATATTTTCAATTAAAACCTGAGTAAGTTTAATTTTTTCTTCATTGATAATTTCAACGGTGTCTTCTGATGTATGATATTGGTCGTATGGATATCTTGTTATGAGCAATCCTGGTATTCCTATTTTGGGGTCATTGAAAACATATTCATCAGAACCTATTGATGCTCTAAATCTATTCATATTAAAACTTTCTTCTCCTTCCATTAAAGCTAAATGAGCTATCTTATTTAACCTGCTTGCGTCATCAAAAGCCCATTGAACTGTTGGGTCTCCATTATTACCACAAATATCTACTGCTATCATAAAATCTACTTTTGAAATATCTTGTGTCAAAGCGTATCCTATACTTCCAATAGTCTCAGGACAGAATACTATTTTTATTGTATGTTCGTATTTATCTTTTAATCTTAAAGCCAAATCTGTCAAACACGCAACGCCACTTAAATTATCGTTTGCTTGATATGGATGGTCTAAGTGTGCAAACAAAAGTATTTCTCTATCTGTTTTTCCTTTAACTGTGTGAACTCCAATTTTCATTACTCCTGGTTTAAATTCTGTATCTATAAATACTTCATATTCACCTTCTGGTAGTGCATCAATTTCTTTTTCTACACTTGAATTATTACCATCAACAACTAATTCTTTTTTATAAACTTTATTTGCTGGTAAGCAAAATCCCCACTTTGGTTCATAGAAAGAATACTGATAAGGAATTGCATTTGGTAAGTCTTTGTTAATATACAAATGTTTCTTTAATTCGTCTCTTGTAATTTTTCCTTGAAATGGTTGGGAATAAACCATCAATGTTAAATCATTTTTCCATTCAATAATTTTTTCTCCATTAAATTTTACCCACGCTTCTTTGGGTATCCACTCATCTGGAACAGTCCAAGTTTCTAATTTAGTTCCACTTGGTATATTAATTATTTGGTCAAATCCTATAAGTTGACTTAAATATTGCAATGCACTGTCATAACCACTACCAAGTAAATTAATATTTAATTTTATTAAATCGGATATAAGTTGTTTAATCATATTTTTATAAGTTCAAATTCTAATTCAATCATTCCTGCTGAATTTTTTTCAGTAGTAGAATGATTTGCTTTAATAATAAATTTATCTAATCCTGGAACACCTAACATAGAAACTACTCTTTCTTCGTTCCAGAATGTTTTATGGTCAAAGAAATAAGCTCTCTTGTCATCAAGGTGTGGAAGTATGTGATAAGTCCTACCACCTTTTTTAAGAACTCTATGTATTTCTCTAAAAAGTTTTTCACATTCTTCGTCATCAAAGTGTTCTATTGTATGAGAACTTATTACTTCGTCAACTGTATTATCTGGTAGTGGTATTCCTTCTCTTACGTCCCAAACTATTTCTTGTCCACAATCTCTTACATCAATTCCTACATAACCTTTTTGTTTGCGTTCTCCACAACCTATTTCTAATTTAGGGACTAATCCAACTGGTAATCGTCTTTTTTGTATATGTAATGTTGTCATATTAATTAGGGTTAGTATAATTTTTATTCTTGACAAAACCACGCCTTTTGTCTCTGCGTTTTTCTATTCCTGCACGCCTGTCTACTGAATGGAATTTATCAAACCACCAACCACCTACTTTCTTTTCAAGGTTTGGGAAGTGGTCGTATCCCCACGCAGATAATCGTGCTAATAATAGAATAATCTTTTGTCTTATTTTCTGTCCAGGGAACATAAATTCCAAATTATGTTCTCCAACTAAAAATACAAACTCTCTTACTTTTGCTTTGTAACCATCTGAATATTTAAAGAACTTTTCTTCTTGAATATATGTATCGTCAAATAAATATCTTTGATAGAAACAAGAATTAGCAAGTGGGTTCATACAATTCTGATATATCTGTATTCCAAAATCTTGATATTCTTGTCTCAACCAATAATTTTCAAAACCATATTGTTTAGCGTATTCTGTATAAATTTCTGTTCCAGGAAAAGGCATTAAAGAACCAGATACTTGATAAAGAGAAACATCGTTCCAAGTTTTCTTTACATAATCTATTTGACTTTGAACGTGCTTTTCTGTTTCCCAAGGAAACCCAGTCATCATACAAGCATAAACTTCTAATCCTGCTTCGTGAGCCATTTTAACAGAAGTGAATTGGTTTTCTAATCTGACAAACTTCTTAACTCTTTCTAAACTTTCTGGGTCTGCAGTTTCAATTCCAAACGCTATTGAATGACAACCACTGTCTTTCATATCTTTTAGAATTTCTGGGTTTACTAAATTGGCTCTTGAATTTGCACGCCACATTACTCCCATTTCTTTCATACCTTTTGCGAACTGTCTTACCCTATCGTGGTTCATCATAAAACAATCATCTGCTATTGAAAATGTAGTAATTCCATATTTATCACGAACCATTTTCACGTATTCTAACATATGTTCTACTGGATGATATTTCATCTGTTGTTCATACACTTTGTGGTCGCAGAACGTGCACTTCCCAGGACAACCTCTACTTGTAAAAACTCTGTGAAATCCCTTAATTAGCCCATCTTCTCCTACGAACAAATCTTTATCAAATAATTCAAGATTAGGGTGTGGCAACCAATCTAAATTAATACGTGGTCTGAAAGAAGTATGTGCTATTGTGTTTCCACTCTTATAAGTTAATCCTAAAATATCTTTTAACTTTCTGGTTCCTTTCCAATAATTACATAACTCAAGAAGCGTTCCTTCCATTTCATTTCTAATAACTATATCTGCACCATTTTCTATACATTCTTCTGGACAATCTGTTGGATGAGCACCAAACACTGTTACTTCAATCTTTTCTTTCTTTAACCTGCGTATCGTTTCATAGACCATTAAAACATCAATGGTCATCATTGTTATTAAGACTTTGTCATAACCATTTGCTTTTGCGTAATTAGCAATATCAATGGGAGTTAATGGTTTTTTAAATGTATTCTCTATCAAACCAACTTCAAATCCATTGTCTTGGAGTATTTGCCCTACTATTCCCAAGTGAATATATGCCTCTGTTATTGGGGTTGGATAGATAAGTAAGATTTTGTTTTGCATACTAAATATTTAGCCAATTCATAAGAGCTAAAGAATATTGTTGAATATCCTATTGTTCCTATTATTGAGTTTTTAAGATATGGAAGTCCCATTATGTAACACTCGTAAAGTCCTGCCCAATTCATTGGATACCAACCCATAAATTGCCATACTGCATAGTTAGTTATTAAGTAGTAAATCACAGGCATTACTACAGTTCCTGCTGCCCAGTATTTTTTCCACAATGTCGCAAGTAAGAAACAACCATATACAGAAGCCATTAGTCTCCAATCATAATATCCTATAAAGAAATCTGTTATTGCCATTATCGTAAGCGGAATAACAAGTGCTTGTTTACGTGATAGGTAAACTCCACTAAAAAGTGCTATTGCTATTATTGGACTATAAAGCATTCCAAGTTCTGTATGTGCAAATCCTGGAATTAATCTTATTAACAGTCCTAGTGCTATAAAAAAATATATTAACATAGATTTATTATTTTAAGAATATTTTCATTACCTTTGCCATAACCTATGGCAGTTTCTTTGCGTTCTTCTCTTAAATGTTCTGGATGTTTTAGTGTCCACAATATTGTCTTGTTCAGTTCTTTTAATGGAACTTTATTTACTCCTTTAGTAAACTGATGCCTATAATCTAAATATCGTTTATCTCCACCCCTTTCTTTTGGTATCCACAGGTCTGCAATTACTACAGGGATATCCATTGCTTCTGCTAAATAGGCGAAAGTACTTTCTGATAAGGCTACGACACAATCTGTCACAGTTAAAAGGTCTATTACTTTGTCTAAGTGGTTTGGGTCAAATCTTTTACTAACAATAACGTTATCGTAAAGTTCTATCTGGTGTTCTCTTTCTAATGCCTTAGTAATTACCTTAGCTCCTTTAAGGTTTCTCAATTCAGAAGCAACTATTAGGTTCTCTGGTATATCTTCGACGTCCCAATGTTCAAGTGCAAATACTACGTTCTTTCCTTCGTGTTCCATTTTTGGTTTTAACCTGTTAAGAAATGGACAACCTGTAACGTGTATCTTTTCTGGTGGAGTTCCATACTTTACCAAATGTTCTTTATCCCATTGTCCCCAGACACAGATTACGTCTGAATCTAATTTCTCATTAAAAGGAAACTGAACTCTATCTATGCCGTGAACTCCTTGCTGATAAAGCATAACCTTTGCACCTCTTGCGTGAGCTTCGTGGATTATCTTTTTCCAACCACCTTGTTCTATCTCATTCCAAATAATAATTAAATCTGCTTTGCTTTGGTCTGCAACTAAATCATATTTACTTGCAATGTCTGGGATTATCTCATCAAGAACCGAGTTAAAATTATAAATACAGATTTTCATTGTTATAATCTAATTTTTATAAGTTCCTCAAATCTCTTTTTACTTTCTGGGTCTTCTTTACCATTTAATGTTTCTAGTTCTTTCCTGATTGCTTCAGATTTTTCTTTAAAAAATAATCTATAACCTGCTTCTTCCAATAATTGGTTTAATATTTTTCTTGTTAATTTTTCTGGTTCTTCAATTATAAATGAAAAATACTTGCTATCCTCCTTAAAATCTTCTACATTATTGATTTTGTTATTAGATTTTATGATTGTTATTTGCATATTATTTTATGAACATATTTTTAATGTTTCTTATAAGAGATTTATCTTGGTTAAGAACTTTAAGACCTCCCTCCTTCTGGCACGCCATCTCCCAATCAAGTGCAATCTTTTCAATATTTCTGTTTTCTTTTACCCACTCTTGTTGTTCTTTGGCTAACTTTTCCCTAAAGTCTTTGTCAACAATTAACTTCTCAAGTTTTTTATACCAATCTTCAAAAGTGTTTTTGGCTCTGTAAGTAACTTCTGATTTATAAGGTTCTACATCAGATGCTAATGTAACAGTTCCAACTGCTGCATATTCATAGAATTTAATATTAGATTTACCACGATTAAATTCAGTATCATCTAATGGACAAATTCCTATATCAAAATCTACTGACGACATAACCGATGGATGTAATGCAGGTGGATAGAATGGAGTATGGTCTGCTCTTAAATCTTTCATTTGGTCGTAAAAGTCCAGAGCTTCTTTGTAGTATTCATTTTGTTCTGGCATCATATTAGATTTTAAAAGCATAGAATACTGATACATTACAGCTTCTAATGGTTCTCCTGTCATTCCATAAATCTTAAAATCAAAGTCATATTTCTCGTGAAGTTTCTCTAATACATCTCCAACTAATTGAAGGTCTTTCCAGTGAGAAGCAGCACCCATATATCCTATTAAAAGTTTCTTATCTGCGTGAGGTCTTTCTTTGTAATCCTTAAAGTCTATTGCATTAGGAATTACAACTACTTTTTTCTTAGGATATAACTTTTTTACTTTTTTAGCTAAAATAAAACTCGGCGTTGTAACCAAGTCTGCTTCTTTAATTAAACCCTCGTATTGGTCTTTAAATACATTAGAAACAAACCTTGATGGATTAGATGGGTCTACTGCCCACAAATCATCATCAAAGTCCCAAATAACACGAGTTCCTTGTTTCTTGAAGCGTTTCATTGCTTCTATTGGTTTTGTTGCTTCTGGATAAATTCTACCCATAATGACAGTTGACGGAAATTCCATCATTTCATCTGGGAAACTATCACCAATAACTATTTGTCTCATTGTGTGTCCTCTTGCAAGAAGTCCTCTTGAAGGAACTTCTACTCTGTGATACCAAATACCACTTCTCCACGCAAAAGGAGTATCCACGATTTGTAAAATTCTCATTTTGAAAAATATTCTAATAATAATTTAAGTTCTTTTATTTCTGCTTGCTTTTTAGCAAGTTCTTCTCTTCTTCCAGTTTGTCCTCGTTGGACAATACATTCCATAATCCATTTCTCATTTAAGAGTTCTTGTTCTAATTGGAACTCAAAATGTTCCACAAACTTCTTAAATACTTTTCTCTTAAGTCTCCATTGTTTAAATTGTGTTAGTGCTTTTTTCATTGTCATTTCCTGACGCTCTCAGCTTATTTCCGTCAGGTTATAAGCCGAGAAACGACAATTATGTGAATAATTATTATGCTCCTGTGATGGTCACATTCCTAGCTCTCCTTCTATTATTAGTTGTAACTCCTGCACCATATACTGTCCAAGTGATGAAGTTAGAACCAATTTTTGTAGAACAAGGTCTGATATCCAAAGTAGGTGTTTTCTGCAAGATAAGGTCAATACAACCTTTTCTTCCAAAGTAGTGAGCTGTTCCAGTTACAGTTGAAGCTGCGGCTGAAGCTCCACCCATTGAGGATGGTGACATTGAAGAGCAAGCACCTGTTGGAAGGTTATTTGAGATATAAACTTGGAAACCAAGCCAATTTCCTGCATAACCGTTCTTTAAGGTTGCGTCTGCTGTATTGAACCCAGAAGATGCTGATTTAATTTCAATTAAAGAAGCAATTCTTGGGGATACAACTGCACACCAATCTCCCATTTCTTCAACATTGTTTTCACGCAAGACTTTTCTCATTCCTGCAAACAAGTCAATAATGTTAGTTGATGCGGCTGTGATAGTTCCTGTTGAACCATCTCCGAATACTGCGTTTCTATTTACTGCAGACAATCCAGTTCCAGCTACTGCTGTTGTTGAACTTGATGACCCGAGTATTCCTCTCTTAAATGCGAATGCGTCTATTACATTACCAAGTTGGTATCCAGCCTGTTGAGTTAAGTCAACTGCGACTGATACGTTTGCTTGCAATTTTTCTACATCATCAACGTAAAATGTGCAATGTTTCTTAGTTGACACGTTAATCGTGTCATATGCCCAGTCCTGGTCTGTCGCAGACAAATCAGTTCCTGGTGTGTAGGTTTGAGCTGACAAATCAGCAAACCTTGGTATTTGTATGGCTTTACCATTTGGTAAATATCTCTCTAATCGTGTGTTACACACCTTTAATGCAACTAATTGCTTATAAAGTGGTTGTTCAACCATAGTGCCCCACACTGTAGGAGTGATAGCCGATACATCGTTTGATACAATATCTGTAGGCATCTTTTTATTCTTTCCCTAACTATCAGTTTTAGTAGTGCCTTGCTTTCATAGGATTAATTCCATATTCATCAAGTATCTTTTCCTTTTCCTCAAAAGTTTGAGCTGCTAACAGCTTTTGCTCAAGAGTTTTTGGTTTTTCTACTTCAACTTGATTAGTGCTAGGGGAAAGAGCTTTACTTTTACTTACTTCTTCTCTATGTCCCCTTTGCCACAACTGATAGTTCTTGTCCTCACGAGCTGACGATAGACTTGTGCCTAACGCACCTGCTCGTAATCGCAATTCAGCTACTTCGTCAGTATCTAATCCGTTTGTTGCAGATTGAACTTCTAAAATAGCATCAACGTCTGAAATTGGAATTTTAGCTTTTGCTGCTTCTTCTTTGGCTAATCTTGCCTCTTCCACAGCCTTGGCTGCCTTTTCTTCAGCTGCTTTGGCTCTTGCATACAGACGTTTTTCTGTATCAGTGTGTTCAGTTTTTTGTGTGGTTTCTGTCTCCACTGGTGTTTGTTCTTGAGTTTCCTCAACAGGAGTTGTCTCTCCTTCGTTTTGCTGGTTTTCGTCCATATAATTTCCCTTTAATTATTTGCCTGTGGGTTCAGGACTTTAATTATATTTTGGTTTTGAATTTTGTGCTGTCTTTACATCTAAGAAATTAAACAAGTTTTCTAGTATTTCACACGCAACCTTTCTTGACTGAACATTTTCTGGTGTTAGTTTTTTAATGTCAGACATCTTTTCAATATTTTCTGTAATCCAAATCTTTAATGCTTCTCCATTAGCTGTCCCCCTTAATTCTTCTAATTGTTTTTGTGCATTTATATCCATTAAATTGTCTGTGTTTTAGCACCAGGCATTGGTGTTTGTATTTGTGGCATAGCTGAGACTCCCCCTCCGCCTTGTTTATTTGCTTGAACTCCTGCTATCTGAACGTCTAATGGTTGTTTTTGTTGTGGGATAATATCATTTAAGTTAATTCCACCATACTCTGCTGCCATAAATAACATTTTCTTTGTTGCTGGGTTTTGCTCCCACTGTGGACTTGCTTGCATAAATTGTAATAAAGCGAATATAGTAGCGTTCTTTACTCTGGTATCCACACTTTCTCCTGTAATATCAATATCAATGTCGTATTTTGTATCTTTGTAAAAATCTTTTGGAATTGTTTTTTGTATTTCTCCATTCTTTTTTATAGCATTTTCTATTGCAATTCCAATAACTTCTGCATCATAACTTGTTGGAAACTTTCCATTAAGATACATATTCACAACTTCTTTGGCTACCATATTATCTTTAATCATAGAAACATAAGTATCTAAATCTTTTCCAACTAATCTTAAAGTATGTTCTTTAGAAGATTCTCTTTCCCATTGTGGGAGTATATCTTCAAATAACATTTCTTTTACATCTAAAGCAATGTTCTCCTGAATAGTTTCAAAATATGAAAGTGTTTGTTGAAGTGCTATCTGTGCTGAACCAAGCGGTGTTCCAGCTGGTAGTCTTTCTCCCTGAACTACATCATAAGCCAAAGTAAGTTCATCCCTATTTCTTATCCACCTATTATGGTCATCGTTAAAATGTGCCAAGTTGTTGTCGGCAATATTTACTTGATTTAAATCCCCACTTGAAGTATCAACAACATCACCATTTTTCTTTTCTGTAAGCAAATTCTTTCCACCAAATGCTGGGTCCTGACTTTTGAATAAAACTATTGCTCTCCAATAAGAAGCCTTTGATTGTAAATTATTAGTTTCATTTTCTCTTATCTGTGGTTCAAATAAAGTTTCTACAACTCCAATTCCTAACCATCTACCTGGAATTTTTTCCAAATGGAATTCTCTATACGGGTTTTCATCTACTTCATCAGAACCCAATACTATTCCTTTATAAGGAACACTTCTGTTATTTTGCTCGTCTTCTTCATTTATTCCAACATCTGCCAAATAAACCCTCCTATAAGTCCAATTTCCTTTTTCATCTTCTACTTCTCCATATCTTTCGTAAACCATTATGTGTCTAATATCGTTCATCTGTCTGAACAAATCTATTGTTTCTTGAACTTTAGTTTTATCCCAACCCATTTCTTTAGCAACTTTTCTAAATTCCATTACTGTATATGGGTGTTTTTCAATTATGTAATTTGCTTGGTCTAAACAATCTGCACTTTGTTCTACAATGAAATTTCTTAAGTCAACAAAATAAATATCTCCATTAACAATTTTCAAAACTACAGAACCAAATATTGGGAGTTCTTGAAAAATCCTATTAAGAACTTTCCCAAACTGTTCGTCTTTCATCCAGTATTTCAAATCTCTTTCCATATACCAAGTTTTCAATGGATTTCCACCATCTGCAGTTAAGAGGCGAATATTCTTTGTGTCAAAATCAATCGCTTTAGAATAAACCTTACAAGGATTTTTGTTTATATTGTAAAAATATTTTTTATCTCCATCTTCATCAATTTCTCCTGACTGGAATTTAGAAAGATACTGAAAATAAATCTGTTCTATTGTTTGTTTTTGATTAAACAAAAGACCAGGTACAATTTGTATGTACTTATTTTCAAACGCATCTTTCTCTTGATTAATACGTTTTAATAAATTATTTTCCATAATTTTTTAATTAGTTCCCTGTGTGTGCCCAGATAAGATACATCACCACTCGCATTGGTCATATATACTCGTCTATTTAAAGTGGGTACTCACCACTATGTATACGTGTATTCCAATGTTGTAGATTCGTTATTTATTTGAAATAACTAAGTCTCTTGGTGTCTATGGTCTGCAGACCCACCTTGTATCTGAGCATACATAGAGAACTAATTTTTTATTAAATCTTTCCATTTGGGAAGATTTTTTAATTCTTTTTCTTCTGCGAAGTTTATTCCTTCATTAAAATTCCAATCAACTCCAAATTGAAGTGGTTGATTAATATCTCCTGTATCTATAATATTTATATTTTTCCAAACAGTCAGTTTACCATCTATAATTGTGTGTTCAAATTTCTTTATCCACAAAGGAAGTCCTGCTTCTTTTAATTTTTCGTTTACCATTTCGTTCAATCTTATTGCATCTTCTTTACTTGATAGCCAAATTGTATTAGCAGGAATTAACCAAAATGTAAATCCATCTATTCTACCTTCCTTTAACATTAGTCGCATTGCCTCAATTCTATGACAACCATCTACAATGTGATATGGTTCAAAATATTGATTATAAGTCAAAACAGTAAGGTCATACCTTTCTGGATATTTTAAAGTAAGTTCATCTTTTATTCCTTTTTCGTATCTTTCTAATTTTCCTTCAAGTGCTTTTCTATCATTTATAAAATCCAACTGTTCTGTTCTTTTGTCAACTATCTTAAACTGGTCTATATTATCTTTGGTAATACGGACTTTTTTTACATCACCTGCATAGAAAAAAGGCAATGCGGAAATTACTTTTTTATTTTGTTCCCGTATTTCTTGCTCCATTTTTTAGCTAATTTAGGTTTGTTTGTATACATCCACTTTTTTTGTTTTTTGGATTTAAATGGACTCATTGAAAATATCTTCTACTAATTTTTCTACCAATTCTGGTTTAACAGAACCTTGTGGGGTTCTATCAAACACTGTTGGTATTTTTTCAACTAAAAAGTTTACTACTTTAATTTTATCAAGTGTAGTAACTTTGTCAAGGGTGTCTACATTTGTCTCTTTTTTTGCTTTTGCCATATTATTTATACTGAAATCGTCTTTCTCTGACAGGTTGCGACCTTGCTACTAATATTTCTTCAACCCGTTTGGGATTAAATTCCCAGTAAGACAACATCGTTGCTATTATTAAGTCATCGTGGAAACCTCTTGATGCTCCAGCACCCATTCTTGATGCTTCGTCAGACCATACAAAAGATTCCATTTCATTTATTATTTTTAAGTTTAAAATTCGTGGTACATTATTTCTTAACAATTCTTGGAAGTGAGTTATCAATGCTTGTTTAGTTGTCCAGCTTGTTACAAATCCTAATCGTTCACTTTCTTTCTTTGTCTTATAATCAAAATGTCTTCGTCTATAAATCTTTAAATCTTTAATATGTTCCAATAAAGAACTCTTATTCACTTCTGGAATTATTAAAGGTTTGTTGTAATGATAATATAAAAATTTAATCTTATCAGCTAATTCTGGTATCGTGGACATTCCTGTATAAGTCGCTACTATGCTCCCATTCTCTGATGATACCACAACTGCAGATGGGTCTACAATCCCCTCAGACGGGTCAACTCCAATTTGATACATTAAATTTCTTGGTTGTTCATAAATCTCACATCCTTCTTTTATCTCAATGGGTTTTCTTGTTTCTTTTTTAAGTCTTGCGATATATTCTTTAGCGAACACAGTTCCTCTAACTAAAATAGACATATCCCAAACTCCATAAACAAATCTTCTCACATAACTATCGTCTCTGTTCATTCTGTCTTGTACGAAGTCTTCTGGGAGATTTTCACGATTGTCTAACATAGAACCTTCAATTAAAACTGAATCCTTAACCTTTTTTGGAAACCAGTTTCCATCTTCATCCATCCACTTGTCCTCTTTAAAATAATGATAAGCCCAGAAATTAGCGGGGTTAGTAGTCATATTGCCTTGTCTTGGGTAGTCCAATTCGCCAGGTGGTGCTTTCATTCTCATTGTATCATTTAGCTTCTGAAACACATCATATTCAATTTCTTCTAACTGGTCTAAGAAGTAAGCACCTATATTTAACGACTTGGTCTTTTGTTCTGCTTTTTTCATTTCAGCCACATCTCCAGACTGCATTGAGTCCAAACCCATTAAGACAATCTGAGACCCATTAGAGAAGTTTATCAATCCGTCTTTTACACGATACTCATACTCCTTAGCAGGAACTATCTTTCTAAAATCATTAAGCGTAGTCTTCTCAATATCCGAGATATGTTTTCTTCCTAATAAGACTCTAATCCCAGGAAAACACTTACAAATAAGATACATCTTCACTACCAACGCCAACGATTTCCCACAACCTCTTCCACCTGAGAATAGTATAAACTTGTGACTCGTATCTAAATCAGAAATAAATTCCGATTGTTTCTCATTAAACACATACCGTCTTCCATTCAGCTCAAGCTCACGCACCTTAAATCGTTCACCTGTATCAGGGTTTATTCGCTTTTCCACTAAGGAACGACCTATTTCTACCCATTCGTTAGATTCCGCCATTTTTTCCACATTCAGCACAACCGAACCAAGTAGGCTCACCACAACCTACGCATCTATGTTTCTTTAGTCCGAGTCGTCCCGAACGTTCCTCTAAATTATAATTCAGTCCAGTCCTTTTACTCACGTCAGTAATCTCGTGCTCTTCTCCAGTTATGTGATTAACGAACTTCCCCGAAGTTACGCTAACTGGTGTTACGCTATTCGTAACGCTAATTTCTGTTACGCTATCGCCTCTACTTGCATAAACACGACACGCAGTAGAGCAGAACTTACTGGTAGTTCTTAGTGCTTCATATTCTTTGTTACAATATTGACAACTTTTTTTCATAATGTTGTAATTAAGTTAGTTTTTTTGGTCTGTGTGGGAAGGGTATATCACTATTTTCCTCTCTGTAAATGACTTTTCCATCCCCCCCCGTCCTTGTTTGTTTTGTATTATTGCTTTGTAGATTAGTTTATGCTATATATCATTAAATTGATATGGTAGATTATATGACTTTGGTTGATGTTTTGGAGTGTGAGTGTATAATGTTAAACTATTCCACATTCTTATATATTTACTTTATATTTATCTTTTATTTTTAATTCTTACCAATTCATAGCTTACATTGTTTATTTTTTTAACTGATAAACAGCCACCGTCTGCAACTCTTTTAACACTGTAAAACTTATGTGAAGCGTGTTTGGGACAAGCGTGCAATCTACTACCATATAATTGGATGAAATAAACTCCATCATAATAATTATCTTCTCCACATATGACGCATTTGTCGTTGTCTTTGTAAAGTTGAGTTTTGTACTTGTTATGAATTTCCATTTATTCTATAAAAAGCATTTTTTAAAAGCAACAATGCTTCTTTTGCTTTAATTTTTTTATCACATACAAAACTTATTTTTTTACCCTTGTAAACTACTACTATTTTTATTTTTTCCATAGTATTTTATATTAATAATAATTATTTTAGTACTACAATGATTTTATCGGGTTCTTTGGTGTCTTGAACTATTGGCTCAACACGACTTAAATATAGGTTTATCGCTTGATTCGAAATTCCACCATTTTCGGACTTGATATTACTGGCTAATTTATCTGCTACTTCTTTTTTACCTATAGAGTCTTCAAGATAGTCTTTAAAATACTTTTGCTCTATTGCTTGATATGTTTTGGTATTTTCTATTGAATAGGTTGTCGTTGTTGGTTTATAATTTGCAACGATCTTAGCATCTTCTTTTGTTTTACCTGAAACGACCGCTTTAATGTACTTTGCGGTTTTTGTTCTAAGGTTGGGTTTTTTATGATATGACTTCTTTACTTGTTGCATATATGCTTTTTTATGCTTTTTTTCTTTATAATAGGGCTTTTTATAGGGTTTTGTCAATGGTGAGCTATTTTTTACGCTTTAAAATGCGATTTGCGGGGCTTTTTAGTGAATAGATGAGTATTACATCGGTTTTACTCCAAAAGTGGTTAAAATGCTTTTATTAGCATAAAATTGCTATTTTAAGCTATTTTATACTCTTATTTATACCATAGCTTGAAATACTTGACAAAAAAGTTATCCACAAGTGTTTAATATATAGGTATTGACACAGATATTGCAATAGAATATAATTGACTTAGATAATAAATTAAATAGTGGCTTGCTATTTTACAATTAAAAAATGAAATACATAAATAATCCAAATACAAAATGCACTTGTAGCAATCCAAAACATCACGCATTCTGGATTCTTAATAAAAAGAATATCATAACATCAATTAAAAGAATAATTGAAACTCAAAACATCAATTATCTTACAAAAGATTGTTATGATTTTCTACATAATTTATCAGGATTTATAGCTCATTATGATATAAACGGATTTATGGACTATTACAACAACATTGCATTATTAGTAAAAGATTTACAGAACAGCTCCGATTTATCAGATTTTGAAAGATATATAACAGATAAGTATTTTTCAGAAGGGGAACAAAAAATGTATTATGCAGACAAAGCAGAAGTATTGAAAAATATAAAAAGTATTGTTGACAAAATAAAAGTAAAAGAATTTCCAAAAACAATTTCTTATACTGAAAATATATTAGCAATATAACAGATTTATAGCAAACATAATTTACAAGCCGAATTGTGTTTGCAATTAAATCTATTATAAAAATAGATTAGTTATTTAACAATCAATACCTTTGGTAAATATAAATAATTAACCGAAGGTTTAGGCGGATTGATTACAAAAAAAATATGAAAAAAACATTATCATTTTATGATTTTTGCGACGAGTGGGAAAAGTGGGAAGATAGAAAAAATACTTTTTCTTATGAAGGAAAAAAAGCATTGTTTGAATATCTTGAAGAATACGAAGAAAGCACAGGGGAAGAGATAGAACTTGATATCATAGCATTATGCTGTGATTATACAGAATATGAAAGCTTTGAAGAATTCAAAGCTGATTATTCAAACATTAAAACGCTGGGAGAATTACAAGATAGAACACAATACATACCAATTTATAACAACGACGGAACGGAAAGTGAACGATTTATTATTCAAAACTTTTAGTTTATCCTTATTACACAATAGCACCGCTTGGCTATTGTGTAAAATAGGGGAAATTAAAGACACCTTGCACATTAAAAAAATGAAAATAAAAGAATTGAAAAAAGAATTAAAAACAAAATTCAAAAAACTTTTTATAGATATAGAAAAAGATGAAAATGGTCAATGGCTTAATATATACAATTTTGAAAACAAAAAAGATATAATTGGGGTCAATGTATACGATAACACTATTAATCTGTATAATCTTGACTACAACGGTGATGATGCTTGGGAAGTAATTAATTTTTTGAGAGAAAATTATAATTTTAAATTAGAATAGTTATTTTTTATCAAACCTCAAACAAGTTTACAAGGTGGCTTGGCTTGGGGTTTGAAATAAAGATAATTAAAAACAAAAATATGATAATAAAAAAAATAGGTGATATTACGATCTCGGTAGATGGTCGCAAAACAAACAATCACAATGATAAAGATTTTTATGGCAAACGCAAAACAATGTATATTGCAAGTAAAAATGGGTGCGAGGGTTTTGATTATACAATAGAAAAAGCAATTAAAAACCTTGAAAATGTTTTGAAATTAAAAAAGTAAAATGTCGGATTATTATAATTAAATAAAATAAAAAAATGAAAACATACACACACGAGATAATAAAAAAACATAACACACAAACAAGAAATGCTAAAATGGCGAAAGCTCTTGAAATGTCGGCAGAAGCTATTACTGCTCTCGGCATTTTCGGACTTGGCTTTTTGTATTTTCTTTTTGTGGTATAAAAAATGAAAAAAATAAAAGTAAAAGTAAATAACAAAAAATATCTTATTATGCACGACAAAGATATTTTACATATTTACGAAATTATAAACAAGAAAGGAGCTGGTAAATTAGTATTTAAAAGACAATAATATGATTTTAAAACTTATTTTATTGGGTTTGGTGGTGGCTCTTTGGGTAGCCCACGCTTGGCACAAGTCAAGTGATGTTATAGACAATATACAATAGTTATACACAGGTTAGGGTATTGCATTTGGTATTGCAATATGCTATAATAGAATTAGAACATTAAAAATATATCTACTGATGGGGGAATAAGACACGAGGAGAAAAAATAAAAAAATGTTAGATTACAAATTTATTGAACTTATGTTCGTAAAATACAGCAAACATTTACAAGATGTTGTTGCAAGTATTGAAACATTAGTTGACAATTACGATAAACAAATTATTCCCTTACAAAAAATAAATGATCCTTCAAAATATGGAGGACGCATAAAAGAGTTAGAAGCAAAAAAGGCAGAGGCATTTAAAAAACTCTCCGATGTTTGCCCCAACATAGAAAAAATGAGGCAACAACTTTCTGAAATACAAGAATTTATTTCAGAATAATTAAACTAAACTCTTGTCCGTTTCCCCATCAGTAGATATGGGTTGTCTTGGTTGAAGGTTTTAGGGTTGCCTTGTTGATAACATATAATAAGAATAAACGCCCACGCTGGCGACTTCGGTCAAAAGATTTACTCTTATTAGTTAGATACTCGGCAATACCGCCTTATTAGTGGGACTTTATGACAAAAGACAACAACACTCGCCTTTACGGCTCGGTTTTAGGGCTTTTGCCGAATAACATAAAGCCTGTAATATAATTAAATAAAAAAAATATGAAAATAACAAAAAAAGAAGCATATTGTTCTTATTATAAAAAGTCGGAAACTATAACTTTTGAAATAGAGTTTGAAGACGGAAAAACGGAAGAATTAGAAATTACTTGTTGGGTTGTTGAAAGCGATATAGAAACAGACGCAGGAAAAGATTTAAGTGAAGAAAGTCAAAAAGTTTATGACTCTTTGACAGAAGAACAACAACAAGAAATTGACAATTTTATTTTGGAATTATAATTAAATAATTAAAAAAATGAATAAAGAACTTAAACAAGCAATAATAAAATGGGTTATAGAGAACGAAAATGCTTTGCAATTAACCAATGACACAACAAACCAATTCAAAGCATATATTTTTGATGAAAAAGGAGAATGGCTTATAGGAGGTCAAGAAATTTCAAATTTTATTGATAAATTTATAGACCTATACACAGAGTATGAACCTTTATAATTAACTCGTGGTATTTTGCAAGTGGTGGGCAATATTTTCTATTTTTGCCTATCTATACTCATCGACCAGTATAGAAAAGGTTTTAGTTTCTTGCCTACCGCTTGCAGAATGCCACCAGACGCTTAAAAATAGGGCTACAATCAATTATTAGGTGGCGAGCAACAATGTGAAGCGTAGGAACAACGCAATAGCACAAGACGCTCTTAATTGCCTCCCTTGAATGAAAGCATAAGCCATCACCCAAAACCTATGATTTTATTATTAATACTCTTTTTCTTAATATCTCTCTTGTGCTTGTTAGTTTCAATAAGACACGCAAAAGAGATAACAGACTACGAGATATGAAATGACAGAAATTGAAAAAGAACAACACAATTTACGCACACTACCAAAAGAAGCCACGCAAGAATATGAAATTTATATGAAGTCTCACGCAGAAGCTCCAGACTATGAAGATTATTGTCAAGCTCAAAGTTTAGAAGAAGCCTCAGAAATATTTGCAATTAGATTAAATAGGGTTTATGCTCAATATGATAGTGAAAGCGACGAAACATATGAAGGCGACTGGGACGCAAGAGATTTGATAGATTTTGTAAGAAAAGTTGACCCCTCTTGACACGCACATATACAATTTGCTATAATGGCTATAACACTTAATCTTGTAACGGGGATTGAGGGTGAAAATCTCTCCCTTTCCGTTACAGGGGAGGGATTTTTGTTTATCACCAATACTGATGGGAAATCGTAGGCGAACCTATTAGCGACTCATCAGAAGCCATTAAATAATAGGATAAAGGGGGGAAACTTCACTCACGAGTTGGCGACACCCTTATCGTATAAATCGTTAAGTTGAATTTCTTTTGCGATTTATAGATTACGCATTGTGGGGGCAACCATAAGACCTATGCAATGTAGAGTTAAGAAATGTTATTGCCGATAAAATAGCGGACAAACAATAACTAAACACCAAAAGTAATAGCTTGCTATGGCTTTGGGGGTATTCTTATCTTCAAGTTGGAAAGCCCCCTTGACAAGTAAGCAATAACTATGAATAAAATAGAATTAAAAGAGTTTGAATTAAAATTAAGACAAAAAAAATTAGAACAAGCACAACATTAAAAAATATGAATAAAGATTTAAAAGAAATTATATCAACAACAGTGTTTATCATAATATTTATTTTAATTTTAATACAAGGATTTGTATTTTTTAACTCTTTAATAAGTGAAAAAAGGCAAAACTTTGAAAAAATTATTAACTATAAATTATGAATTATAAAGAAGTAAAAGAAAATTTAAATGCTATAATGATAATTATAATGGGTTTGGGTTCGGTTATATTTTTAGCATATTGTTTATTAGTCGGTTTTGATTTTGTTTTTGAAGAGTATAACACAGCAAAAAAAGAATGCCTTAATGGTAATCAAAAAATGTGTAAATATTTAGATATTTATTTTATTAAATAATATAAGCGTAATTAAAAAATATGTATGAGCTTAATATCAAAATACATAAGAAATCGTCAGTTAAGATTGATTAAAGAAGGAAGATGTAAAATTTGTGGTAAAAAAAGGAATTGTTTTAGTAAGATTTATTGTTTAGAACATTTAATAAAACAAAGAAAGCACAGACAAAATTCTTATTGGAAACATCGTAAAAAAACACTGGCTCGGCAAGCTAAATGGAGAAAAACCCATCCGAAGTGGTGGAGAAAGTATAACTAATAACATAAAACTATGTTAGATATAGAAAAAATTAAAAATACTATCATACAAGGCGATTGTTTGGAAGTTATGAAACAGATACCAGATAAGAGTGTGGATTTAGTGCTTACTGATTTTCCTTATGGAGTAAATTATGAATACGATACTTGGGTTGATACCCCAGAAAATCTTACAGAATTGATAAAGAAAGCAATGCCTGAAATTTTAAGAATTGGCAAAAGAGTTATTCTTACTTGTGGACATACTAATATATGGAAATATCCAGAAGCAAATTGGATAATGGCGTGGGTAAATCCAGCAGGAGCAAATAGAAATTCTTGGGGATTTACTTGTTGGCAACCGATACTTTGCTATGGAAAAGATGTTTATTTAGCAAATGGTTTAGGTGCAAGACAAGATATTATAATTCATAATGAAACTTCTGAAAAGTGGGGACATAGTTGTCCTAAGCCAATAGAATTTTGGAAAAAATTACTTTTAAGAGGAAGTATAAAAGAAAATGACACTATTCTTGACCCATTTCTCGGCTCTGGCACAACCGCAGTCGCCTGCAAACAATTAAAACGCAACTTCATAGGAATTGAAATATCAGAAAAGTATTGCGAGATAGCCAGACAAAGATTAAGGCAAGAGGTATTGTTATAAACAACTTATCCACTTTTAGGGGTATTGCAATGGGGGGTAAAATATGATATAATAGTAGTATAGAGTATTTAATGGTCGGTGCTTCAAACCAGATTTAGCTACTGGGGGATAGGCGAATTGACGCCAGATGACCTAACCAAGGTGCAACTGAAACTAAACCTTCAACGTAAGGGCGGTGGTGTGTAGGGTATGAGTAATGCTCAGAGAGTACCCACAAAACAGAGATTGCACATAGGAAGCAGTAATTTCTTATAAAGGACTTCTGCTGTACTTGCAAGCACCGAGTATTAAGCACTCTATTAAAGACGCAAAACATAATAATTAACTTTAAACAAACTATGCCTGCGAAACCATACGAAACAACTATAAGAAGAAATAATGCTCTCTACACATTATACAAAGCTGGGTTTGACCATAAATGGATATACACAGAAGTATTCAAGATGAACAAAGCCAACTTTTATAGTGTAGTGAGAAAAGCAAAATGTCAGGAGAAGCAAGAGAAATAAAATTTAGAGCGTGGGATAAAAGAGAGAAAATATTAGTTTATGACAATGAAAATAATTCAACTGATTATTGGGATGGAGTAATGGCGTCAGAAATTGGATTGTTAAATTCATTATTAGATAATAAAGAATATATCTTAATGCAATACACAGGATTAAAGGATTATCATAAAAAAGAAATTTACGAAGGGGATATTGTAAGATTTTTAGAAACAAGTGGTTATGATTTTGAAGAGATTGTAGAAAATATGTGGGATATTAGAGACCATTGTTGGGACAAAAATGTTGATTATGAAGATATAAAAGTCATCGGCAACATTTACGAAAATAAAGAATTATTAAATAAATAAAACTATGAGTGCAATAAAAGAAACAGTCATTGCCTGTAAGCAATGCAAACGAAAATATGTAAATATAGAAACTCAAGGCGAGATATGCGACAGTTGTCAGCAAGAAATGATGTCAGAAGCCAACCTATATTCTGCTCTAAAAGAAACACGATTACAGTTTAGTAATATGAGTATATCAAAAATAGCTAAAACAATTAAACAAATCTTTGATAACGCTGAAATAAAAGCTCTAATCAAAGATTTAGAAAATGGCATATAGTCCACAAGATAAATTAGATTTCGCAATTAAAGATGCAAAATACAGTATAGGAATGAGCAGGGGTAATTCTCTTGCTTGTGCTACTCAATTAGCTTGTGCTTTAATTGAAAAAGCATTACTTAAACAGGATAACTTTGAAGACTTTGTTTATATGTACGCAGACAAATTTCATCACTTTAATCAAGTTAGCATAGACCAGGATTTTCAATCTTGGATTGAGATTAATAAACCAAAACTTTTAGAAGAATTAGGAATAGTAGATTTTGAAAAAAACATAATTCAAGAAGGTGCAAAGTTATGAAACAAGAAACAGTAGAAACAATAATGATTCTTAGTTTTATATTTAATTGTATAATTACATTTTGTATGGTTGGAATATTTGCTAAAATATTAAGTTTATGATTATTGAAGCTATCCACGATTATTACAATACTCCACGAGATAAAAAAAGAGTTGTTGGTAGATACTACGCTTCTGAAATAAGTTCTATTATTAAAGGATATATAACCACAGGGAACTATTTTACTCAACGCATAGCAGACAAGAAAGGACAAGCTAATATGTTTAGGGGTTCTGCTATGGAAGACCACTTAGTCAAAGTCTTGAAAGAACAAAAAGTAGAATTTACCACACAAGACCCTATTGAGCTTAAGATTAAAGACTTTGTAATATCTGGTAAATTAGACTTTAACTTTAAAGATTATATCGTAGAAACAAAATGCCCTGAGAATATCACAAATGGTGTCCCTGATAAGTGGAAATGCCAAATGGAATGTTATTACAGGGCAACTAATAAAAAAGTTTATCTGGGAATATTTGATAAAGTTGGTGAACACATTATTCGCTTCTTTCCTTATGAGCCTTCGGACTTGTTATGGGAAGAAATAAAAACCAAGATATCAGATTTTCACAGAAGATTAAAAAAGAAATATGAATAAAATATGTTCAAAATGTCAAAGAGCAATGGTGCTAAGAAATAGTGCAAGGGGTCAATTCTATGGTTGCTCTGGCTATCCTAATTGCAAGAACACAGAACCTCTTGAAGGTTCAAAACCAAGTGGTGGTAATCCTAATGGTGGTATGGAAATTATTGGAGAAATTTTGTCAGATATTCAAGTAAAGGTAAACGCTATCTATAATATTATTAACAAGGAAATACCACAAGAGTAATTAAAAACCCCTTAAAACGCAAATTTAAGCGTTTAGGAGCATTTTAAAATGATATATGAAATCAAACAGCTGGAGTGGAAGGGCAAAATTCCTTACGCTTCAGTCAGAGACTACATTGCTAAAGACCACATATCCAAGAAAAAAACTCTAAGAATAGTGTTCAATAACTTTTATATGGACTTAAATCCAACTCAACTAAAGAAACATACTGTTATCATAGCTAATAAAATTAAAAGTATTGTTTATCCAGACCAGTATTACTATATTTACTCTTACAAGTGGTCTCCGAAAGATTGGAAAAAAGAAGAAGCAGAATTAAAAGATAAAATAGAAAAAGGTATTTATTAAACTAAAAACTTATGGACAAAAAACAAGACATCTGTTATGTTTCAGAAAAAATAACAATCATAAGACCACAGCTTAAGAATAAGATTTTTAATGAAGAAGATTATAAGATAATTCAGACTTATGATGAGAATGGAGACAAAGTAGTCTGGCTAAGAGCCAAAGTAGAAAAAAATTAAAAGATATAAAAATATGAAAATAATACAAATAATTTATTGTGGTAATAAAATAGCTGGATTAGACGAAGATGGAAATTTATACGAATGGTATCCTGATAAATATAATATTTATGGCAGTAGTGGAAAATGGATTTTATGTAATGTTAATTATTAAATAAAACTAAAATGTCCATCTTAAACTTCTTAAAAGCAATCTTCACATTTGATATCTGCGACTTAGCAAACCTTGACTGGAAGCTAAGTGATAAAGATGTGGAGGAAATAAATAAACAGCTATTCAAATGAAACATTACAAAAGCGTATTTGAAAACGAGCAAGAATTACTAAAATCATTGATTGATATTCATTTACAAGGAAAAGATATTGAATGCGACCCAATGTATTTTAAAGGTAATTTTTACAAAGACGGAGTAAATAAGCCAAAATACAAATTTGATATAAACCCACAAGTAAAAGATTGCGAAAAATGGGATGCTTGTAATTTAAGGTTAAAAGTAGGTTTGGGAAAATTAAATAATTTAATACTTGACCCACCATTTTTATTCGGAATACACGGAAAGACAAAAGATTATTATTCAAGCAAAACTCATACAATTTATAAAGATTTTAACAATTTAAAAAGTGATTATTATTCTTTATTGTGCGAAGCAATGGCATCACTAAAAAAAGGCGGAATACTTATTTTCAAATGCCAAGATTATACAGATAGCAAGACAACAATGACGCACGCATTAGTTTATAATTGGGCTAATGAAATAGGATTTTATGCAAAGGATTTAGCGATATTAGTGAAGCCGAATAAGATTTACAATGGAAATACAGCTCAAAGACACCTTAGAAAGATACATACATATTTCTGGGTGTTTAAAAAATAACCTCTCCTTAATGCCAGAGGAGAAAGAAAATGAATAAAAAGAAAAACAAAAGAAAGAAAGTAAAAGTTGTTAAAAAGTATTATCCTACAACAGATAATACAACAACATATAATCCCGACTGGGATAAAGATTATAAAATTAAAATAATTTCTTAATATGAAAGAAAAAATCATACAAATTTCTATTTCAGATTCACGATTATATGCACTTACGAATATGGGCAATATATTTTATTGGAAAGAAAAAATTATAAGCAAAAATGGGGAATTAGTAAAAGAGATTTATGGGTGGGTGAAATATGATTTACCTTCTTTCAAAGATTAGTCCCTTACAAACTTTAACCACTCCTCAATGACAGAGGAGTCAAAGTAATGAATAAAGAGATAATAAAACTTCTATCTATACTTATGGAGAATGAAACGGATAGGCAAATATATCACAAAGAAATCTCTATGTTATTCGGAATGTTAAAAAATAATTTATACCAACCAATAAGTAATTGTAAAGAATTAATAAATGGTAAAGAAAAAATATCTTATCACGATTGGAATATGAGAGAGCACGGAAAATGCTTTTGCAGTTTAGAAGATTAGCCCCTTACAAACTTAGTTAAGAGTGTGGTGGGTTCATATTGGTCGGATATGGGGACGGATAAAGTCATTCCACTTAGATATAATGTACATATCAAGATGGTTAGTCCCGAACGTATCCGCCCATTACGAGTCCATCACAAGTGGTGGGTTGGTGGGGGAAATAGTGTGGACGAGAACTGTCAACAGAAAAGGCAACACGCCTCAGTATAAATACTAAACTCGTAGAGGCAATGCGGAGTTCAAATTCTCTGCTTTCCCCACAAGCCCATCACAATTATTAACCAAATAAAACTATGGAAGATTTAGATAATTATATTTTATGTCAAAAATGTCAAACAGACCCTTGTGAGTGCAAAGAGCCACCCACAATGCAGAAGAATTGGGTTGAAGGACTACAAAACATTTTATCACAAGACAGAATAAAAACTGCTTATACTGATGAGATTATAGCTTTTATCCACCAGCAAATAGAAAAAGCCAGAGCAGAAGAGAGGGAAAAGATTTTTATAGAAATTGAGAAATTGGTTGAAGGTGGACAGAGAATAATTACAGAAATAAAAAATAAGTTTGAATGAAAGAGTACAACTTCACCTTGCTCGGGCAGATCCCAGCAAAAAAGAATAATTACAGATTTGGTAAAAATAGATTTTATAATGCTAAGCAAAAAGAATTAGACGAGTTTATATTAGATTTAACAAACCAAAGAAACAATTATGATGCAAGGGACGACTTTCCAATAAAAACTCAATGTGAGCTAAATTTGGAGCTTTGGCAAGGAGATAGAACAGACTTAGACAATCAAATTACTACTATTTGTGATTTATTACAAAATTCAGGCATTATTGCTAATGATCGTCAGATCAAGCACATAATAGCCCACAAGGTCGTTGAAAATAATAAGCCAATAGTACATATAACATTATTTGATAACATAAAATTATAATTAAAAACAATAAAAATATGGAATTTAATAAAACATATTACGAAGAAAAAAAACAAAAGTTAATTCAAAAAAATCAAAGATTAATGCAAGAGCATATAAATAACTCATTAAAGTTTGCAGAAGATGTAAGAGAGCTTAATCAAGACTTGCAAGAAATAGAAAAAGCACTTGCAGAAAAAGTAGAAACAAAAGAAAAAAAATAAATGGTTTATAAAAATCCAGATATAGCTATTCTTCTTAAAAAAAGATTGAATATGGGAAGACTATTTTTTGGATTTAAAAAGTAAATGCAAGATACAAAACCTAAAAAAATCTGCTGTATCTGGTGTGGGAAAGAAATGCCAGAAATGAATAAATTAAAGTTATGTAGTGATGAATGTCTTGAAAAATATAGAATGGCGTATTATAATTCATACAATAAATCATTAAAAAAAATATATGACAATAGAACAACTTCAAGTTGAATTAGACGAAATAAACAAAGAAATCTCTGCATTAAGAGACAAAGCTATGAAAATTGTAGGTAAAATGGAATTGCTTGCAGAACAGAAAAAGCAGGAAAAACCTGCTTAAAGTATTGACAGTTATACTTGTTTATGATAAGATATAGATAGGAACGATAAATGTAAGAGCTTTTCAGCCACCCGTAAGGGTGGTCTTTGTTTTAGCGAGACGACCACAACATCAACGCAGTAATTAAAATCATTACAATTACACATATATGATTTATATATTTTTCAATAAAACATATAAACCATTCAGACCATCTGTGTTTCCAATGGTTCAACTTTTCTTTATTTATTTCACTCACCTTTAATAAATTCTTTTGCGACATTAATTAGTATTCCACAGATTGCTACAACAGCTGGAGTATAAGAACCAAAATCTGTTTGTGATAATGCCTGTAAAGCATAAACTATTACAGCAGCACCTCCTGCTATTAAAGCGCCCTTTGAAATTTTTAATAATGTTTCTTTGTCAAATCTATACGCATATTGCATTTATTTATGCTAACCATTATGTGTTTTGGTTAGTAAGTCATAATAATTTATTTTCTTGTTTTATTGCGTTTATTCTTGCTTCTGCGATTTTTACATATTCCTCACTCAATTCAATTCCTATAAAGTTTCTGTTTAATTGCTTGCAAGCCACTCCTGTCGTGCCTGAACCCATAAACGGGTCTAATACTGTATCACCTTCTTTACTGACTAATCTTACAAGCCAAGACATAAGGTGGACTGGTTTAACTGTGGGGTGAAAATTCTTTCTTGCTTCTCTACCGCCATCAGTTGAGCCGAATATCTCTAAACTCTGCCCTGAACCATCTTGTTTATACATTTGTTTAGCTTCAAGTTCGTCTAACCCCTCATTCCTTTCTCTCTTACTTGCCTTTGGGAATTGGAGTAGTCCGTGTTTTTCAGCCCATACGTCTATATCGAAGTATCGGGATTTTGAGCCTGATGTTTCGTTAAATACTTCGTCTTTTTCTAATTCTGCAAATCCCCCCTGATAACCTGTTCCAGGTGCAAACTTTCTATCTGCTCTTTTTGTTCTGCTTGTAGCACTCTTCGTCATCACCCCATCATTCAAAGCATCATCTGTGCAGATAATGTTGGCGGGAAATCTGGCAGTTTGTTGCCCTCTTGTATCTAATCCTTTCATTGAATTTTCATTCCAACCATCTTTCGGTGCAAGTGGAGAATTTTTTATACCAGTGTTATCTCTGCCCACTTCTTCTCTTGTCGGTATCCTACACCCATCAATATCAATCGCACCTGTTCCGTGTTTAAGACAGTTCTCTACAATAGTTTTACATTCCAAAGGACGCCTTGCCATAATTATTGGCTCGTGAGCAGGTTTAAGAGCTGTGCCAAAGCCTTCCCATTCGGAGTTGCCTTTGGTTATATCCATTGTTCTTTTGGCTGTTCCGTCTGGGTTTCTATGACTTGGTCTTGACCATCCTTCATTTGTATCTAAATCATCTCCTGAAAAGTGTAATTTCTTAATAGTCGCTATATGTTCCCTCTCATTCCCCTGCAACTTATCCACAGCCTTTCCTACATTCAAACTTTTAGGAAATCCACTTGCATAAATCCACTCCAACATATCCCTTACTTCAAATCCTGCATCTTCAATCGCCACTGCCATTCTGTGATAAGTTCTTGTGCCACCAAAGGATAATAAGTGTCCTCCTGGTTTTAAGACTCTTAAGCACTCTTTCCATAAATCTACATTATATGCGATACCATTTCCATTTTCATCAACTCCATCCCAAGTTTTTCCCATAAATCCACCAGATAATCTTTTGAAACTTCCGTCTTTACCTTCTTTTGCTGGTGCTGAACCTTCTTTACCAAATCTTTTTACAATAGAAACTAAGTGGTATGGAGGGTCGCAAACAACAGCATCAACGCTTTCGTCTGCAAGTTCTTTTAATTTTTCTAAACAATTTCCTTGTATTATCATCCTATTCTTAAAGTTTGAAATTTGTATTTTGCAATTCCCATACTCATATTATTGGCAGTTATTTTTTGTCTTAAAAATTTATTGTCCGCATCTGATAAATAAGCATTTCCTGCGTCATCTATTGCAATATTAGCCCAGTGCATATATTCAGAAGTTGGAGTATTTACTTTGCAATAAACTCTGCCCACTGTATTTATTTTAAATATCATTGATATTAAAGCAGAAGTTAATTCAGCTCTGTTATCACAATCAAAAAAATCAGCAACCCAAGGAAACCATTTTATAATTCCATTTACAGTGTCAAGAATAACTTGTAGATTGTCCCAAGAAGTCACTGCATATTGCAAATCCATTTCAAGTGATATCATTCCAAAAGGTTTTACAGCTTCTGTCATTTTAGAAAAAGGGACTATTGTTTTTTTAAAATCATTTGAAGCCCCTTGAATTGTTTTAATACCTAAAACAATTTGTAATGCTCCGAGAGTTCTTTTTAATGAGTTTATTTTTATTTTATCTTCCATAAGTATAGATTTATTTATTATTTGTATAGATTTGTGATATGAATATATTTCTCTTTGCAAGCCACACTGCAAAGAGAATTTAGAAGGGGTGGAGCGAATCACACCCCCATTATAATAGCCTTTCGGCTAATTACAGCTCAAGAGAGCATTCCTGCTCGTAAGAGCTGTTAGATGTCGCCAATGCTTACTTGATTGATGTGCAAGTGAAGTCCTTGCCTGTCAAACTGAGCATCTGACCAAGCTCTGGCAATGTCAGCAATGAACTGCAAGAATTGATCGTCATCTTGGATGTCAGCTTCCCAGAAGTGTCGTTTGGTGCAATGTCTTTCAACTCTGCACCTTGTATCTGTACCAGCACTTTCTTTTTCAAAGAGTACAGTCATTGTTCTATTCTCCAAATTTGAGGTACATAACCATCCCAAAAAGTAAACACAAGATATTCTGCTATCTCGTCTGGTGTGAGATTAGAGAATAATGCGTGATATTTTTGATGTATCTTTATGTGGATACGAACAGTTTTTGTCCCTCCACGACTAACTGGGAGTATATGGTGGTCGGACATCCCTCTATCAATCTTGCGTTGTCTCTTGCTTCTCTTTCGGTATCTCATTGTAAACCCCTTATAAAAGAGCATTCATCTACTCGCATATATACGAGTAGGTCATTGCTTTATTATACCACTTTTATAAAAATAGTGTCAATTATTTTTTCCAAAATTTTAAAACTTCTATACTACCTAAAATAACTCCTATAATCACAGATATTGCAACAATCAATTTCATTATGTTAGTTCCAACCCAAGACACACCTTTATATGTTTCTGCAATCGGCTCAATGGTTTTATCTAATTTGTCTAATCTTTCTAAAACTTCTTTTTGAAATCTACTCCAAACTTGTTCTCTGTCTGAAATATACAAAGTATTTCTATCACACCGTTCTTTAATATCTTGTACTTGTTCTTTAAATTTGTCTTGTTCTGATGTCATAAAATATCTTCTGCTGAAGCAAAAGGATTAGTTTCAATTTCATTGGTAACTGACTCTCCATCTTCTTCAGTTATTTCTGTTTTTAATATGGATTGTTTTACGAAAATATATTTCTCTGATTCTGTTATTCCATTACCCTGCCATTCTGCTGGAAAGGTTTCTCTTATTGGGCTTTGTCCTGCTCTTCTTGAAGCTTCTGAAGTATAACCTAACATAATTATTCTTGTTAGTTTGTTGTGCTTATCAGAGTGAGCTTCTGGTATCCAATACTCATAATCTATTTGATTAATTGTTCTCTTTAATTTTAATGCCATTGTTTTTTACCTTATTATCAGAATTTATTTTTGCATTTGGGCAATAATAATTTCTACATAATTGAGGTCTTTTATTATATATTTTTATTTAATTATACTTTATGGGATAACTGCGATGGCTGTAATAATCCCACCTTTTGTAGTGATACTTGTTACCTGCCCCGAAGTTACCCCATCGTTATAAATTGGATAAGTTGCGTCTGCTACTGGGGCTGTTCCCCCTGCATAGTATTTTGGGCTATCAACATAACCAGTGCCAGATAAAACCAAATCCATATTAGCGTCCAGTGTTGTGTCTTGTTTTAATCTTATCCCTGTCGTAGCCCCTAAATCTAAATAGCCATCATTCAAACTATCAATGTATTCATTACCGTCTGTCTGGGTGAATATTATCTTATCATCTACGAGCACCTGACCTTTAATGTTTAAGTAGCCTGTGCCGACTTCTTTTGGGTTGATAATTAAGTTTGTCCCGTCATAGTAGATGGATGCATCCTCTCCAGTTCCAAATCCAAGTTTGGCATTATCTGCACCTATAACAAGTTTCATTCCAGGATTAGTCGTCCCAATACCGACGTTGCCAGCAAAATAATTGCGGTCGGCTGTTCCTGCTTGATACACGGAAAAAGGAGTATTGGTTTGTGTGCCATTTGTCTGTGAAGCAATATACAGACCATAGGTGTTTGTGAGCGTTCCTGAATTACTCGGAGTAGCAATAAATATGTTATAGCCAGATGTGATTATTCTCGTTGCTTCCGTGTATAGCTGTGCTTGAACGGCTTTTGCACTTGTTGTCGTTCCGCAACTCCCCGCCGAGTAGCAATAGAAATCTCCACCAATTGCACTTGCAAGAGTGCCTGTGGAATTATGAATCGTTCCACCTTGAAAGCCCTGAATCGTACCTGTGATATTTTGCGTTCCGTAACTGCGTGTGAACCCCTGTATTCCTCGCATTGTGAACCCTGAACTGCTCGCAGGTGTTACATCGTGATAAAATGTAAGAGCGTTTTGCGTAGCCGCTCCTGTGGAATCATAATCAACAACGAATCGCTTAGTGT
>Ga0172373_10001107_pt1 | contig 43746 bp, 36 predicted proteins | sample Lak10m_2_FD_114546 | JGI IMG/M metagenome (GOLD analysis project Ga0172373, IMG submission 114546) | Freshwater microbial communities from Kabuno Bay, South-Kivu, Congo - kab_092012_10m | ecosystem: Environmental > Aquatic > Freshwater > Lake | place: Democratic Republic of the Congo... | reverse complement strand
CGTTCGGAACTGGTGAGGTATTCCGAAGTGCCTATATATTTGTCCCTAACGTAGCCTTGCGGCTGATTCGGGTAAGCATTGGGCTGTTAAAAGCCCCCACCTTTAGGTGCGGGGTTGCTTACACGCGGTAGATGATCCCTGTTCGATGCGCTCCGCAAGTGTACATCAGCCGTCCGCCGCCGTGCAGGGGAAAGGGCTGCCCCCGGACTCAATCCGTTCTACAGGAAAAAGTCGCGGAGGGCATCGCGCACATCGTCTACGATTTCTTCCCACGACACATCAGAGTCGCGGGTGATGGTCAGTGTCCCCTCGCTCAAGTCGAGGGTGCGAATGCCACTCACAGCATTGAACAACATTTGAGCAATCGGAGAACCTTCATCCCCCGCTTCATAGCTGTCATAAGTTTCGTCACCATCCGGCGCAAGCGGCTGGTTGGTGAGAATCACCATCTGGTCAGGGTCATCGGTGGCGCGTGTCTCGAAGGTGAAGTATTCGGACATGGTTACGCCTGCGGAAGCACCCGCACCGGATCGCCCACCTTGATATGACCGCCCATGATAACCTTTGCCATCACGCCCATCTGTCCGGCAACTTCGCTGCGCGGGCGCTTTTGTACCTTCTCAAAACGGTCACAGCCGTTGCGTCGTTCCACCACTTCGATAACCGCTTCAGTGCCCAGCTGCACCCGTGCGCCCGGTAGCAGGCTGTCCACATCCATCTGATGAATGACGATCTGCTCCCCCATCTGCCCCGGTTCGGTATAAAATCCCAGTACGCGCAGATTGGTCAGCGTTTCATACGACATAATGTTGAGTTGGCGCTTGGGATGACCGCCCTTCACATCACCCTCGATGCCATAGCCAGCCACCAGCATCGCATCGTCCAAATCCACGCGCAGGTATTCGTTGGGGGATTCATCCACCCCAACTGGCTTAAATACAATACTGGCGATCTGAGTCATGACAAATCCTTTCCCAACGCGAACGACCACACCCCCTGCCATTATAACCACGATATAGGCACAATGCGCAGTTTGGAAATCACATTTGAAATGTGTAATGCCAATTTCGCAGCAAAAACCTATTCTGTAGGTTGGTCTGCTTCAGGATGTGCGTATAATGGAATGCAATAATGAAACGTGTGATTGACCCACCCACCAGTATGCCGACTGCAAAGCATATTGGCCGATGAAGGAGCCTTATCCGTATGGAAATTAAATCCAGCAATGTCGGTGAGATTCAAGTGTTGCGAATCACCGGGCGATTCGATTCGTATGAAACCGGACGGGTGAGCGAATGGCTGGATCAAGCCTGCGCTCAATCTCCGGCAAAAGTGGTCTTGAATCTGGCAGAGGTGAATTTCGTGGACTCCAGCGCCTTAGCCCTGATGGTGAAAGGCATGAAACGCTGCCGCCAGCAGCGCGGTGATCTGTATCTGTGCAGCCTGCAACAGCCGGTGCGGGTCATTTTTGAGCTAACGCGCCTCGACAAAGCCTTTGCGATCTACACCGCCGAAACCGAAGCGGTGAGCGCCTTCGGTTAGCCCGTTCATGACGACGGCACGCCTCTTGCTCGATCTGGTCAATTCCCGCCGTGATCCAGTGGCGCGGATGGCTGCGGCATGGCTGGGCGCGGGCGCGCAGGCGTTCGCGCTGGCAGACAGCGGCGGCCTGCTGGCATGGTGGCCGAACAGCAGCCCGCCGCCGCTGTCCGGTGCGCTCGTGGCTCCCGTCAGTATCAACGGGCGTCCGGTGGGCGAACTGCGCGTGTTCGGGGTGAATGGCGATCACTCGCAGGCGCGGCTGAAGGCCGATGCGCTGCTGCTGTCGCAGATTGGCTCGATGGAAACAGAACTGAACGAGATGACCGGCGAGTTGATTGATAATCAAGATCAACTGCTGGCGCTCTACGATCTCACCCAGTCCATGCGCAGCCAACTGGAAGTGGTGGACGTGTTGCACACGCTGGCACAATCGGCAGGCCGCCTGCTGAAAGCCACCGCCGCCGCCGCTGTGCTGATCGAACGGGACTCCCCGCTGCTCATCCACTATCCACAGCCGTTTCTGGATGACCAGACGTTACTCAATTTGCTGGCGCAGTGCCGCATCAGCGGGAATCATTTGCTGTTGAACGCGGGCGATCCGGTTAATCCGCTGCCCACAGGAACGGCTGGTGCAATCTTTGAACCACTGTATGTACGCGGACAGATCAAGGCCGGGTTGTGCTTGCTGCGCGATACGCCTTTCGGTTCGCCCGATCATAAGTTAGCACGCGCCATTTGCGATCAGGGCGCAGCGGCCATCGAAACGGCGCTGCTCTATCAGGAAACGCTGGCGCAGGCACGGCTGCAAACCGAAGCTGAACTGGCAAAAAATGTACAACTCCGGCTGCTGCCGCAAACCCTCCCGCATGTGAACGGGCTGGATATGGCTGCGGCGTCCTTGCCGGCGTCCGTCGTGGGCGGGGATTTTTACGACTGTCAGCAGCACCCCGGAGAGCCGTTCATGTTTGCCGTCGGGGATGTGACCGGCAAAGGGATGCCCGCCGCGCTGCTCATGGCGATGACGCGCACGCTGCTCCGCAGCAAAACGCGCTCGCTGCACAAGGCTTCGCCCGCCGACATTCTCGGCTCGGTCAATGATGATATGTACGACGATTTCTCGGAAGTGAGCATGTTCGCTACGGTTTTCGTGGGGCAGTACGCCTCGCACGAAAACCTGCTGTACTATGCCAACGCGGGGCATTCACCCGTCATCTACAGTCCGGCAGGCGGGGAGGCGGTGCTGTTGCAGGCCGATGGCACCGCGCTGGGGGTGCTGCCGTTGAACCTTTGCGAGAATCACGCCCTGTATTTTTACCCCGGTGATGTGCTGGTGGCCGCCACAGACGGTTTCAGCGAAGCGCGGAATCTCGCGGGGGAATTGTTTGGCTATGACCGACTGCTGCGTCTGGTCGAATCATTAGCCACGCAGTCCGCGCAGTCCATCGCCAATACATTGTTCCAGACCATGCTCGACTACAGCGCCGGTCATGGTCAGGATGATGACCAAACACTTGTGGTCATCAAAGGAGTATGAGATGACCTCCACCGAAGTCATTCGGCTTGATTTGCCTGCGACCATGAAATACCTGAACGTGGTGGGGGCTTGCATCGCAGAAGTGTTGAGCCGTGAAAGTGATGTCAAAGACCTCGACACCCTCATCTATAACGTACAGCTTGCCACCCACGAAGCCTGTACCAACATCGTAGATCACGCCTATGCCGAAGCAGGTGGGCGAATCATCATCCTACTGGCGGTGCAGCACAACCCCCGCCGACTGATTGTGGAACTGCACGACACCGGACAGTCGTTTGATCTGAGTACGGTGAAAGAGCCGGTGCTGGGCGAACCACAGGTGCGCGGTTACGGGCTGTTTTTAATGCGCCAGATCATGGATGAAGTCACCTACGATGCACAGGCGGGGCATAACCGCTGGCGGATGGTGAAACGCTTTGGCGCGGACTATGAAGGAACGATGTGATGGTAACTATTCTTATTGTCGAAGATTATTCAGTCACCCAGCGCGTGCTTAGTTTGACGCTGCGGAACAATGGTTACTCGGTAGTGGTGGCTGAACACGGGCTGGCCGCCCTCGCCCGTTTGGAAGAAGAAGCGGTTGATCTGGCACTGGTGGATATTGCCATGCCCGAAATGGACGGCCTCACGCTGCTCAAACGCCTGCGCGAAGACCCGCGTTTCCAATCGCTGCCCATCATCATGCTGTCCGCCAGCGGGCAGGATGAGGATCGCGTTCTAGCCACAGAACTAGGGGCAAACGGCTTCCTGAGCAAGCCTGCCAGCTCCAGAGAATTGATTGAAACCGTCAGCAAATTTGTTTGAAAGCGCCCATCGTGGATTACTCGTCGCCCTTCTCGAAGTTATCCCGCTGGTGGCAGAACATTCGCCGCCCGATTGCTCGCTTGGAGCAAGATCGCCATTACCGCCTGCTGGCGGAAAACATCAACGAAGTGATTTTCATGGCGACGAGCGACGGGCGATTCGTGTACCTCAGCCCATCGGCGCACCGCTTAACCGGCTACCGCGATTCGGAACTGCTGGGGCAGCATGTCAACTTCCTCATTCCCGATGAATGGCGAAAACGGGTGTTCCGCGTTTATGTGGAGCAGTTGAAAAACACGCTGACCGAAACCATTCTCGACTTCCCGATTCGCACGCGGGATGGCCGCCAGAAATGGGTGGAACAAAAGGTGCGGCTGGTGGAAGAACCGCCGGGGACGATCCGGTTTCAGGGGGTGGTGCGCGACATCACCGAACTGAAACGCGGCGAACAGGCGCTCCAGCGCGAACGCGATTTCGCGCTGCAAATCATGTCCGCGATGGGGCAGGGTTTGACCGTGACCAACGCCGAGGGGCTTTTTGAATATGTGAACCCGGCCTACGGGCGGATGATGGGCTGTGCGCCCGAAACGCTCATCGGCAAAGCGCCGGAAGAAGTGACGATCCCGGACGACACTGAGGTGTTGCGATTTGCCCGCCAGCGCAGGGCGCAGGGCGAAACCACCACCTATGAAACCCGCTTGCGCCGCGTGGATGGGCAGGAAGTGTATGCCCTCATCACCGGCGTGCCGCGTATACGGGATGGCAAGGTGGAAGGCGCGATTGCGGTTATCACCGATTTGACGGAGCGCAAACAGGCGGAAGAAGTGCTGGAAGGCGCACGCGATCAGGCGCTCGAAGCCTCGCGCTTGAAATCCGAATTTCTTGCCACGATGAGCCATGAAATCCGCACACCGATGAATGGCATTATCGGCATGTCCGAACTGCTGCTGGACACGAATCTGGACGAGGAGCAGCGTGAGTATGCCAATATCGTCCTCAGCGAAGCCCATTCGCTTTTGACGATCATCAACGACATTCTGGATTTCTCCAAGATTGAAGCCGGCAAACTGCTGCTGGATAACACAGACTTTGTGCTGGTGGATATTGTGGAGCGCATTGTCGAGTTCATGAATCCCATGTCGAAGGGCAAGAACGTGGCGATCATGAGCTATATCGCCCCGGATGTGCCGTTCACGCTGCGCGGCGACCCCACCCGTCTGCGGCAAATCATGATGAATCTGGTGAGCAATGCCGTGAAATTCACCCATGATGGGGATGTGACGGTGAACGTCACCATCGAGGCGGTGCGTGAACAGCAGATCAAACTGCGCTTCACCGTGAGCGATACCGGCATCGGCCTTTCGGAAGTGGCACGCAAGCGCCTGTTTCAGCCCTTCACACAGGCTGACATGGGAACAACCCGCAAATACGGCGGCACCGGCTTGGGGCTGGTCATCTCCAAGCGACTGACCGAACTGATGGGGGGCGAAATCGGGGTGGAGAGCGCAGAAGGCAAAGGTTCTACCTTCTGGTTCACAGCCAGTTTTGAGTTTTCGCAGAACGAAGTGGAACCCGCCAAGCTGCCGGAAGTGCGCGGCCTGCGGGTGCTGGTGGTGGATGACAGCGAACCGCACCGGGAAGTGCTGGAACACTATCTGAACTCGTGGGAAATGTATCCGCAAAGCGTCTCCAGCGCCGCCGAAGCACTGGACATCCTGCGGAAAGCCAAAGCCGCCGGACAGCCGCATAATGTCATCATCTTAGACCTGAGTATGCCCGATATGGATGGCTTCGACCTGCTCACCGCCCTGCGCAGTGAAGGTCTGACCGGGCTGCATGTGATGATCCTCTCGGCCTTTGACGATCCCGAAAAACGGCAGTTGGCGCGGGAACTGGGCGCTCAAGCCTACCTTGCCAAGCCGGTGAAACAGTCGGTGCTGTTCGACACGTTGATTTCGCTAGAAGCCGCCGCGCAAGCTGGCAGCGTTCCTGCCCATCCCGAACCCTATCGGCCTGTAGCGCAGCAGCCCAACAGCCCGAATGCCCCGATCATTCTGATCGTGGAGGACAACATCACCAATCAGGCGCTCACCGTTCGCCAGATCGAAAAACTCGGTTTCTCGGCAGAAGTGGCCTCTAACGGGGTGCAAGCCTTAGACCTGCTGGAGTCTTCGCCGGGGCGCTATGCGCTGGCGCTGATGGACTGCCAGATGCCGGAGTTGGACGGGTACGAGACAACCCGCGAACTGCGCCGCCGCGAGGCCGTCACCGGCAAGCACTTGCCGGTGGTGGCGCTCACCGCAAACGCGATGGATTCGGATCGTGATAACTGCCTCGCAGCGGGCATGGATGACTACCTCGCCAAGCCGGTGCGCCTTGAACGCCTGAGCGAAAAACTGAGCGCATGGCTCACGCCGCCTGAGTCATAAGCCCTATACCTTTTCGCGGTGGATTCATGACAAGGCTGGCGAACTGGATGATAATGTCTGAAGGGTCGGCACGGGTGTTTTATCACGCCTGCTAACCAGACCCTAGCGATTCGCTTCCCCGAATCCAAACACGGTATTCACGTTAAAAGGATATTTTCTAATGACGAGTGCAACCGCAGCGGCGACGAACGCCATCCAACATACTCACCAGCAGCAAAATGAATATATGAAAGGCTTCCACGACCTGCTGAAAATCCCTTCGATCAGCACCGATCCGGCCTACAAAGCGGAAGTGGAACGCTGCGCCAACTGGATTGTGGACGAGATGAAGCGCATCGGCCTGCGCAACGCCAGCGCCATTCCCACCAGCGGGCATCCGGTCGTGTACGGCGAATGGTTGGAAGCAGGCGCGGATAAGCCGACGATACTCCTGTACGCCCATTACGATGTGCAACCGGTTGATCCGCTGGCTCTGTGGGACACCCCACCCTTCGAGCCTTCGGTGCGCGAGGGTCGCCTGTATGCACGCGGCGTTTGCGACGACAAGGCCGCTGTGTGGGGCATCCTGAAATCGGTAGAATCCATGATGGCCGCCAATGGCACGCTGCCAGTGAACATCAAGGTGTTTTTTGAGGGTGAGGAAGAAAGTGGCTCGCCCAGCATGGAACCCTTCATCGTCGCCAACAAAGACATGCTCAAGGCCGACCTGTTCTTGATCTGCGACGGCGGTTTTGACCCCGACAATCCCGAACAGATTTACGCGGTGCGCGGTATCGTGGGCATCGAAGTGACCGTGACCGGCCCCGATCATGATCTGCATTCCGGCATGTTCGGCGGTGTGGTGCAAAACCCGCTGCATGTGGTCGGGAAGATTATCGGTTCGTTCCACGACGAGGCGGGGCGGGTTCAGATTGCCGGCTACTATGACCGCGTGAAGGCGCTGTCGGCCTCCGAAAAAGCCAATCTGGACGCCCTGTTTGACCCGCAAATAGAGGATTTGAAGAAGAAGGCGGGCGTCAGCCATTTCTGGGCGGAATCGCTCGGCACACTCGCCGAACGCGGCACCGCGCTGCCCACGCTGGATGTGAACGGCATGTGGGGCGGCTATCAGGGCGAAGGCACCAAAACCGTGCTGCCCGCGCAGGCCAGCTTCAAAGCCACGCTGCGCCTCGTTCCCGATCAAGACCCGTATGAAATCGGGCGGTTGCTCAATCAGCATGTGCAGCAGTTCGCCAGCGATACCATTTCGATCCAGACCCGCGTCAGCGGCGAAGGCTGGCCTTGCGCCTTCCTGTTTGAGGGGCCAGTGGTGGATGCGCTCAACCAGAGCTACTTCACCACCATCGGCAAAACGCCCAAATGGATGCGTATCGGCGGTTCGATCCCGATCAGCGGCATGTTCCAGCGCGAACTGGATGCGCCCATGTCGGGCTTTGGTTTCGGGGCGGGCGACAACTACCACTCACCGAACGAATACCTGATTTTCGACCACTTCCGGGATTCGATGGATACGTTCATCCACTTCATGTACAAGCTGGCTGAACCCGGCGTCGTCTCCTAATTGCACCTGCCCCACCCGCAGGGATTATGTCCTTGCGGGTGGCGGCCTGCCGCTAGTACCCTCTTATCCGGTCGAGGCGGTTCAACAACGGTTGCTTTTCCATGTAGCGGCGCAAATTCTCGGCGAACAGCGCGGCAGTCTTGTCGTGGTAATGCGCGTTGTTGCCGGAAATGTACGGGCTGATGATGACGTTATCGAGGTTCCACAGCGGACTGCCAGCGGACAGCGGTTCTTCGGTGAACACGTCCAGCGCCGCCCCCGCGATTTTCCGCGCTGCCAGCGCCGAGATCAGCGCTGCTTCGTCCACCACACCGCCTCGCGCCACATTGATGAACACAGCGTTCTTTTTCATGTGTGACAGCACATGCTCGTTTACAATCGGGGGCGCACCCTGTATTTGCGGCACAATCGCCACCACGAAATCGCATTCGGATACCATCGAGGCCAGTGCTTCGGCAGGATAGATGCGGGCGGGGATCGTGCCTTCGGGGTCGCCCGTGCCGGGTTCGGCATAGCTGTCGGAGTCCGTCAGGTGTTTGAGATCGCGCTTGGTCGCCAGCACGGTCATCCCCAGCGCGTTCGCCTGCCGCGCCACCTCGCGCCCCACCGCGCCATACCCGATGATCCCAAGCGTTTGCCCGCGCAGTTCGCGGGGGGCAAAGCGTTTGTGCTGGTCACGCGGCCATTCGGCGCGGGATTGCAGTTGCAGCATTTCCGGCAGTTTGTAGGCGAAAGCCATCATCATCATCAAACAGTATTCGCCCATGTGGACAGCATGAACGCCGCTGGAAGTGGTCACATCCACATCCTCGGCGCGAATAATCGGCTGGTGAATGGCATGATCCACGCCAGCCGTATGCAGCTGTATCCAGCGTAAACGCGGCGCTTGTGCCGGGTCGGGGAACGAACGCAGCGTATACAGCACTTCGGCTTCGGCCCACGCGCTGTCCGGTACAGTGGGGTAATGCCGTTCGATGTGCAAGCGCGGTGATACGCCTCGCAACATCTCCATAATCTCGTCGCTGTAATCCATCGCCACGATCACGCGAATAGGTTCTTGCGCCATCTGCGTTCCTCCATGCGAGTGCTATGCGGATGCGATAATAGGCGCTTTACGCGGCGGACGCAAGCGGAATGCCACGCGCACACCGTAGCGTCTAACCCGTGAGCGTGTTAAAGTAGCGTGAAGTAACCACCTCATTGATAGGTCATCCGCACCGGGAAGGGGCACATTATGGGCTTGATGGACGGCAAAATCGCGCTGATTTTCGGCGTTGCCAACAAAAACTCAATCGCGTGGGGCATCACCAAGAAACTACACGAGGAAGGTGCGACCATCCTCCTGAGCTACGCGGGCGAGATCATGAAAAAGCGTGTCATTCCGCTGGCGCAGGAAATCGGCTGCGACTTCGTGGAGTCCTGCGATGTGACCAGTGACGCCGAAATGGACGCGGTTTTCGAGAAGGTGCAGGCGCGTTACGGGCGGCTGGATACGCTGGTGCATTCGGTGGCTTTCGCCAACCGTGAAGACCTCGGCGGGCGCTTTGTGGATATTTCCCGCGACGGCTTCAAGCTGGCGCTGGACATCAGCGCCTACAGCCTCATCAGCATGGCGAAACGTGCCGAACCGCTGATGAGCGATGGCGGCAGCATCATGAGCCTGACCTATTACGCCGCCGAGAAGGTCATGCCCAAGTATCATGTGATGGCGGTGGCTAAGGCCGCGCTGGAAACCATCACCCGCTATCTGGCGAACGATCTGGGGCCGAAAGGCATCCGCGTGAACACCATCAGCGCCGGCCCGATCAAGACGCTGGCGGCGGCGGGCGTTCCCGGCATCCGCACCATGCTCAAGTATTCCGAGAAAACCGCACCGCTGCGCCGCCTTGTTTCGCAGGAAGATGTGGGCGATACGGCGCTGTATCTGGCGTCTGATCTCAGCCGGAACGTGACTGGCGAAACCCTGCATGTGGACGCGGGCTTCAACATTCTGGGCATCACCCTCACCGAAGAAGACCTAGCCGAACTGGGCTAAGGCGAAACCATCCCCTTCTTCGTGGTGGAGAAGGGGATGGGGAATGTCACACAAGGACAAACGATATGCGACAGGCGCAGGTTTTCATCCGCATTAGCCTTCTGGTTTTGGCGCTAATCGCCCTGACGGGCTGCACGTTCGGCTTTGATCCGGGGAGTGCGAACGGCGTGGGCGGGGTGCAAGCCACCGTCACGCGGGTGATTGATGGCGACACGATTGATGTGCAAATTGACGGCAACACCGAACGTATCCGCTATATCGGTGTGAACACGCCGGAGCGCGACGAATCGTGCTATCAAAGCGCCACCGATGCCAACAGCGTGCTGGTCGCGGGCAAAACGGTGAGCCTTGTCAGCGACGCGGAGGACACCGATCAGTACGGTCGGCTGCTGCGCTATGTGTATGTGGGCGATCTGTTCGTGAATAAGGCGTTGGTCGAGCAGGGCTTCGCGGAAGCGGTGTCGTACCCGCCCAACACCGCCCACTATGACGAGTTTGTGCGCCTCGAAAAAGATGCGTCTTCCGGCGGGCGCGGTTGCCACCCCACCGGCATCTTCGACGACGGCAGTTACACCCGCTAAACCGGCCTAGTGACAGCGATCAATCGCCCTTCGGTCAGCGATTCGACGTAAATGCAGTTGCGCCAGTCTATAGCGACATCGGCGGCGCTCAACGTGAGTTCTTCGATGCGCACCCCGCTGTTGCGAATGATCGCAAACGGCGTGGCTTCATCGCGTTCGCCCATCACCAGTTGGGCGCAGGCGCACAGCGTATCCGCGATGCCGCGCTGCGTGACCTGCATCGGGTTGCCGAACAGATCAATCTTGCCGCGCTCATCCTGAATCGGGCGGAAGCCCGCCGTTGCCAGCGCCACGCCCGTCGTCCCCAAGCGTCCCGGCATTAGCCAGCTATCGGTGAGAATCACGCCCACATCTGCGCCTAAGCGTTCGCGGGCAGCGCGGCGAATATCGGCGGCTACCGCATACGGTTTCAGCGGGAACAGCACCGCGTAGCCGTTCGGGATGTTGGAACGGTCAATGCCAGCATTGGGCGAGATGATGCCGTCTTTGTGCGTCAGCATGAACCCCTGAATGCCGCCCAGAATGGCGTCGGCTTCCTGCACCACCAGCTGCGCGATAATCGGGTTCATGGCATAGCGTTCAGCCAGCGTCAGGGCTTCTGCGCCCGGATGAATATCCGCCAGCGACACCACGCGCCCCGCGCTGATGGCGGCATACTTGCTAGATACTGCCAGCACATCGCCATCGTGCAAAGCCTCGCCGCTGTCGCGCAGCGCGGCCTCCAGCGTGGCATACAGATCAAAAGCGGCCTGTTGCACAGGCGCTTGTACCGGAATGACGGTCAAATACGAACGGGTCATGCCATCCACTTTCAAAGCTATTCGATCACTTCATGTCCACCGGAACATCCACACCGTGATGCTAACATCAGCAGGGATGAAAGGCCAGTGAGGACTGGGCAACTGGCAGATTATCGCTTTCCGCATACAATCCCGAATATCGGATTTACTTTCTTCACAAGAGGAAATTATGCTTTTTCGTGTTCTACTCGCCTTGTTCGTGTGGTGTGCTTTCATTCCGGTTGCTGCCGCACAGGGTACACCGGATCGCTGGTACTTCGCCTTTAACAAGGACAGCGGTTCACTGGTCGCCTACAACCTCGATGGGCTGACGAATGTCCTCATCGAGAAGGGCGTAACCGGCATGAACGCCATCGGGACGCGCATCAGCGATGATGCGGCGCTGCTGTTGCTGCGCGTGAATGAGCAGTTTGGCTTGTACCATGCCACGCCGTTTCAGGTCACGCGCTTGGTGGGTGAAGATGGAATTTTGCAAGTGCCGCTGGCGATCACAGACGGCGCAGCGGTGATGGTCAACCAGTATGACCGGCAGCCGGTCTATGCTTCGTTGTTCAAAGAAGGCCGACTGACCCCGCTGCCGCAGCGCGTGGTTGGCCTGACGACGGTGACGCGGTTTTCGCAGGATGGCGCTTTCGTTCGCGCCCTCGGTACGGATGAAAATGGCGGCTTCGTCCTGTGGAATTTCGACACGACCAGCGGGGAAGCGTCTGCGGTATTGGCGTTCGGCGCGGATATGCCGCTGCTGCGCCCGGATGGGTATGGCGAACGCTGGATGCAGCGCCAGACCTTAGCCGATGGGCAGGCCAGCTACCGAATCATTCATCTGGATGGGACGATTGAAGAACTGGGTGACTTCGATGAATCGCAGGTGGCAGGCTCGTTTTACATGCTTGGGGACGAACTGGTGGCCTATCCCCCCGTGTGCGAGGACACCTGTTCATTTGAGGTGCGTTCATCCCCGCCGCGCTCGTTTCAGGCGGATAGTGCCACCTTCCGCAGCCTGCCGGTCGCCGCGCTCAGTACGGATAGCCTGCTGTTGTTGAACCGCGACGATGCCTTTTACATCGCTCGCCAGAACGCCGCACCGCAGTTTGTCGGCAGCTTCACCCGTGACCGCTTTCATGTGTTCAGCGCGTCGTTTCAGGCGGTTTCACCGGATCGGCGCTGGCTGATGGTGGTGGATGATCGAGAGAAGCCCACCCGTCATGATCTGGTTGACCTGACCACGCAGGACATTGTCGCCAGCTATGACTTTTCCAAATCTCCCGCCTATCTGAAGCAGGTGTTGTATGGCGACGGCCTGATTGCGTTCAAGCTCAACAACGGCGCTCATGATTTTGTGCTGTACGACGCAGACAGCGCACCCACCGTCATCCACCAGCCACGCGGCGAAAATATCCGCGTGTACTTCGAGTTGCTACCCGGTCAGCAGGCGCTCTATCGCGCCGCGAACCCGTATTCCGGCATCATCCGGCACGATCTCAAAACAGGCACTGAAACACCCCTGCTCGAAGGCGCGTGGGAATACATCACCCTGCTTACGCTGCGTTAGGGCAACAAAAAGGGGTGGCTGTCACACCGCCACCCCTAAGCATCAAATGAACCCTACCAGAGTCCCCGCCCCAATCCCTCAGCCATGCATGGTGAGGGAAAAAGGGAGGGGATTCTGCACGCTATCCGTTTAACGCCGCCGCGATTCCACGAAGTCAATCGCTCGCTGCAACACTTCCAACCCCTGCGCCACATCGCCGCTGATGTGCAAGCGCACCGCACGGCGATCTTTGTTCCGCAGGGCTTCCATATCGCCTGCCGCCTGTGCCGCCTTCAGCACGCCGAAGGTGAACACTTCGCCGGGGATGGCGATGTCCTGCGGGTCATCGCAGGTGATCTGGATGAACGTGCCGTTGTTCGGGCCACCCTTGTGCAGTTGGCCGGTGCTGTGCTGGAAACGCGGCCCATAGCCCACCGTCACGGCGCGGCGCGTGGTGTGGCGCAGGCGGCGGCGCGTTTCTTGCAGCGCGTTTTCAATCTCCGGCTGGTACGGCAGATAGCCTAGCAGCGCGAAGTAATCGCCGGCACGGGTGGAATTCACCAGCGCCGCCAGCAAGCCGGTCATATCTCCGCTGCCGTAGTTGTGCTGCAAAGCCAGATCGCTCAACATCCGCAGCATCTTCTCGTCGGCATACAGGGTAACGCCGTTCTCGGTGAAGGCTTTTTCGGCAGCGGGCAGTGCCCCGTTTTGCTTGTAGTATTCCAGCAACCGCCCGGTGTTTTCCTTGCTTTCGGTCACGTTCGGTTCATCGAACGGGTTGATCTGGGCGATCTTGCCAGCGACAGCCGTCGCATATTCCCAGCGGAAAAATTCACCCGCAATGGCGTAGCGGTTGGGCAGGTAGAAGGTCACACGCGGATGACCGGCTTCGCGCAGGGTGCGCACACCCGCGTCAATCGTTTCGCTGCTGGGGTCATCGTCCACGCGCAGGTAGACGAACAGCCGATCCGAAGCGTAATCATGCGGGTTGCCGATGGTCGCGCCCACAACGGGCAGCAGCCCCTTCCCCTCTTTGCCGGTGCTTTCCGCCACCAACTGCTCCACCCAGCCGCCAATGCTGCTGATCGAGTCGCTGGTGATGACGGTGATTTTGTCGCGTCCGTTCTGCCCCAGTGTTCCCAGAATCGCGCCCAACCACAGGCCGGGGTGCTGCTGCACAGGCACATTCAAGCTGCACGCGCTCATCATGCGGCTGGCTTCCGACCACAGTTGATCGAGGTCTAGCCCCATCAGCGCCGCTGGAACCATGCCGAAGTAACTGAGGGCGCTATAGCGTCCGCCGATGTCTGCCGGATTCAGGAAAATGTCGCGGTAGCGGTTGGCTTTGGCTTCGGACTCCAGCCCGCTGCCGGGGTCGGTGATGGCGATGAACTGGTCGCCGTTGCGTCCAACCCGTTCATAGAAGTAGCGCCCCAGAAGCGCGGTTTCAATCGTGCCGCCGGATTTGCTGGCGACGATAAACAGGGTTTGCTTGAGATGAACCGCATCTTCCACCGCTTTAATCTGGGTGGGATCGGTGCTGTCCAGCATCAGGAAATCCGGGAAGTCCGGTTGGCGACCAAAAGTGCGGTACAACACTTCCGGCGCGAGGCTGCTGCCGCCCATGCCGAGCAGAACGACATGCGTGAACGAGCCGCCCTTCACGCTCTTTTGCAGCGCCTTCACCCGTTCCAGATCAATCGTCTTTTCTGTTTCCAGCCAGCCCAGACGGTTCTGAATCTTGGCGATAATCGTGGGCTGATCTTTCCACAGGCTGCCTTCGTGCGCCCAGATGCGGGCGTTGGTGTGTTCGGCTTCCAGTTGCTTGAGCGTGGCCTGCACCGCGTCGCCATCCGTCCCCAACGCGAGGTTCTGCCGCTGGATCACACCGCTTTTCAGGACGTTGCGCTTGGCTTCCACCTGCCCTAACAACTGCTCGAAGGCTTCCACGAACAGCGTCACGCCGTCAATTTGAAGCTGCGTGGTGATCTGTTCCATATCCACGCCCGCTTCGCCCAGCTTGCCCAGTGTAATCTCGGCTTTGTTCATCTCGATCTGAAGCGTGTCGGCAGCCGTGCCGTGATCTTTGAAGGCTTTCAGCGTGGCCGGCGGGACGGTGTTCACCGTGTCCTTGCCGATCAAGCTGTCCACATAGAGCGTGTCCGTGTAGGCCGGGTTCTTGCTGCCCGTCGAAGCCCACAACGGACGTTGCACCTGCGCCCCGGCTTCGCGCAGCGCGGCGAAACGCGGCCCGTAGAACATCTCCTTAAAGCGTTTGTAGGCCAGTTTCGCATTGGCAATCGCCGCCTTGCCCAACAGTTCGCGGTTGGTGGCGATGCGCTCGATGTCACGCCCCTGCGAGGCGCGAATATTGTTCTCCAGAATGCGATCCGCCAGCGTGTCAATGCGGCTGAGGAAGAAGCTGGCAACCGAGGCCACATGGGTGATGTCGCCACCGGCAGCCTTGCGCCGTTCGAGGCCGCGAATGAAGGCTTCGGCGACTTCAATATAGTTCTTCACCGAGAAAATCAGCGTCACGTTGACGTTGATGCCGCTGGCGATGGCTTCTTCAATAGCCGGAATGCCCGCCGCCGTCGCCGGAATCTTAATCATCAGGTTCGGGCGATCAATCAGCTTGAACAGGCGCTTGGCTTCCGCGATGGTCGTCTGCGTGTCGTTGGCGATCAACGGCGACACTTCGAGGCTGACGTAGCCGTTGGCCTTGTGGGTGCGGTCATAAATCGGGCGGAACAAATCCAGCGCGTTCTTGATGTCCTCCACCGCCAGCTTTTCGTAGATGCTGTAGGCATCCAGATCGAGCATATGCAGGATGGTCGCATCGTAAGTGTCAGAACCGCCAATGGCCTTCTGGAAGATGGCCGGATTGGAGGTCACGCCGATGACGCCGTACTCATCCATGTACTTTTGCATCTCGCCACTTTCAATCGAGTCGCGGCTGATGAAATCGAGCCAGATGCTCTGACCAAACTGCTGAACATCTACCGGGGGATTGCTCATGCTGTTGCTCCTCTGCTGTGCTGGTTGCGCTTGGGGCGCGTAACTAGGCGTGGAAAGGGTGTAATAGCTTCTAGTATACACAGGAATCGACTGACCTTCAGGGCATGTCTATGCCCATGAAGGGTGTTGGAATCGGTATGTACCCCGCGACCGGGTGGGGCTGGACGCATCCAACCCCACCTGTCGCCAATGAAATCGCCGGACGGGACAGGGATAGCAGCCTATTTCAGCAGTTCCCGCGCAGCTTTGAGTACGGCTTCGGCGGTGATGCCAAATTCGGCGTACAGCGTTTCGTAGGGGGCGCTGGCTCCGAAACGGTTCAGGCCGATCATCGCGCCGTTCAGCCCGACATAGCGATCCCAACCGAACGTCACACCCGCTTCGATGCTCACGCGGCGCGTGACCTGCGGCGGCAGTACGCTGTTGCGGTACTGGACGGGCTGTTCCTCGAACAGATTGAAGGACGGCATGGAAACCAACCGCACCTTCACGCCCTCGGCGGTCAGCGCCTTGTAGGCTTCGTGCGCCAGATGCACTTCGCTGCCACGTCCGATGAGGATGATGTCCGGCGTGCCGTCGCAGTCCGCCAGCACATAGCCGCCCCGCGCCACACCATGCCGGATGTGTTCGCCCTGCAACACGGGCAAATCCTGCCGCGTGAACACCAGCGCCACCGGATTCGGCAGCGTCATCGCCACGCGCCACGCCGCCGCTGTTTCGTTGGCATCGGCAGGGCGAAGGGTGGTCAGGCTGGGAATGGTGGAGAGCGCGGCGGTGTGTTCCACCGGCTGATGGGTGGGGCCGTCCTCGCCGAGGCCGATGCTGTCGTGCGTGAACACGAACACGGTCGGCAGGTTCATGAGCGCCGCCAAACGCATACTGGGGCGCATGTAATCGCTGAAGGTGTAGAACGTGGCGGAGTAGGGTTTGACGATGCCACCGTGCAGCGCCAGCCCGTTCACAATCGCGCCCATCGCGTGTTCGCGCACGCCGAAGCGCAGGTTACGCGCCGCCGCGTTGCCCTTGCCGGTGTTGCCCGCGCCCTTGATAAGCGTCTTGGTGCTGCCCGCGAGGTCGGCATCGCCGCCGATCATGGTCGGGATATGCTTGGCGATGGCGTTCAGCACATCACCGGAAACGTTGCGCGTGGCGAGGTTCTTGCCCGGTACGAAGGTGGGAATGTCGGCATCCCAACCAGCAGGCAAGCGACCACTCATCGCGGAATCCCAGTCGTCCGCCAGATCGGGGAAGCTGGCACGCCATGTATTGAACAGGTTCGACCACTTTTCTTGCAGATCCGAACCCTTATCCACCGCCTCGCGCCAGTGTTCCAGCGCGTCGCCGGGAACGTAGAAATCTTCTTGCGGCCAGCCGAAGAACTCTTTCACCAGCTTGATTTCGTCTTTGCCCAACGGGGAGCCGTGCGCTTTGCTCGTTCCCTGCTTGTTCGGGCTGCCGTAGCCGATGATCGTCCGCACCAGAATCAGGGTGGGGCCAGTGGTGCTGGTCTTGGCAGTCTGAATCGCCTCGTTGAGCGCGGCGACATCGTTGCCATCTTCCACGCGAATCGTATTCCAGCCGTAAGCACGGAAACGAGCGCCCACATCTTCGGTGAAGGTCATCTCGGCATCGCCGTCGAGGGTAATCTTGTTGTCATCGTACAACCAGATCAGCTTGTTCAAGCCCCATGTGCCAGCTAACGACGCGGCTTCGATGCACACGCCTTCCATCATGTCGCCATCGCCCACCAGCGCATAGGTGTGGTGGTTGACCACTTCGTAGCCGGGGCGGTTGAAGTACGAGGCTAAATAGGCTTCGGCAACAGCCATCCCTACCGAGTTCGCCGCGCCCTGTCCCAGCGGGCCGGTGGTGGTTTCCACGCCGGGGGTTTCGCCATATTCGGGATGACCGGGGGTGATGCTGCCCCACTGACGGAAGCGTTTGATTTCTTCCAGCGAAACATCGTAGCCGCTCAGGTGCAGCAGCGAATAGATCAACATCGAGCCGTGACCCGCGCTCAACACAAAGCGGTCGCGGTTGGCCCATGACGGATTACGGGGGTTGTGCTGGAGGTGATTGTGCCACAGCGCATAAGCCATCGGCGCAGCACCCATTGGCAAACCGGGGTGGCCGCTGTCGGCCTTCTGGATCGCATCAATGGACAGCATACGAACTGTATTGATCGCCAGAGATTGTATATCGGGAGTCACGGGGTTTCTCCTTTTTCATTGCTTTTCACATCGAAAGCAATTATAACCGATTGAAGCTAAAACGACATGTGAAGAAAATCACATCCCGCTTGTGCATTGTGAAATATCGCCCCTCACAACTCGCTGCAATCCCACATAAAACCACACCGTTCACAGCGCACTTTACAGGCGCGGCGCACCGTCGGCGCGTTGCAAGCGGGGCAGACCGTCGCCAGCGTGTAATTGGGCAGCGGCGGCAGCGCCCGTTCCTCGCGGGGGGCATCTGGCACGCTTGGCGCGACGGTGGCGCGGGGACGGCGGACGGGTTGCCCCGTCATGCGCCCCGTGCTTTCCATGCGGCCAACAGCGTCGTCTCGCGCTCCTGCATCATACCAGCGCGGGGGCGGTCGCCTTCGGCGGGGACGCGGGTGGCGTTCCAGCGCAGCGTGTCCGCCACTGTATCCGCCAGCGGGCGATAGGTGATGCCCGTCGCCAGCACCTTGCTCAGGTTAACCATTTGCAGCGCGTTGTATGCGCCGGGAATCCACAGCGGGAGTTCGCTGAACGGCGCGACATCGTTCTGCACCAGAAAATCGTCATCCACCCATGTCACGCGCATCTCGCTGCCGGAAACCTGCTGGCACACCTGCAACAATGCGCCGAGCGTCATGGTTTCGGCGGGGCCGGTCACGTTGTACAGCCCCGCATGACGCGCTTCGGTCATGCGTAGCGTCCATGCGGACAGGTCGCGCACATCAATGAACTGCGTGGGCTGCTCCGGCTTGCCCGGTGCGAGGATTTCGCCGCCCATCGCCACGCGCACCGGCCAGTAGGTGAAGCGGTCAGTCGGGTCGTTCGGCCCCACGATCAGGCCGGAGCGCACATGCAGCACCCGTCCGGGCAAAGCCGCATCCACCGCCTGCTCGCACAGCACCTTCAAGCCGCCGTAAGTTTCGCCCGTGACGGCTTCTACCGTCGGGTCAGCAAGGGCGATCACCGGGGCGCTTTCGTCAGAGCCGGGGGTGATCGGTTCGGCATAAACCGAGATGGTGGAGATAAAGGTGTAGTGTTCCACCGCGTCCTTCAGCAGTTCCGCCGAGTCACGCACGAGGCGCGGCACATAGCCGCAGGTGTCTATCACCGCGTCCCACGAGCGCCCACGCAGCGCGTTCAGGTTGCCATCACGGTCGCCAGTGAGATGTTCGGCCTGCGGGAACAGGTCGGGGTTGGTTTGTCCCCGGTTGAACAGGGTGACGGCATGACCAGCAGCCAGTGCCAGATCAGCCAGATGCCGTCCCAGAAAACTTGTACCGCCCAGAATCAGGAGTTTCATAGCCGCCTCAATGTGTGCTGCGCTTTGGAATTTGGGATTATATCTATTCCTCAGAACTTCTGCTTCTATCAATACGGGGTTGGATTCATGGCATTGTGGGGGTTTTATTCACGCGGATGAGCCGCCGGAGGGCGAAAATACCGCCCCCCGGCAGGAAAAAGGCCGTTTAGTGGGTGCGCGATCCGGTGGCCGCTTCCATCAGCGCAGTCAAGCGCGAGGCCATCGAAGCCGGGTCAGGATGCAGCCCTTCTTGCAACAGCGCCGTCTCGAAAAGCTGCTCGATCACGATGTTCACCAGCGGGTTTTCGGCATCCGCCGCCAGCAAGCCGCTGAGGTTGTGCATCAGCGCGTGGCGCGGGTTCAGCTCCAGCGTTTTGACGGGCAGCTCGTAGTCGCGGTCAAATAGGCGGTTCACGCGGTACATATTGCCCGCCGCGCCTTTGTCGTCGCTGACCAACCGCGCCGGACTGCTGGTGAGCGCCGCGCCGATCTGCACGCCCTTCACCCGATCACCGAGGATGGTAGCCACTTTCGCCCGCAACGACTCGAACACATCATCGGGCAGCGATTCGGCGGCGGGGGTTTCTTCGGCTTGCAGTTCGCCAATCGCGCTCAGGTCAATATCGCTTTCGTCCACATTCCGCAATTTGTGGTCTTTGAACGCATCCAGCCCCATCAGCATAATCGGGTCAACCGGATCGGTCAGGCACAACACTTCAATCCCGCGCTGGCGGAAGGCATCCAGATGCGGGCTGCGCCCGACGCTGTGGAAATCGTCACCGAGGATGTAGTAGATGTCGGTCTGGTTGGCGGCCATGCGCCCCACGTAATCCTCCAGCGACACCCATTCGTCGGGGTTGGCGCTGCGGGTGGTGGCGAAGCGTAGCAACGGCTCGACCTCGGCGCGGTCAGTGGGCGCGACGGCAAGCGCCTGCTTCAGATAGCGCCCGAACTGCGTGAAGATGGTACGGTACTGATCCGGTTCTTTGCTGGCGAGGCGTTTCAGATCGCTCAACACCTTGCCGGTGAGCGTCTTTTTCAGGTTGACCATAATCTTGTTGGCCTGCACGCTCTCGCGGTTGACGTTCAGCGGCAAGTCTTCGCTATCCACCACGCCCTGCACGAACTGGAGATATTCGGGCAGCAGGTCGGTGCAATAGTCCTGAATCAGCACCTTACGCGCATACAGTTTCAGGCCGGGTTCTTTGCGCGGGCTGAGCATACTCGGTTGGGCGCTCTTGGGGAAGTACAGCAGCGCGTAGAATTGCAGCGGCACATCGGCACGCATGTGAATGTGGTGCAGCGATCCCTCGAAGTCGAGGGTGTGCATCTTGTAGTATTCGTCGTACTGCTCGGCGGTGATTTCCTTCGGGTCTTGCCGCCAGATGGCCGTTTGCTTGTTGGTGGCTTCTTCTTCATCGCCCACATAGATCGGGAAAGCGATGTAATCCGAGTGACGGCGGATGATGTCCTTAATCTTCCACGACGAGAGGAGTTCTTTGGCGTCCTCTTTCATGGTGATAATCACATCGGTACCGCGTGCTTCGCGTTCAGCGGGTTCGATGCTGAACTCGTTCCCGCCTTCGGATTCCCACGCGAAGGCGGTGGAGTCCTTGTGATGCGGACGCGACACCACGCGCACCTTGTCCGCCACCATGAATACCGAGTAGAAGCCCACGCCGAACTGTCCGATGACATCCTGCGCCGCGCCGCCCTTCTGCGCGGACTGCATGGCCTGAATGAAGGCTTTCGCGCCGCTGCGGGCGATCACGCCTAGATTGTTCTTCAGGTCGTCCTCGGTCATGCCGATGCCGGTATCGCTAATGGTCAGCGTGCCGGCTTCTTCGTCGGCCTTAATCTCGATGGCGAGTTCCGCGTCGGGGTCGGTAATCTCGCGGTTGGTGAGCATCTCGAACTGCACACGGTTGAGCGCATCGGAAGCGTTCGAGATGAGTTCCCGCAGGAAAATGTCGCGCTCGGTATAGAGCGAATGAACGAGAATATGGAGTAATTGCTGGATTTCAGCCTGAAATTGATAGGTGTGTGTCATGGGTTTATTCCTACAAAGCGATCACCATACAGAGTCCGCCCATTTCTAACACAGTGCAGTTAGAAATACATCAGAAGTGGTTGTGGAGGGTGCATTCGGATTTTGGGGCAGTCGCTCAAAAGCCCTCACCCCACCCCTCTCTCCCAACTGCTGAGTACAGTTAGGAGAGGGGAGAAATACAGTGGGGACATGGCGCGAGATGTGTCCGCTTGCCTTACACCCTTCGCCATGACGCGCAGCGGAAGGGCAGGGGATGAGGGTCATTGCCCCCATTTCCGAATACACCCGTTGCGGATACAACCGTTATCGCTACGAACTGACCAGCTTTTGCAGCACCCCATACAACTGTTGGGCGGCCAGCCCGCGATGGCTGATGCAGTTCTTCTCCTCTGCGGACAGGCTGCTGAACGTTTGCGCGTAGCCCTGCGGGATGAACAGCGGGTCGTAGCCGAAACCGGTTCTGCCTGTGCTGTCCTCCTGCGTCCCGATGCGCCCTTCGCACACGCCGCGCACCGTCAGCGGTTCGGGCAGCGGCGGCCCCGCCAGCGCGATCACACACACGAAGCGGGCGGTACGCAGCGCGTCCGGCGTATCGGTCAGCGCGGTCAACAGCTTTTGCCGGCGCTGGGGCATGGTCAGGCCGGAGCCACCGTAACGGGCGGGGTAAATTCCCGGTTCGCCGCCTAGCGCGTCCACATACAGGCCGGTATCATCCGCGATGGTCAGCTTGCCGCTGGCAGCGGAATAGGCGCGTACCTTGAGCAGCGAATTGGCCTCCAGCGAACCGCCATCTTCCTCGACGTTCATATCCGCCAGCCCGACATCGCCCAGCGTGAGCAGGCGCAGCGGCAGCCCTGTCAGCAGTTCGGCAAATTCGCCGCGCTTGCCGGGATTGCTCGTTCCAATCAGTACATCCAGCATGGTCGTTCCTTTAATCGTTCGTTCGGTCATTGCGTCACGTCAATCCGGGGACGATCACCCGCCACAGCAGATACACATCCAGCAGGGCGAGCAGCGCGAACGGCAGTACCGTCAGCCACGCGCCGCGCCGGATGATCTGCGCCCGCAGCGTATCCAGCCCCAGCGCCAGCCCCAGCGCGAACGGCACGAGTCCGGTGAACATATAGCGCCCCTGAAACTGCAAAAACTCGGTGTTGTAGTAGGCATAGGCCAGCACCGCCAGCACCGCCACCAGCCCCAGAATCCCCGCCGCTTCCCAACCCGCATCCGGCGGAGAGCGCCACGCACCCCATGCGGCCAGCAGCAACCCGCCGAGGCACACCAGCAGCAGCAGCCCGATCAGCGCGTAAATCCATGACGGCATGGGCAGCGCCATCCAACCGAACTGTCCCAAGAAGCTGTGGTAGGTGGTGGTCAACGCCTGTTCCAGATAAGCCGGAAAGCCGATCTGCGCGATCAAATCCGCTGTGCGCGGCTGGTCAGCCACCACAAGGTTGTGCTGACGTAGCCCATACACATCCGGGAAGCCGTACACGCTGATGCTGCGCCCCCACCACAGGCCGCCCATCAGTAGCGCCGGCAGCGCGAAGGCCAGCAGCGGACGCAGCAGCCCCGCGCCGTCGTCCCGTTCGCGCCACCAGCGCCACAGGATGCACAGCCCCGCCGCGCCGCCGACAAACAGCGCCGACACTTTGGTGAGCAGGGCGAGGCCGACCAGCAGGCCAATGTGCAGCGGTTGCACATCCCGCCGCCGCAGGTACAGCGTGCAGGCCAGCAGCACCGCCGCGATCAGCAGGTTCGCCAGCGCGTCGTTATTGACCGAAGCCAGCACCGCCACATGCTGCGGCAGAAACGCGACCAGCGCCGCCGCCGCCAGCGCCACCTGTGGATGGCGCGGTATGACCAGCAGGCCGAGCGCATAGGCACAGCACACGATTCCCGCGCCCATGACGACGGAGGCCAGCCGCAGCGCGATCAGGCTACCGTTCGTCAGCGTGAATAACGGAGTCAGCAGCAGGTAATACAGTGGCGGCTGATGATCTTCGTACTGCACCGACCCCAGATTGCCGAGCAAATCCGGCGCAAAGTGCGAGGACTTCAACTGTTCCAAATAGGCCGAGTCCCAATCACCGATCTGAATCACAGGACAGCAGCCGCCCCGCGCCAACTGCGCGATGTAGTTGTAGTGGGCGGGTTCGTCCGGGTTCTGCCATGCCGGTGTGAAGATGGCGAACAGCGCGGCCACCAGCAGGTAAACGAGTAGGAGCAGCACAAAGGGTTGATGGCGGCGCAGTACAAGCATGAAAGTCGTGTTCATAGGGTATCCGCTGGTGCTAGAGGCCGCCTATTATAGCGCATGTCGGCAGCGGGGTGTCCGGCGGCAAAACAGGCCAACGCGGTATGCCCTGCGTCACGACTAGACAGGGCGGGTGAAGCATGATACATTATGACCGGTCAGTCACATGACTGATTGGTCACATCAATAAGGTAACGATCATGCGAATCACTATTCTGACCCTCGGCAGTCGTGGCGATACCCAACCGTTCATCCCGCTGGCACTAGGACTAAAACGAGCCGGTCATACGGTGCGCGTGGTCGGTGCCAAGAATTTCACGACATGGGTACAGGGGTTCGGGTTGGACTATTTCCCGCTGGAGGCCGATCTTGCGGCTATGTTGAACACCAGCGGCGGGCAGGCCGTGATGGAAGCCAAGAACCCGTTGCAATCGCTACTCGTACAGCGGCGCGAACTGAGCAAAACCAATGTGTTCGACCAGATGCAGCAGGAAGTGTGGCAGTCCTGTCAGGGGACAGAAGCCATCATCTACCATCCCGGCATGATAAACGGCTATTACATTGCCCGTCATATGGGTGTCCCCTGTTTGATGGCGAGTCCGTTCCCCATGACGCCCACGCGCCGCTGGCCTTCGGCGCTGTTTTATGAAGGGCCGCGTCTGGGGGCGGCCTACAACCGCCTGACCTATACCGTGTTCGAGCAGGCTTTCTGGCAGATGGTACGTCCGCAGACCAAGAAATTTTGGGTACAAAAGGGCATGGGGGATAAAGTGTCCTTTGGTGCGCCCTACCGCCGCCAGCGCGAGGAACAGATGCCGGTGCTGTATGCCTACAGCGAACATGCCCTGCCGCGACCGGATGACTGGCCTGCGTTTCATCACATCACGGGTTACTGGTTTTTAGATGCCGCGCCGGACTGGCAACCGCCCGCCGCCCTGACCGCTTTCTTGCAGGCTGGCCCCCCGCCGGTTTACGTGGGATTCGGCAGCATGGGCAACACCGCCCGCACACCGGAACTGACCGAACAGGTACTCAAAGGGCTGGCGCTGACCGGTCAGCGTGGGCTGCTGGCTTCCGGTTGGAATGGCTTGAGCCGTAATGCGCCGCTACCTGACACTGTGTACATGCTGGAAGAAGCGCCGCATAGCTGGTTGTTCCCGCAAATGGCGGCAGTTGTGCATCATGGCGGCGCAGGGACAACGGGCGCAGGGCTGCGGGCGGGTGTTCCCAGTATCATCGTGCCGCATTCGGTAGACCAACCCATGTGGGGGCGACGAATCGCTGAACTCGGTGTGGGTCCGCAGCCGATCCCCGACAAGCGCCTGACTGCTGACAAGCTGGCCGCTGCCATTCGCGCCGCACTACAGCCGGAGATGCGGGCGAAGGCCGCCCATCTCGGTCAACAGATTCGCTTGGAAGATGGCGTCGCCAAAGCGGTTGAAATCGTGGATCATTATCTGCATTGAACGCTGTTGGAGAATAATCCCATGCCCAAGCAAACGTTCTTCAATCTGCCGGACGAAAAACGAATGGCGATTCTGGACGTTGCCATCGTTGAGTTCGCGGAAAATGATTACCAGAGTGCCTCGATCTCGCGGATGGTGGCGCGGTTGGGGATCGCTAAAGGCAGTTTCTATCAGTATTTCGAGGACAAGAACGATCTGTACGCTTTTGTGCTTGACCTTGTCATGCGGGAACGCCTGACGTTCGTGCAGCAGCACACGATTGCAGCGGGGCAATCGTTCTTTGAGTATGTGCAGGAACTTCTGGAAGTGGGGATGCGCTTCGATCTGGCACATCCGTATCCGGGGCGAATCGTGTATCGGGCGCTGTTCGGCGCAGAACCGATTCCGGGCGAAAGCCGGACTCGCATCCGGCAATCGCTACTGGATTACCAGCGGCAGGTGTTGCGCTTGGGCGTGGAAATGGGGGAGATTGCGCCGGATGTGAACCTTGATCTGGCGGCGCACATGCTGAACGCAGTTGCGGCGGACTTCGGTGGTTTCATCGCGGCTCACTTCCAGATGTCTCCCGAAGGGTTGACTCCCGGCGACATGACGCTGCTGCGGGCGACTTTCGCGCAGGCCACACGCATCCTGCGTTACGGCCTGTCGGCGCGACCACCGGCGAACGGGGCATGAGCCAGACGCGCCATGCCCCGCGTGACTCGCGCCGAACTAAGCGATTGCGGGTTCGGCTTGCCGCCGCTGGCGGTGGATTGCCTGCCCGATTGCCAGCCATACCAGCCCGGTTCCGATGAACATCAGGAAACTCAACAGGTTGTTGGTCGTTTGCGAGTCCGTCCGCAAAATGCCGAGTCCTATGATGACCCACCCAAGCGCCATTTGCAGCGGTAGCCCCCGGAAGCAGGGCAGCACCGGCTTGAACGCATGTCGCAACCCGAAGGCCGTCAGACCGCTGATATGCAGCAGCGCCCCGATAAACCATAGGTTCCACAGGGATTCGTTGAGGAAAGTGGCGAACATGCCAGCGGTCATCACCAGCGAACCCACGCCGCAGAGATAGAGTGTCCACTTCGCCCAGAAGATTGACTCGTAGGACAGTGCTAGCCCCACGCATCCTAATCCCACAAACAGCGTCCCCGGTGCCCATAGCAGAATCAAGACCTGATAGAGGCCGTGATAGGTGAAATGGTCATCCGGCTGAAGCTGGCTGAAAGCCGCCAGCCCGCTGAACGCGCCGCCTAACACCAGCATGAATCCGGCAAAATGAACAAATGTGGCTTTCGAGATCATCAGTCGCACCTTTCTTCGTTGTTCGATGACAGTGAGCGCAAGGTCAAAGACGGTTCTGCACCACCACAGGGCAATGCCTATCCTGCCCTGCTGGTGATACCGCTGGCGGCAAACATCCCGGAAAAGCTGCACCATCAGCCACCCGTATTCGCGGCGGTAGTCGGCGGGATAGAGCAGGAGCAAAACGCGGTAGACCCGTTCGGAAAACGCAATCCATCGTGTCTGCGGGGTTGGATTCATCAGGTTCTCCCCATCAGCCGTTTGGATTGGGCGGCATTGAGCAGGACGGATAGACGATCCAACTCAGCATGCATCACGCGCTCCCCAAAAGAAGTCAGGCGGTAGTAGCGGCGGCGTTCGTCGTCCATCTGCGGGTCGGGGCGTTCGTCAGTTTCCTCGATCAACCGCGTCTCCAACATGCGCTTGAGCGTGCCGTAGAGCGTGCCGGGGCCCATCTGCACCGCGCCGTTGGTGATGCGAGTAACCTCCTGCATGATGCTGTAGCCATGTTTCTCACTATCTGCCAGCGCCAGCAGAATGTGAAAAACAGCCGGTGTAAGGGGCAGCATTCCCTCTGGACGCAAGGTAGCATCCGACATTCTTTCACCTCACTATATCCGTAGCAGATATATCCGTTACAGATACAGTAAGGCCGATTGTAAAATTTGTCAAGCACCTGTGTGCTTCTGCCCTTCCAGTCGTGTTCCTATTTTGCGGGTAGGCTATTCCACGTTAGAATAGGTCTATTCTATGATGGAATAGACCATGAACGCACTCACGCCAGACGAAACCATCCTCGGCTTGCTGGCTGCCCAACCGCAGCACGGCTATCAACTGCTCGAAATCTTCAATGACCCCGACCAGTTGGGACTTGTGTGGAACATGAGTACCAGCCAGTTATACGCGGTCATCAAGCGGTTGGAACGGCAGGGCTTTATCAGCGGGCGCGAAGTGGTGACGGAGAACGCGCCGCCGCGCACCGAATACGCCCTGACCGAAACCGGTCAGTCGCAGTTGGGCGCGTGGCTGGAGGAAGCCTATCCGTCTGCCAGCATCCGGCGGGTGCGGGTGGAATTTCTCAGCCGCCTGTATATCGCCCGCCTGTTGGAGCGCCCCGCCGCATCCATCGTTGCGCGGCAGCGCCAGATGTGCGAATTGGAACGGGCGCGCCATCTGCATTCCCGCCAGAGCCGCAATCCGCAGGGCATGGGCTGGTTGACTTCCGAGTTTGTGGTTGCCCAGTTGGAAGCGATTTTGCAGTGGATTGACCGCTGTGAAGGGGTTATTTTTCCTGTGTAGCTTTCATAAGGAGATATGAGTATGAAGAAGTGGATCATTGCAGTTTGGCTGCTGCTGACGATGGGAACCGTTCACGCGCAGGCCAGCCAAACGCTGACGGTGTTCGCGGCCTCCTCGCTGGCGGATGCGTTCGGGGAGATTGGCGCGGCATTTCAGGCGCAGAACCCCGGTGTCAGCGTGCTGTTCAACTTTGCCGGTTCGTCCGACTTGGCGGCGCAGTTAGCCGAGGGCGCGCCCGCCGATGTGTTCGCCAGCGCCAACAACAAGCAGATGACGGTGGCGAACGACGCGGGGCGCATCGCCGGCAAGCCGCACACCTTCGTCAAAAATCGGCTGGTGCTGATCATCCCGGCAGATAATCCTGCTGGCATTCAAAGCCTGCGCGATCTGGCAGGGGCGGGCTTGCAACTGGTGTTCGCCGCGTCCGCCGTCCCTGTCCGCACCTACACCGACACGGTGCTGGAACGGCTGGCCGCCGACCCCGCCTATGGCGACAGCTACCGCGCCGCTGTGCTGGCGAACGTGGTTTCGGAAGAACAGAATGTGCGACAGGTGGCGGCCAAAATCGCGCTCGGTGAGGCCGATGGCGGTTTCGTGTATGCTTCGGATGTCACGCCGGAAATCAGCACACAGGTGCAGGTGATCGCCATCCCTGACCATCTGAACACCATCGCCACCTACCCGATTGCCATCAGCAACGACACGGCGCAACCGGAACTGGCGCAGTCCTTCGTGGATTTCGTGCTGTCGGACGCGGGGCAGGATGTGCTGGTGAAGTGGCATTTCATCTCGGTACGCATCCCGACGCTTCCGTACACGGTCACGCTGCCGGAAGGGAATGCCGCAGTCACGGTGGATGGGCAGGTGTTAAACCCGCTAACGCTGACCGCCGATGATCTGCGGGCGAATTACCCCTTGCAAACGCTGGATGTGACCTACCTCAGCGGCGACGATAGCATTTCAGCGCGTTTTACAGGCGTTCCGCTGTGGCAAATCTTCAGCGCCGCGCAGCCCAATCTGAACGCCGATGTGAAAAATGATCGCCTAAGTCTATTCGTGGTGGTCACAGGTTCAGACGGGTATCAAGCGGTGATCGCGTGGGGCGAAATTGACCCTGAATTTGGCGGACAGCCGATTTTGCTGGCGTTTGAGCAGGACGGCGCACCGATCAGCGACGCGCAGGGTGCGCTGCGCTTGGTCGTCCCCGGCGACGCGCACGGCGGGCGCTACGTCAGCGGCGTGGTGAACATCAGCCTGCGGGATGCGCCAGCGGTGAGCCGCTAGGAAACATCATCCGGGAGGGGAGGCGCGGGACGGGTGTCCTCCTCCTCCACTGGCGGGACGTGCAGCGCGGGCGGCGGGGGGAACGACGGTTCGGACGATCCGGTTGCTGCCAACGCCTCAGGTGTGCCAATACGTTGCAACGCGGCCTGTGCCATACGGCGCACGCTGTCGTGCGGGTCGGTCAGCACTGCGATGAGCGCGTCTACCGCCCATGCTGCTTTCAACTGCCCCAACACGCCGGCGGCGCTGCGGCGCACCTGAAATTCAGGATGACGCAACGCTGCCAGCAGCGACACTTCAACCGGCGCACAATCCAGCTTCAGCAGCGCCTCGGCAGCCGTCAGCCGCACCCGCGAGGGAAGTTCGGTATTTTCAAACACGCGCACCAGCGTTTCGGCGGCGATTTTCGCACCCCGTTCGCCGATCTGCTGCGCGGCGCGGATGATTTGCTCGTGGCTCTGACCACTCAACTGGTCAATCAGACTCACAATCGGGTGATGCTGGTACGGGGGGAGTTCGGCATCATTTTCCAGCGCCAGTTGGAACAGGTCATCCAGCACGGCGATGAACAGACGGCGCGTGGACGGGTCGGTTTCATCCATCAGCGCCATCTGGAGCGAGGGGATAGCGGCATTCGCGCCCATCACTTGCAGCGCCAGCGCCGCCCGCGCCCGCACATTGGCAGACTTATGCCGGAGCAAATTCAGCAGACCGGCAATATCTGACTGTAACTGCATCCGCCAGATTTCGCTTTGGAGATCCTCCACTGCTGTCCCTCCGCGCTTGACCATGAACATTCCTATTTTAGCATGGTATTTTTAATGAGTACCTTAATGGAGTTCTGATTTATGGCAAAGCTGCCGTGAAAAAAGAATGAATCTTTCACGCTTTCATCTGCTGGCGAAAATGGCTCTCCCCGACTAGACTAACATCATGAAAACACTGTTCCACGCCCTCAACGAAGATATAGATGCCGGAATGCTGCCCGCGCTGGCGAAGTTCTGGAAGGTGATTCTGGTTGCGCCTGACCGCGAAACCGCCACCCGCGCCCTGAGCGAAATCATGCTCGACCCGGTGAAAGCCGAAGTGGTCTGGGACGGGCTGAAGGAAGACCAGCGCGGCGCACTGCAAATGCTGGTCAGCGTGGGCGGCAAAATGCCCATGTCCAAGTTCGGGCGGTTGTTCGGTGAAATCCGCCCGATGGGGACAGCCCAGATTGAACGCGAGAAACCGCTGGAAAACCCGCAGAGCGTGAGCGAAGCCCTGTACTATCGCGGGTTGATCGCGCAATTGTTTGAAATTTCGGATACCGGGCCGCGGGTGATGGTCTATATCCCCAGCGATCTGGCGGCGGCGCTGCCGTTGCGCAAAACCTCGTATTCCAACCTCGAACCGGAAATGAGCGCGGCGGGCGCTGCCCCCCTCGAACCTATTCCGCTGGTGGAAGCCTTAGAGGATGTGACGGGCATTCGCGCCGCCGATACCTCCATTGTGGATGACCTGACTACCCTGCTGGCCTATGTCCAGATTGAAACGCCCACCGTCACCAATGACCGCCTGAACGCGGACGACTGGGCGCGGCTGAAGTCCTTCCTGCTGCGACCGGAAGAAGATCGCCTGACGTTCGTGTTCAAGCTGGCACTTAGCAGTGACCTGCTGGAATTTCAGAACGGACGCGCATACCCGAATCGTGCCGGGGCGCGGCGCTGGCTGGAGCAAAAGCGTTCCGAGCAGGTGCGTCTGCTGGCTGAAGCATGGCGAGAATCCGCCCTTGTGCGTGATCTGTGGCACGTCCCCGGCCTGTATCCCGAACCGGGCGGCGAACTGGATGAGTACGATGCGGCGGCAGTGCGGGCGAACGCGCTGGATTTGATGGGCGAATTGCTGCCTGCGAGCGATTGGTGGTCGCTGGAGAGTTTCATTCAGGCCGTCAAAGAAACCGACGCGGATTTTCAGCGTCCCGGCGATTATGAAAGCTGGTACATTCGCAATGAAGCCGGCGATTTCCTGACCGGATTTGAAAGCTGGGAAGCGGTGGAAGGTGCGCTGCTGGAGCATTACATCCTCGGCCCGCTGCACTGGCTGGGGCTGGTAGATCATGCGGATGAAGCGGCGCGGCTGACGGCCTACGGGCGCGGCTATCTGAAGCAGAGCGCGTGGCCTGCCCCGCCCGACCCCGATGATAAGATCAGCATGAAGGACGACGGAACCCTTCTGGTTTCGCGCAAAATCGCCCGCGTGGATCGTTTTCAGGTGGCACGCTTCACCACATGGGGGGCGGCGGGCGACCCGTACCAGTACCGACTGGATGGCGCGGGTATCCAGCAGGCCGCCGAACAGGGAATCACGCTGGCGCACATCACCAGCTTCTTAGGCCGCGCAATGGGCGACACACCGCTGCCGCCTGCGGTCAAACGCTTGTTCGACCAGTGGGAGCGCGGGCCGAGTGCCACCGTCACGCTGGAAAATGTGACCGTGCTGCGTACCACCGCCCCTGAAACGCTGGATCGGATTTACGAAACCCCCACGTTGCGGCGTTATCTGGGGGCGCGGATGGGGCCGATGGCGGTACTCGTTCGCCCCGGACAGCAGGACGGCCTGCGGGCGGCGCTGGTGGATGCCGGAATCGCAATCGAGGCGCTGGAATAAGCGTCGCCAACCGCAATACATCGGGTTTTCGTACCCTGTCCCCGCTTGCACCCCGCTTGCGAGGGCTGGCCTCTTATGCCACACTCAACGGTGAATAGGTACGCACGAAGCGTCTGTTCATCCCGCATCGCCCGGAGTTGAGGATTAGCGTATGTTCAAAGATGTCGGTCAGATCACGCAGGCGCTTTCGCAACAGCAATATATTTCGACGGACGAAATTTCGACGGTGATGTTTCTGGCTGAAAAGCTGGAAAAACCCATCTTGACCGAAGGGCCAGCCGGCGTGGGCAAGACCGAACTGGCGAAGGCGTGGGCGAAGGCCGCCGGACGCCCCCTCATCCGGTTGCAGTGCTACGAAGGCTTGGACGAAAGCAAGGCGCTGTACGAGTGGGAGTACGCCAAGCAAATGCTGTACACCCAGCTGTTGCGCGACAAACTGAGCGAAATCCTCGCCAAGACGGGCAGCCTGACCGAAGCCGCTGACCGGCTGGGACAAGAGGAGAACGTCTTTTTCTCCGAACGGTTTTTGCTTGCGCGTCCGCTGCTGCAAGCCATCACCGCGCCGGAGCCGGTGGTGCTGCTGATTGACGAAATTGACCGCGCCGATGCCGAATTTGAGGCTTTCCTGCTGGAAATCCTGAGCGATTTTCAGGTGTCGGTGCCGGAACTGGGGACGATCAAAGCGCGGCATATGCCGGTGGTCATCCTCACCAGCAACAACACCCGTGAACTGTCGGAGGCGCTCAAACGCCGCTGCCTGTACCTGTTCATTGACTACCCCAGCCACGACTCCGAACTGCGAATCGTGCAGATGCGCGTGCCGCAACTGAGTGCGAAACTGGCGCAACAGGCGGTGGAAGTGGTGCAAAGCCTGCGCCAGATGGATTTGAAGAAAAGCCCCAGCGTGTCGGAAACGATTGACTGGGCGAAGGCGCTGGTCATGCTCAACGCCGACCATCTGGATAAGCGCACGCTGGAAACCACGCTGACGGTGCTGCTGAAGCACGAGAGCGATGTACAGAAGGCCAAGCGCACCCTGCTGCAAGGCGGCGGCGGCACTGGCGGCCACCCGCTGAACCGCCGCCCGAACGACGATACCCCGCGCCGGCGCGGCGGCTGGAACTAGGTTTACGGTGGTGATAAGGGCCTGATGCCTGCTGCTCAGGGGCGCGGCCCCAGAAACCGATCCCCGTTGAAATGAATCAGGTGTTCGGGTTTTTCCGCAATCCACACCTCGGTTTCCCACGCGATATGGCGCATGTGCTTGCGAAATTCGGCAAAGGTGGGGAAGGCCGTGACAAACACTTTCCCCGCCGGACAGTCCCGCAGCATGTCCTGTAGTTCGTGAATGCGCTTGGGGGTCATTGGCCCGTGTGAAGTGACAACCTCGATCAAATAGAGCCAGTTACGGGCTTCCAAGTACAGGATCATATCCGGCAACTTTTCATGCTCCGAGACAGGAATAGCCAGCCTCGAAAGCTGTTCCGTCGCCACATACAGGTCTTTGTCGGCGGCATCCCCATCGCGGCTAGAAGGTTTTGTGCGTCGCTAATTTCAGGCATACAGTCCTAACACCTCGTTGGTGAGCCTATCCACATCCAGATCGAAAGAAACCGCCGCCAGCCGTCCCATCTCCACTATCGCTTCCAGCGGGGGCAGCGGTAGCTTGCGGAGTTCTGTGGCGCTCACCTGTGTGTTGCCGTTGAAAAGGCGGAAATACGTATCCATCAATTTGCTGTTCAGCAGCACAGCCAGCCCCAGAGCTTCGTCGGCGGTCAGGCGACCATTGGGGCGATAAATGTAGTTCAGGTGGTTTTCAAGGCCGATGCTCGGCGTATCCAGATCAGCCAGATACGCAGCAGCAGTCAGGCGTTGGGGTTCCTCTTTGGCGCTAAACCGTCGCAGTAGCACGTAGTTCTGGTTCGGCAAGAGCAAATTGGAACTTTCCCGCAGCGCCAGATACTGCCCCTTATGCTGAATCGGCCATTCACAACGCATAGGCTTCACGTTTTGCATCCACAGCAGCGGCGCATGCGTGAAGGGGACATTTCCCACCGCCATGATGCGCTGCGCGACCCGGAAAGGCACAACCGGCCCCGTCGAGATTTCCATACCGTGCTGATGCAGGCTAAATCCCCACGAACGCACCACCGCCGCCACCGCATCATCCTGTTCCGAAAGCGGTAGATGTAGCACATGGTCTGCGTCCAGCACATCACCCGTTGCTTTTGTGCGCCGCGCTAACTGGCTGAAATCAAGATTGGCGCTCGTGGACAGCAGAACCGGACGATCTTGGGTTGAGCGTTCTGCAAGCAAGATGATACTTTCTTGCAGAACATCATCAAACACATCCCGCCGCGACTCAAAAAGATGAATGGCACGCGGGCGCATCAGGCTAAAAAAGTAATCTCGAAACCGGCTGAAATACTGCCCTGCGGTATAACTGCGCGGGGTGATAAAGACACTGTAACCGCCTGTACGCAGCAGCGCCGCACTAACTGCCATAAACAGCGCGTAGATATTGGGCTGCCCGTGTACCACCCGTGCGGTCAGTTGCGCACGCGGGTCGGTTTTGGAGAGTTTGAAGTAGGGCGGGTTGGAAATCACCACATCGAAGGTGCTAGGGGGCGGTTGGTCAAGTGCGCCGCCGTAAGCCAGTACAAAATCGTCATGTGTGATGGTATATGTCAGGCGGCGGTTGTGCGCCTTCATCCACTGATGTGCGTAACGAAGGCACAAATCGAGGTAAGCCGCCAATGCCCTATCCACTTCGCACGCCACAAGGGTGATGTCGCCGCGCATGGTTTCGCACAACGCACAGGATAGAACGCCAAATCCCGCGCCGGGATCAAGGACGCGCAGGGCATCATGACGGACTGGCAGCATAGCCACCATGAACCGGGCGACTTCCAGCGGTGTGAAAAACTGTCCTAATGTTTTGTCCGGTTTGTTCCATGACCCATACCATTGTCCGATGCGAGAGGCATAGGCCGAGGGCAATTCATCGGGGTATGGCTTGGGTTCGCCGAGAGTCATGGTTGTTTTGAAGCGCGTGTCTCACAGATGTGAACTGTATTGTACACCGTTCGCACTCCAACGTTGTCTCGCCCTCGTCGTGCGCGGTGCGGGTGTTATAATGCGCGGGGTGTTCAACGCTGTTCGAGGCCGCGCATGTCTCTGCTGACCGCTACTAATCTCGCCAAATCCTTCGGCCCGGAAGATATTTTCGACAGCATCAGCGTCGAAATTCAGCACAAGGCGCGTATCGCGCTGGTGGGGCCGAACGGCGCAGGCAAAACCACGCTGCTCAACCTGCTCATCGGGCTAGATACCCCCGATGTGGGCGTGGTATCGCGTTCCAAAGGCTTACGCATCGGCTTCCTGCCGCAACGCCCCGAACTGGCCGGCGATCATTCGCTGTGGGAAGAAATGCTGCACGCCTTCGACGATCTGCGCCAGATGGAAACCAAGCTGACCGCCCTCGAAGCCGCCATGTCCGACCCCGCCCGCCATGACGCGGTGATGGCGCAGTATGGCCCCTTGCAGCACCGTTTCGAGGAAGCAGGCGGCTACACCTACGAAAACCGCGCCCGTATGATTTTGCAGGGCTTGAGCTTCAAGCCGGAGGACTTCACCCGTTCGCTGACCAAGCTCTCCGGCGGACAGCGCACCCGCGCCTTGCTCGGTCGCCTGCTGCTGGACTCGCCCGACCTGCTGGTGCTGGACGAACCCACGAACCATCTGGACATCGCCGCCGTCGAATGGCTGGAGTCGTTCCTGCGCGATTTCCCCGGCGCGGTGCTGGCCGTCAGCCATGACCGCTATTTCATGGACGAATTCGCCAGCACGATCTGGGAAATGGACTTCGGGCTAATCGAAGTCTACCGGGGCAATTACAGCCATTATGTGCAGCAGCGCGGCGAACGCTACGAACGCCGCTGGAAAGAATATGAGGCGCAGCAGGAATTTCTGACGAAAGAGCAGGAATATATCCGCCGCAACATCGCCGGACAGAACACGCGACAGGCCAAAGGCAAGCTGCGGCGGTTGGAAACCATGCGGCGGCGCGGTGATTTGATCGCCCGTCCGCGTGAGCGCCAGAAGTTGCGCATCCAGCTCAGTAAAGCGGCTCGCAGCGGCGACAAGGTGCTGTCCACGCAGGGCATAGCAGTCGGTTATACCGATGCCCATGCGCCCCTGTTTACCGTGCCGGACATCACGCTCTGGCGCGGCGAGTTCGCGGCGCTCATCGGCCCGAACGGAGTGGGCAAAAGCACCTTCCTCAAGACCATTCTGGGGCAGCATCTCCCGCTGGCGGGCGAAGTCAAAATCGGCGCATCGGTGCAAATCGGCTATTTCGCGCAGGCGCACGAACTGCTGAACCCCAAGTCCAGCATCATTGACGAAGTGACCAGCGTCAAACCGATGACCCCCGCCGAAGCGCGGAACTATCTCGGCCCGTTCCTGTTCTCCGGCGACGATGTGTTCCGCACCGTCGAAACGCTCTCCGGCGGCGAACGTGGGCGCGTGGCGCTGGCGAAGCTGTCGCTGTCCGGCGCGAACCTGCTGCTACTGGACGAACCGACCAACCATCTCGATATTGATAGTCAGGAAATGCTGCAAAATGTCCTCGCGGCCTTCGGCGGGACGATTCTGCTGGTCAGCCACGACCGCTATCTGGTGGATGCGCTGGCGACGCAAATCTGGGCGGCTTCCCCCGGCAAGCTGGAAATCTTTGAAGGCACCTACCGCGAATTTGCCGCCCGTGAAAAAGCGGCACAGGCTGGTGCAGCCCCGGTCGCCGTCAAAACTGCCGCCGCGCCGATTCCAACCGCTGCACCGGCGAAGAAGAAGCACAAGCTGAACCCGTACCAGTTGCAAAAACGAATCGCCGAAGTGGAAGCGCATATTCATACGGTGGAAACCCGCCTGAAAACGCTGGAGCAGGCTATTGAACAGGCCAGCGCGAAAGGCGATGCCGTCCGCGTGCAGGCGCTCGGCGCGGAGTACACCGCCACCGAAGGCGAACTGCACACCGTCATGAGCGAGTGGGAACTGCTGCTGGAATAAACGCCTCCCCGCAACCGCACGCTTATCCTCCCCAGAAAAACCTTTCGCGCAGGCTGTGCTATTTCCACGCGGTTTGACAGCCTCCCCCGAATCATGATAGGCTTTGATATATGTTTAATGACACATATATTGAGACGTGGTATCGTCAGGGGCGATGATGAGCGAACAGACCTATCGCATCAGCGGGATGGACTGCGCGGGTTGCGCCCGTGAAGTCGAAACCGGCGTCGCCAAACTGCCGGGGGTACAGGCCGTGCAGGTGGATTTTGCCACCGCTAAAATGCGCCTGACCGGAGAGGTGACGTTCGAGGCGCTGCGTCAACGGGTGGAGGCGCTCGGCAAGGGGATTGACCTGCCGGAAGCGCCTGCGCCCCGTGCCGGATCGGGCGGGGTGCGCGGGTTCGTCCGCTACCTGTGGGGACGCGCCGCAACACGCCTCGCGCTCGGTGGCGGGGCGATCATCCTCGTCGGGGCGCTGCTAATGCTAATTGGCGCGGAAACCGTCGGCGGGGCGCTGTATATCGCCGCCGCGCTCGTCACCCTGCTGCCCATCGCCCGCAGCGGCTTGCGTACCCTCCTTCTGAACCACGATTTCAACATCAACCTGCTGATGACGATTGCCGCCCTCGGCGCGATTTGCATCGGTGAAACGCTGGAAGCCGCCAGCGTGATCTTTCTGTTCGCCATTGGCGAGGCGCTCGAAGGCTATACCGCCGACCGCGCCCGCGACAGTCTGCGCGGGCTGCTGGGGCTGGCTCCGGCACAGGCGCGGCGGCTGAACGACGCGGGCGTGACCGAAACCGTCGCGGTGCAGGCGCTGGCGCTGGGCGATCGACTGCTGGTTCCCCCCGGTGAACGCATCCCGATGGATGGCGTGGTGCTGAACGGCAGCAGCGATGTCAATCAAGCGCCGATTACCGGCGAAAGCCTACCCGTCTATAAGGCGGCGGGGGCGGCGCTGTTCGCTGGCACAGTGAACGGCGCGGGGGCGCTGGAAATGCAGGTCACACGGCTGGCGGCGGATAACACCCTCAGCCGCATCATTCAACTGGTGGAAGAAGCCCAGAGCGTCCGCGCCCCCAGTCAGCGGTTGATTGACCGCTTCGCCCGCTGGTATACCCCCGGCGTGGTGCTGGTGGCGCTGGCGGTGGCGCTGTTGCCGCCGCTGTTGTTCAACGCACCTTTTAACAATCTGCCGGACGGCACACAGGGCTGGCTGTACCGGGCGCTGGAACTGCTGGTCATCGCCTGCCCGTGTTCGCTGGTGATTAGCACGCCGGTGACGATCATCAGCGCGATCACAGCGGCAGCGCGGCGCGGGGTACTCATCAAAGGCGGCGCGTATCTGGAGGCGCTCGGCGGGGTGCGGGTGATTGCGTTCGATAAAACAGGCACTCTCACCAGCGGTCAGCCCGCCCTGACTGCCGTTCGTTCAGTGGACTGCGCGGGCGGCGAACGCTGCGATCAGTGCGACGATGTGCTGGCGTTGGCGGCGGCAGTCGAGCAGAGCAGCGCACATCCGCTGGCAAAAGCTGTCGTGGCAGCGGCGCAAACTCGTGGCGTGGCCGGACGTTATGCGGCGCGGGCGGTGTTGGCGCTGGCGGGGCGCGGGGTGCAGGGCGAAGTGGCCGGTAAGCGCGTCACCATCGGCAGCCATGCGCTGTTTGAGGCCGAACACCCGCACGATGCGGTGCTGTGTGCGTGGGTGGATGCTGCCGAACAGGGTGGGCAAACCGCGATGCTGGTGTGCGATGGCGACCGGGTGTGCGGTTATCTGACGGTGGCGGACGCGCTGCGCCCCGAAAGCGCAGATGTGCTAAGTGAATTGCATACGCAGGGGATGAAAACCGTCATGCTCACCGGGGATAACGCGGCAGTAGCGGCCTCGGTAGCCGGACAGGTGGGCGTGGATGATGCCCGCGCCGGACTGCTCCCCGCCGACAAGCTGGACGCAGTGCGCGGCTTGCTGCGCGACTACGGGGCGGTGGCAATGGTGGGCGACGGCGTGAACGATGCGCCCGCGTTGGCTGCCGCGACGGTGGGGATTGCGATGGGCGGGGCGGGCAGCGCACAGGCGCTTGAAACGGCGGATGTGGCGCTGATGGCGGACGATCTGCGACAGCTTCCGTATGCGCTGCGGCTGTCACGATTCGCCCGTGCGCTCATCCGGCAGAATATTGCGGTCAGTTTGGTGTTCAAGCTGGCGGTGATGCTGCTGGCGCTGGGCGGCGTGGGGTCGTTGTGGTTGGCAGTTGCGGCGGACGTGGGCATGTCGCTGGCGGTCACAGTGAACGGGATGCGCCCCTTGCGACAGCAATAGCGGCGGACGGCTTATCCCTCAAGATTAAGCGTTCGCAGCCGTTCAAGCATCTGCTTATGGGTTCGCGTGAGCAGTTTGCTGTGTAATTTGTTGATGTAGTAGCGCACGCCGTTGATGGACATAATCAAGTCGTCCGCGATGTCCAGCGTCGTGCGTCCGGCCAGCATCAGCCGCGCCACATCCTGTTCGGTTTCAGTCAGGGGAGACAACGGCAGCGTGGGCGCTTTTTCTCCCAGCAGCAAAATCACCCGCCGCAGATGTTCGGCGCGGGCATTGTCCTCCACCTTCCAGAATTCGATCACGCGCTGACGCAGTAACGGAAACAAGGGACTGAAGGCCAGCACCAACACGTTATCGTGAGGCAGCATCCGTGCCAGCATGACATCCAGCATCGTTCGTGCCGTCACTTCGTCCCCTTTGAGCCAGTAGGCCAGCGTGCGCAGCCCCATCACCGCCGTGACGAGAATAGGCTGTCCACGCGCCACATACTGCTGTTCCAGTTCGGCTAAAGACTCTAGCGCAAGGTCAAATTCCCCGATGACGATGTTCGCATGCGCCGTTATATAGGCGACATTCGCAGCAATATCCCACGGCAAGGCTTCCTTCGGCAGATTATCCAGCCACAAACGCGCTTCCTGAACATCATGGTAGCGCAAGACGAACCGCATCCGTTCGATCTGAGTCAGCAGATGGAACGGATCCGACCAGTCCCCTCCGCGCAGCAGCGCCGCGTTCTTGTAGGCCGTTTCAGCGGTGGCACTGTCCCGCCGAAGAACGGCAACGCCCCCGCGTAGGCAGTACAACAACGCGAGGGTGTTGGCATCAACCCACTCGATCTGCTGGAAGGCGGGTAGCAGCATCTGTTCGAGGGCATCCAGTTCGCCCCGGTATGACAACGCCAGCGCACCCTCGTAGCGCAGGGTGCGCTCCACATCCAGCGCCCAGCGCCCCAGTGTACGGCGCATTTCGTTCAGCAGGCTCAACCCTTCCTCGACCATTTTGGAGACGTTCTCAAAATCTTCATCCGCCAGATGGAAGTAAATCCGCATCCTGAGCGAATGAAGGATCGTGGCCTTGCTGCCAATATCGTGTGCCACGCGGTACTGCGCTTCCATCGCGTCCCGCGCTTTGACCGGCTGGTCGAGGACGATGTAGACCAGCGACGTGATCCCCAGTATATGGGCGTACAGCGCATCGTGCGGCAAATGCACCAGCGCCTGTTCCAGATAATCCAGCATCACAGGGAAGTCTTTGGCGTTCAGATAGGCCTGTGCCAGCAAGATTTCACCGCGCAAATGGCCGACAGCGGGGTGCGCCTGCAACTGTTCCAGATAGGCCTGCCCCACCGCCACATCTCCGTTGACATCCGAATTCGACATGATGGCGAACAGGCTCAACCGGGGATACATATAAAACAGCATGACTGGGAACGTTTTCACCCATTTCAACAGCGCGACGGGATCATAATCCACCATAGACTGCTTGGAGGATTCCATCACGTAATGCGCGGTCAGCGCCGAATCGCCACTCGCGTGCGCCTGTTCCGCCGCTGTCTGATACAACCCGGAAGCCGCGTACCATGCGGCGGCGCGGCGGTGGGCTTCGCGCAGCACTTCGGGATGACGCGAGAGCAGCGTTTCGCGGAATAGGGGATGGTAGCGGTAGGTGGGGGGGGCTTCCGTCACGCGGGTGATGAATAGGCCGATTTGCATCAGGGTTTCCAACTGCGCCGCGCTGTCGTTGCGTCCGGTCAGTGCGGCGCACAAGGCCGGATTGAGCGTGTCGCTGATGCAGGTGCGCTGCACAAAATCCAATTGTTCGGATGGCAACTGGCGCAGCGCCTCGTCCATTAAATATTGCGTCGAATAGCTGGTGGTACGTTCCAGCACCGTTTGACTATCTTGCAAAGCGATTCTCGCCAGCTTAACGCCCATCACCCAACCTTGAGTCGCAGTCGTGACGCGGGTGATGGTGTCCCGATTCGGCGGTTCGGCGCTCTGATCGGTCAGGTATTGCGCCGCCTCGTCCATCGTAAAGTGCAGGCCGTTCACCACTTGCGCCTGTGCCAGCAGCGGCGCTGCCAGCGAACGCCCGACGAACAGCACTTGTGTCTGCGCGGGCAAATGCGCGGCAAAATACACTAGCGAATCTATCAGCACCGGATTTTGAATAAACTGGCTTTCGTCCACCACAAAGCCGATAGGCATGGATAGCGCCCGCAGTTCTTCGAGGAACGCTTCCACAAAGCGTTGCGATACGAGATCGCCTTCCTGTGCCAGCAGCAGCGCGGGCAGTTCGCTCATGTGCGGCGCAGCCACCCGGACGAGATTGAGCGCGAACGACCAGAAGACGCGGGGCTGGTCATCTTGCGGGGTTAGGGTCAGCCAGAACACTGCCCCCTCGAAAGCCGTCGCCCACTGCATCGCCAGTGTGCTTTTGCCTGAACCCGCCGACGCGATCAGCGCGGTGATGGGCGTGTCGGTCAGGCGTGCCAGCAAACGCGGACGATCCAGCAGTAGCCCACGAGACTTGGGCAAATTCAATTTCGGTGGCGGAAGTACGTCTACGTTCATATCAGGCTTGGGCATGATAAATCCTCCAGCAGACCACACCCACCACTGCGACACGCAGCGAACGCTTATATTACCGCAAAACCACCGGACAGGGCATCTATCAGGTATGGCTATAAAGCACTGAAAAAGGAGTGGGGTTGCGCTCAAGAAGTGGGGCGCAGTTCGCTGCGCCCCTGTGCAGTGGCAGTGGTTTAGATCGCAGGGTTGAACAGCGCGGTGTGGATGGCCGTTTCTTCCCAGATCAGGCTGCTGCCCGTGACAATTTCACCGGTCAGGCGCACATCTTCGCCCAACCCCACCGATTGATAAACCTCGGTGTCGGCTTGCAGCGCTGCGTTCAGGAACAGGTGAGCATCTTGCACCTTCTGTGTGGCAGGCACTTCGCGGCGTTCCAGCGCATCCAGCGCGTACCCCTGCAACAGCTTACCCCACAGTTGTTGCAACGTGTCGGCATGGTCAAACACATCCCCGCCGAACACTTCGCCATTGATGACGATCAACATGCCCTGTGCGCTCACCGGCGTGACAAAAGCATTCAAGTAGCCTTGCAGGTCGCCCTGCGTTTGTTCGTACAGGTCATGCAGCGCATGGGTTTGGCTGTGGCTGCTGTGGCTGCTCATCTTGCGCCCGACTTCGCGCCACACGGCGGCTTGATCGGCATCGTAGGCATTTCGAGAGCGCAGGTTTTGGGTGACGTTGAGCATCTGTTCCTTCCGCAGCTTGGAGTGCGAGGTCGTCGCCCCGGAACGGAACGTGCGGCTGCTGTAAGCCCAGCGCCCCTGTTCAACGCAGCTAACCGGAATGGGGGTGGTGCTGTGCGCGGGAACCAGAATGGAGGTGTTCAGGACGCGGTTCTGCTTCGCGCCCACCAGTTCCTCGCCCATCACCAGCAGCACGGGCATTATGCCGCCGTTTTCCACACTCAGCGTAGGCACGCTGCCGCCCGCGCTCATTTCCAGCACTTTGACTTCGCCGCTGGCAAGCGCCTGATCGAGTGTTTGATAGGCGCGAGGGTGCCCGTTCGGTGCATTCAACGGAAAGACCTGCATATTGGCGTAGGTCTGCGGTTGACCGATCCGCACGTTCTGGAGAAACACGGTAATTTTGCTCATGACTGCCTCCTATAGAACCATCACACACTTATCAGCGGGATGTATGGCTCATTTTATAAAAACATCTTAATGGTGTCAGAACCTAATTAATGGGGGTTTGCGCGTAAGTGCGCACCTACACGCTGCCCCTTCACGATGCGGCAGGCGTTCAGCAGCGCCACACACACCGTTTCCTACGGCAGGGGATGCGAATATATGGGCTGCACGAGGGGGGGATTACGTTCTGACTGCTGTTTGTCATTCACCTATGCAAATGTTACACTTATGACAACATGGGATTGAATATTTGGTCTTGCCAGAGGTGTATTATGCGTGAACCTGTTTGGTGTGTGTTTCCCGCGCCTGATATAACAACGTACAAGTTTTTCTTGGATAAGGGTGTGATTGGTGTTGGTATTGCGGACTTTGGTGACATCAGAAAATTATATCCAGACCGTGAGTCATTAAAGCAGGAATGGATGCGCCGTTACCCGGATATGAAGCCAAAGAGCATTGATCCACTCAGTTCTATCGTCTATCGCTTTGCCAATGAAGTACATATCGGGGATTGGGTTCTCTATCCTTCCACCAAAATTGATCGCATGGTTCATGTTGGAAGGGTGACAGGGGATTACACTTACAATTCAGGGCGATCATCTCGATACAAAGACCTCCGTACCGTTCAATGGGATAGATCAAAATCGCTACCACGAGAGAGCTATTCAAAAAAAGCATTGAGAGGAATCAGTGTCAATTTGGCTTTGTACCAAGTGCGAAGCCTTGTCTTTTTGGCAGAACTAGAGGCAAAAATTACGCAACGGTAGGGGATGGCGAACCCGCCTCCGCGCTTATCAAGAGCAGCACAACAACAACAACGCCCCTCCGTGACGAGGGGCGTTGCGATTCACAGGCGAGAAAGCGTGGTTTAGCGCCCGAACGCTTCCAGTTCGTCCACGATGCGTTCGCACACGCCGGGCGCACCGTAGAAATCCGGGTGCGCGGCGGGGGGCGGGGCGAGGGCGGCCGCCGCTGCCGCTTTG
>Ga0172373_10001106_pt1 | contig 43765 bp, 52 predicted proteins | sample Lak10m_2_FD_114546 | JGI IMG/M metagenome (GOLD analysis project Ga0172373, IMG submission 114546) | Freshwater microbial communities from Kabuno Bay, South-Kivu, Congo - kab_092012_10m | ecosystem: Environmental > Aquatic > Freshwater > Lake | place: Democratic Republic of the Congo... | reverse complement strand
CAGGCGACCAGAGCCGCCGTCAGGCGACCAGAGCCGCCGTCAGGCGACCAGAGCCGCCGTCAGGCGACCAGAGCCGCCGTCAGGCGACCAGAGCCGCCGTCAGGCGACCAGAGCCGCCGTCAGTTAATCCGCTTTAATCCGACATTCTAAAAATTGACATAGAATAGCAGATGAAAGCGGGTTAAATGAAAATGCCCCACCTGTAAAGGTGGGGCATTTTGGAAGTTGCAATACTATTCGGTCGCGTCGGTCGCGTCGGTCGCGTCGGTCGCGTCGGTCATACTGCCGACGATGACTGCAGCAGTGTTCAAATGCTTAATTGCCTCATTAAGGCGATTCATCTCTTCGGTGTAGTAATCCGCGTTAGACTGAATGCGCACAACATAGGAATTAACCTTGATGTCGTTGGATGTATCCTTCTTGTTGACCACGCGATTAAGCATTGAGCCGAAAATCCGCGCGATTTCAGCCGTGTGCAAATTGCGGATTTTCACGCTCATGCGAGTATCAGCCGCGTGAGTCTCATGCGATTCGATGGTTTTTTCACTGTACGCGTAGAAAGTATCCATTTTCGCGGCGGGATTTTCAGAGTAGAATTCATCTACCATCTGACGCGCGGCGGCGGGTGATACTTCCACGCGGGTTGAGACTTTCTGACCTTGAGCATTATAAGACGTAGTGTTATACGTGACTTTCATATCTTGCAAGTTCTTAATAGTTTGTGCCATGAGATTAAACCTTTCTTGTATATACGGTTTATGCTAACCGAAAACGTGTTTTTTAGTGTACCATTGCACACTTGCAAATTGACTAACTTAGTTAATCCGCTTGCAAGCGTAAAATGACATTAATTGTATAAGTTTAGTAGTATTATCTTACCCGTTATTATTGCGCTTTCCCTGTTATATTCTCGCGTTCTATTTTCTGAATTATCCCCTAACACTAGAATTTTGAATATTGCAACAATTGACGGCTATCATCTTACCACGCCAGTTATACACGTTACACGCCCAAAATACCCCATAGCATGAGCGTTTATTTCTGCTAGTTTGTAAATGTACGCTAGAATAAGCTAATTAGCACACCCTTTACAGGTAGTTAACCGTTCGCTTACTGTTATCTAGTTTAATCCGCTTAGCATGGGGATAGGCGGATGATACTATACAACTATTGGTATATTAGAGGATCATCAATGCCAGTCCTGCCAAGTTGGCTCATCACTGTACTTTGTGTCAACTCTTATCGCATATTGCATGTCTTTAGTCCTTCCGTTTGATGGTTTATTCCGTGAAGTGATTTTACCGCCACATGCTTATATAGTCAAATTGTACAGGGTGTTTACCCGCCTAGAATGTCACATCTTTTTAGTGATTATATACACTTGACACACGGCTAAATTTGTGCTATGAAACCGACCCCGATGCAGCAAGCACGGTGGCTCGTTTTTAGTGTTCCTAATTTCTGAAATCGAGGCTGACTATACACCCTATATACCCAAAACAAAAAGACCTCGGTAAGAGGTCTTTTATAGTGTCAGTAGTGTTAGTATGGAATTGTATGTTTACACTTTTGGAGTGTTTATGTGCTTCCTTTCTACTATAAGGATTAGTAAAAAGCATACTCCTAGGGGATACCAGATTGGCAATTCAAGGTATACGCCACCCACTCCAAGCAGTCCTGCTACGATTACCCATTTCCAAGGTTTCATGTTCTATCTCCCGATAATACAACTAAGTGCCCAATCACTACACCATGCCGCTAAGAACGAGTATATGGGCAGGAACAGTGTTACCGTATCTACCAGTGTGGCTACAAGCCACTCACTCATTGACGGAAGGTATCTGTAAGCTATCATCGTATATAGTAAAATTCCTAGTAACATTATGACTCCTTCTTCTTTTCGGGGTGGCATACCGGACAGAACCACTTGCCTTCTTTATCCTGTAGAAAATCCACCCGCTCCCAATGCTCTGGACACCACATCCAGCGTTTTGCTACCTTTTCCCCCGGTATAGTTGCCGGGGGTCTAATATTCGTGCCTGTTAAAAGATTCATGCTTATTTCCCACTCTGCATACGCTTGATAATTTGATACCCAATCCAATACTGTACTCCAGCCTGAACTACAGCCACTACCAACCATTCCCAACGGTCATACCGATTTGCCAGCCACACGAAAGGGATAGCCCCTACCACATACCCAACCAAATCCCACAAAGGGTTCACGCCCGTACTCTTAAGTAACTGCTTTTTATATTCTCTACTATTCATATTAGCTCCATTGGTAATTTATATTTTCTTCTCTTATTTTCCTAATTATATCACATAAATGACTATATAATGTAGGAAACTTGTTAGAACTTCTTAGAATTTGGAGGAAGGTTTTTTAAGTCTTTCTTCCCTCACCCACTCCACCGAAGCCACTAATGCCGCTGCCTCGGTGGGGTATCTAGCCATCTCAAACCTGCCAGTTGACTCGGTGTCAATGATGTGAGCCTGCCAGTATTCTCCGTCCAGCTTACTACCCATCACTAGCTCGGACTTTACTGGCTTGCCCACCTGTGGAAACTGCCTATTACTCTCTAAAAGTATAGCTCGTAGCCTTTTGTTCATGCTCCTCCAACAGCAGTTAGGCACTTTTCACTAATCACGCGTCAATGCCCTCAAAAATTCTGGCATGTCAGGCTCTTCTTGGGTTGGGCGTTTGCGGGAGGCGTTCAGCCGTGCAATCGTATCTTTCTCAGCTTTACGCTTCTCATCGCGTCTAGTTCCAAGGTTCACTGGCACATTATTAGGCTTGGTGTATGGTGGGGTCTGTGTGGCAGGCGGAGTGTAGGTAGTCTGCACCCTAGAACTTTTTGGGATGGCATTAGTAATAAACTGCTTTAGCTCCGGCATACCAACGATAATAGCAATCCCAAGAAACTCACCAATGGACGAAGTTCCACCGATAAGGGTACGAAACAGAATTTGTGTGGTTTTCTCTGTTCCTGCCACCATAGAACCTATCTGGATAAACGTGCCATACCGTAAAATGTCAGCGGTCAGGCTGTCAAAGTAAATGTCAATCACCCACAACACGCCAGTCATGCCAACCAGCAACCAACTAAGGGAACTTAGACCACGATTAGCAGAGAGGTATGCCATGAACGCAATAGCCGTCTGTAGCCCTGTAGTTACCAAGGAAATAACAATAGCATACTTGGCAATGCCCTGTGTCATCTCAAACATAGCCCCAGCCCCTACTACGCTGTCAAAAGCCAAAAGTAGCACAATGCAGACGGTGAGGATGGTCAATACCACCCCAACCATAAACACCTGAATTGTGTCTACCACCTTACTCCAATTAATATACATATCCTTATCCTTCCTGATTTGACTCGGTGTCAATCCCTAACTCAACTCTAGCGTGTTTCCTGTAGTTAGAAAATGTCCGTACTGTTTTACCATACTTTTGTGCAAGTTCCTCCATGTCTGCCTGTGACCAATTTGCAATTGCTTTAAGCTCATCTTCGGAAATTGAATTCCAGTCTGGAAATTTTCTGGAATTTTCTGGAATTTTTTCCGACTGGTTTCCAGAGGTTTCGGAAGATTTCTGGAATTTTTCCTCTTGTTTTTCCAGCCTTTCCTGCTCTTTCTTTTCTTTCCAGAACTTTCTAGCATTTTTCTGGTACATTTCCATAGCTGACTGGAAAGTTTCTTTTGCTTCTCGGTTAGTTTCCTCATTAGTATTTAGGAGCACACCAAGAACTTCACCTGAAAACCATGCGGCTAGTGACGCTCCAACCCCAAGAACAAATGACAGGGCATAGGAAAAGAATGTAAGTACGCCATCTGGAAGATTTTGAACCAAACCAACAGACTGACCTAAACCTGCCATGACAGATATTGTCACAAGTATCCCTATCTGCCACAGATAAATGTCCTCGTTTATAGTCTTTTTTGAATTTGAGCGAATTGCAGATGCTACGACCAAGCCACCTTCAACTGCAAGCATTGACACAAAGGCATCAAATACTGATATAATCCAGATACCACTTGCCTCAATACCCCAAGTAACTGCTGACAACTCCGCTGAGTTGTAAAACATCTGAGCAGTACGCAGACTTGCCAAAATCACAGTAGCCACGGATGTAACAATAGACCACTGAAATTTCCAGTTTAGATTAATTTTTTCTAGTGCAGGTGGTGGATATAAAGCCGCATACTCATTTTTGAACCAGTCTAAGAATTTCGCAGCCTCTTTCTTAGACATGCCTTCGGCATAATTTTCCATTATATTCTCCTAAGTAGATATAAATATCATTATATCATAAATGACTATATATTACCATAAGATATTTATTAGAGAATCTTATGTAATATTTAATACATACAACATAAGTCATCTTTAGGTCATGTGCTGAAAGCACGTTAACTTAATGATACATCACAAATAAAAGTTCTTGCAAGGTTTTTAGGTGTATGGTTAACAATACTCATACAGGCTCTTGCATATATAAATCTAATAAATTGAGTATTGACACCTTATTGGTGGTTACTATATAATATATACATACTATACGGAGAGAGCATGGGTAAATCATTACATAAGCGTTATGAGATTTTGAATGGTGAGGAAGTATTTAGATACTACTTTGTTACGATGGGTGCTGCACGGTCAATAACCAAGCTGAACAAGTATCTGGTCAGCACCGGTAAGTATAATCCCCGGACAGGGACAATATCCCGCATGGCTGCCACATTCTCTATGTGGAGGTGGGCTGCTGAAAACTCGGATAAAGCCTACGAGATTTTCAACACAGGTATGCGTGATAGTGGGGAATTCTGGAGCAGAGAGGATTGGGATACCTTCCTTTTGCACAAGATGATGATGATAGTCAAAAATTCACCAAAGAGGTTGGAACGATGGCAAAAAAGGATTCAGCAGAGAAGGCAGATGACCTTCGCATAATGCGTCTATTTCGTAGTAGGTGTGTAGTTTGTATGCGACCAGCTACGGAAGTGCATGAACTTGTGAGTAGGGCTAGAAGTAAACATGCCATAACCATGCCTAGAAACCGTGTACCCCTCTGCAAAGATGACCACCACAGAACCCACTTTGATGGGTACACAGGCACAAAAGAAGAGTTCCTTCGTGGTAAGGCTATTGAGCGTCTGATTTGGTTTGACGTAGATTTGGATGAGTGGTAATGGCTGGTAGTCGAGTAGTGTTGGCAGTTGAAGTTACATGCTATTTATGTCGGATGGTTATACCCTCAGGAACATTAGCGTACTTTGACGGTAAGCGTCACAGGCATATAAACTGTGGGACTGTAAGTAAATACAGCCATGAGAGTAGAAATTTCCCAAGACGAAAAGCATATATAAGAGATACTTTCATTGGCTAGTGGTAGAACACATGCACTAGGTACTATGTTATCGGCAATGTGGGGGATGTCACAAGTCCCTACGGATGCAGCAGGTTGGGCGTGGGTAGTAGGTTCACTTTATGGCTTACTATCTACGCCCGATTTAGACCAAATCGAAAAAGTTGGGAATAAGGTTGGTGGGTACTATGGTCAATCTGTCATTAGAGACACCTTTGGTGGGGGTAAGGTTGGGGCATTTATAGAGTATGCTTGGTGGACTTATTGGCAACCCTACGCAAAAGCCATAGGTCATCGTGATTGGAAGTCTCATATCCCAGTAATAAGTACATTAGGCAGAATGATATATGGTCTGCCGTTTATCATAATTTTTTACATCTTTTTACATGACAACTTTAGTTATTTTGTAATTGCGCTAATAACCAGTGATACAATACACTGGGCGTTTGACCTAAAGGTGTGGAGAGGTTTTGGGTGGTTTAAGCAATGAAGAATTACACAGATGAGTACATAGACAGGTTATTTCAGGCGTGGTATAGCCTAAACCAGCCCTCTGATATGGAGAGGGTGATTACATTAGTAGGTGTTGATGGGGATGGTAAAACGCCAGAAAAGTCAACGGTAAAACAATGGGCAAAGGAGTATGGTTGGCAGGAACGTGCTGACGGTATGACAGCACTAGCTGTGCAGAAAGCCGAGGACATGCTTATCACACAGAAAGCAGAAATGCTAAAGCGTCAGGCTATGGATGCTTTTGAGGTGGCTGTAAAAGCCAAAGAGCATATTATTGTGAACGGTTTTGATACCACATCATCCGCAGTAGCAGCTTTGAAGTGGGCAACAGAAGAAGAACGCACAGCAAGGGGTGTATCTGAAATGATGATACGGGTAAGTAAGATGAGTAAAGAGGAACTTGAAGCCCGTGCAATAAAACTGCTACAGCGTACAAATGATGTAATTGATGCTGAGGAGGTGGATAGTGCCAACAGTAGTACAGAAGCCTCTGACTAGAGAAGAACGTAGGGAGCTAGAATCAATTATATTTGAGATGAGGTCTAGGGGGGTAGAACCATCAGAGGAGTTACAATCACTCCTTACACCAGAAAAACAAACAACTAAAAACTTTCGGCTGGCTAGTAATGGATACTTTATCCGTACTGATGGCAGACTTTATATACCGAATGAGCAGCAGGAAGGTTTCATTAAGTCTACTGCTCGTTTTGTGCTGTATCGTGGCGGCAGAGGTTGCATATCAGGAGACACAAAAATCGGAGGAATTCCGATTGCAGACAGAACTCGCTCCGACTTTGTTGATACTTTGTATGGTAGTCGTTTGGCGACAGATGGCTTTCTGAAAGGTAGAGACAACCTCTATAGGGTTACAACTCAATCGGGAAATTCGGTTCGGGTAACGGGACACCACCGATTTCTAACGCCAGAAGGATGGCTTCCTCTGAGCCGACTCTCAGTCGGTTCTTTAGTGCTGTCTGATGGTAGCGGGCGTGTAGGTTTTGGCTCTCGAAAATCATCAGATTTCTCGGAGAATTATTCTGCGGGTTTTCATCTATATGATGAATTATACGACCTTTTGGAAGAGGTTTCCCTAAACATATTGCGGCAATTTCATAGGCTTGACGGCGGTAGTAGTGCATGGTCTGATTCCGACCTCCTTTCCATTGTGGATTTTTCTCGCCTGACGCTTTTCCAACTCTGCGTGGAACTTTCTTTAGGGCTAATCTCCTACGGACAACTTCCGATTTTACTCCATACCTATCTCCAATTTCTTTACAGGACATACCAGAGTTATAAAGTTCTTCAAGGTTGTCGGGAAGGTATTTACGTTGACTTCGGGACTTCGCCCCTTTCCCTAGCGATACCCCAAGTTTATTCAGAGCATACCCTACGGAGGGCTGGCTTACTCCAACCATATCTGCAATCTCTTTCTGACTCTTTCCTGAAAGATACATCGAATAAATATCAGACCACTCAGGGTGCTTTAGAAAGATTTCGTCTTGAGAGAGATTTTCTTTCATCCTTCCGATACGGTCATGGTACTCAATACCTAGACTTCGACAAATTCTTTTCGATGACCCTAGGCTTAGACCAAACTCTCGGTCAACTAGGTATCCATTCTGTGTTTCCAAAACTCTTGCAACAATTCTATCCGAGAGCAAGTTTTTATTCTTCTCTGGCGGAGAGACAGATATTCCGTGAATTTTTGCAACTTTACGAACCTGACCTTCGGAAACATTTAAAGACTTTGCAATATGTGAGGCACAGAGTCCTTCCTGACATGCTGACAGTATTGAATTCCAATCTGTCGTTCTTGGACGACCAGTCATATAACGACCTCCTTAGTATAAGATATAAGGATAATTCTAGCACACAATTTGATAAAGTGCAAGACATATCTTTTGACAGTTTTGGTGATTTTTACGATATAACAGTTCCCGACGCTGGACACTATTTAGCAGAGGGTATCTACCACCACAACTCAGGGAAGTCGGCAGCAGGAAGTCAGAAAGCAATGTTCAAAATCAAGGAAGGACTGGATGGGGCTGTAATCAACCCTGTCTTTGGTGACTTCAAAACCTCTACTTGGCCGGAATTCAAGCAGTGGATAGATTGGAATATGGTTGTACCTTCCCAAAGACACCGTAAAGATGATGCTTGGCAACCTCACCAACCCTTTACAATGGTATTCCTAAATGGGGCTAAGGTTTATTGTAAAGGCTTGAAAGACCCCAAGTCTGCTCGTGGGGCTAACATAAACTGGCTTTGGTACGACGAAGCAGCCTCAGACGATACGGGAATGTCATGGAAAATAGCCATTGCCTCTGTCCGTGTAGGTAAAAATCCTCAAGCATGGGCTACAACTACCCCAAAAGGGCAGGAGCATTGGGTATATCAGTTCTTCATTAAGCAGGAAATACCACAAGAAGCGGTGGAAATCCTGTCAAAAGATGATAGAATACTTATAGAGACATTCAAAGGCTCAATCAATGAAAACAAAAGTAACCTTGACCCCGGCTTTTACGCTAGTATCGTTAGTGCTTTTCCTTCTGGCTGGTTACGCTCTCAGGAAGTGGATGGAGATTTTGCCAATGAGGGTGGTAAGGTGGGTGACAGGCGTTGGTTCGACGGTAAGATACGAGATGAAACCCCCGAAGTAGTATCAAAACGTCTTAGATTTTGGGACTTGGCAGCCACAGAAAAGAAGCAAGCCAAGGACGACCCGGATGAAGCAGTTGGTACACTACTTAGTAAGCGGTATGACTCGGAGTCAAAGCAGGATAGATTTTGTATTGAGCATCAAGTAGCTGGCATGTGGGAATGGAAAGGTCTGCTAGAGGCAATAGCTAATACAGCCCGACATGATGGGGTACACATTCCAATCATATTAGAAGAAGAACCCGGCTCAGGGGGCAAGAACCAAGTGGCTGCTGTAAAGGAATACTTCAAACAGTTCCCTGAGTTGATGTATCACAGGATTGAGGGTCAACGTGCTAGAGATGTAGGTGACAGGGTAATGGCAGCTAATCACTGGTTTGGTCTAGCAGCCAACGGTCAGATGGAGATGGTAAAAGGTGCATGGAATGAAAAATTACTTTCTCAGCTTGACGGCTTTACACAGCTTACACATGATGACCGAGTAACGTCCGTGACAGGTGCTATGACAAAAATCAATCCGTTCAAACTTTGGAAGAAAGTCCCATTCCTGAAATTAGGGAGTAAGAAATAAATGAAGTCTATCTTAGAAACACCAATGCCTACCAGAGAGCCGGGGCAGAGAAGTACAAACTTATCCGATGCCTACCTTACTCGCTACGCTCCGGCATGGAACAGACCTTCACAGTGGCAGGCAAACTCATGGCGTGCTTGGGTACTAAACCAACCTGTAGCCATTATCTGTCGAGAAACTTTGGTAGCCAACCTTCTAGCCTTGGATTGGAAAATTACTCCGAGGGATATGAAGTATAAGGATGAGTTGGATGCTACTATTCGCTACTATACCAAACTCCTTGAAAATGGTGGTAATAATCCTGAACTCAGTCTAGACTATTCCAGCCTAGTGGAGTGGATTGCTGCTGACCTGCTGGACTTGTCTTTCGGCGCAGGTGCAGAAGTTGGACGTAAAGGCGACCAACCTAACGGCAGAGTAGCATGGTTCAAGCCACTTGACGGTGGTACTCTTTACCCAACACTAAATCGTGACTTCCCTGTTGTGCAATACTGGACAGGTCTGGAAGCAGTACCATTTCCTGCTCATGCCATAGCCCGTACTTATATGTCACCTAGACCATATATGGACAGGCAGGGGTGGGGATTTGCACCACCTGAAAAAGTATTCTTCGCTATGGAACTCCTAAACCGAGGAGATAAGTATTACGCAAACTTGTTGCTTGACATCCCCACTGCTGGCATTTTGGATTTGGGTGACATGGAAAAATCATCGGCAGAGGAGTGGGTGGACTCATTCAAGACATTTATGAACGAGACAGAGCAGGCTTTCCGTATCCCTGTTCTGTATGAGCATAATAGTCCAGTATCTTATATCCCATTTGGTAAAGTCCCAAATGATATTATGTTTGACCGTATCACCATGAAGTATGCAGCAATTGTAGCCTCTGCTTATGGCATGTCATTGGGTGACATTGGGCTGTCAGCAAGTCAGGCAAGCGGTGAAACTTTAGCAGGTACAATTCGTAGTGATGTAAAGTATGCCAAGACCGGATTTGCACGCCTGAAATCCAAAATCAAGTATTTCTTTGACCAGCTACTTCCAGACACAATTCAGTTCAATTTTGTAGATTATGACCGAGAGCTAAATGTGGCTATGGGTCGTGCTCGTTTGGCTAGTGCCACAGCATTTAGAACCTTCCAAGACCTCAAGATATTCTCACCTCAAGAACTCCGCTCACAGGCTATTGCTGACGGCTTATTCTCCATTACTATGCCTGACGAAGTGCCAGATGAAAGTGAGTTCCCTGAGCCTGAGCCCGTAGCATCACCCTTTGGAAATCCAGCACAGCCTAAGAAAAAGAAGAAAGCTGCAACTGAGCCAGAGGTTGTAGGCAATCCAAAGCCCCCATCACAGGGAGGGGAGGGGGAGTTCAACGCTAGAAGTCTAACTAAAGATGAACTTCGGCTGGCTGTAAACAAGATTATAGAGATAGCTCCCACCTTGCACGTAGCTCTGAGCATGGCAGGAGAGGATAATCTTGGCATTGAGGCTATGGAACTTCCTGAAAATCCGGCTGTATTAGACTATTTACATCAGTTGGCAGGAGAAGTGTGTGGCGAGAGTGGCAATCAAGCTGAAATTTCGGAGGTTTTAGGCACACTCACCAAGTCTGCTGTAGATATTTTGAAGAAATCTATAGTTGACAACATAGAGGACATACCATATTATTCTATGGTAGAAGAATTATTAACCTTAGTTAGTAACAAGAAAGGGTAAGTTTATGTATAAAGAAGCGGAGAATGATAATGGCTAAGAAAGAACAAAAGATTGAATACGGGTTTGTGATTGCTCCCATCGGTGCAATGGATAACGAAAACTCCATCACCAAGAAAACGTTTCTTGAACGGGTCGAGGCTGAATACCCCTCGGCGGAGGGATGGGAAGTAAACCAGATTCAGACCTACCCTAACCCAAACCAGACCTACACTGTAGCCTACCACATGAAACGGGTCAATGCCTAACCTTTTAGAAATTCTGCTACTTATCGCTGTGGGGCGACTGTTTATTTATCTATGGTCTGAATTTCCTGTACCTGAGTGGTTTGAGCAGAGCAAGTTTGGTAAGCTGCGTAACTGTACGCAGTGTTCGGGGACTTGGATTTATAGTAGCCTATTTATTATTTTTGGGGTGGACATCTTAGAAATATTAGGGCTACCTAGTGTGCAGATAATCGGCGGAATTTTATCAGGGGGAATTGTATCATTCTTGATGAACTTGCTGGAGTTGGGATGGCGTGAGAAGTTTATGACCATCACCATCGAGTAGGGAGAGTATGGAAGAAACTAATAAGGTAGTGGGGACAGCCAATGAAGCAGAGGCAGGGGGAAATTCAGCCTTTGCTCAGTTCTCATTTGCAGTAACCAAAGTATCAGTTGATAAGTCAGACGGTGGACTTATGAGATGGAGAGCAGTAGCTAGTGATACTTCTCCTGACCTCTACAATGAGGCTATGTCCATCGAGCTATTTGACGATTTTATTGGTAGGATTAATTCTGGTTCTGGCGTTCCAGAACCATTTGGTGCGGCTGTGCAGGAGGATTGGAATGGCGGGATGCCATACCTCTCCATCTCCCACTATAAGTCAGGTCGTCAGGGTAAGAATGTTCCCGGTATGCCGGAGAAGATTTACCGTGATGGCAACCGACTGAAAGCAGTTGGTACACTCCATGATAATGATTTAGGTAGAGCCGTATTCAAATCCTTGTGCGAGGACTTATATTCCGAAAAAGCCAAGCAGGAAGGTAAGATACGAATTAGTATTGGGTTTTTAGACCTTGAGCACAAGCACCTAGGTCAAGGGGGCAACCCCGACTTCGTGTTCAGCCGTAAAGGTTTGGCTGATGTGTGTCCCAAGTGCAAAGAAGGAACTGGGAATAAGGTTTATACTAAGGGGCAGTTGGTACATTTAGCACTTACTCGCGTACCTGTAAATCCCCGAACTGATATGGAGGTAACAAAGATGGCTATTGAAACCAAGAAAGACGATGCCGCTAGTATTGTTGGGGTCGAACTTTCTGATACACTTGAAGAAAAATCCTTGGTGCAGACTGACGCTATTGTTGTGAAGTCAGAAGAAGCTACACCTGAAATTCCTGCGGTTGACCAAGTGTCAACTGATAAGTCGGAAGTATCTGAACCTGTGGTCGAGCGCAAAAAGATGGCTAAAGACCCGTCTGGTGAGGACTTGACTTATGAGGAAGATGACGAGGATAAACGCGAAAAGCGTCGAAACACTCCTGCTGGTGAGAAATCACTGTTGCAGAAATCATTTGAAACCTTAGAGGCGAAGATTGTTGAGTTGAAATCCGAAAGCGTTCCTGCCGAAACCGCGCTTCGAGAAATTCAGCCGATGTTCCAAGCCCTTGGTGAGCAAGTAAAGAAGTCCTTCGAGTCTGAGACAAATCCAGCGCAATCCAACGAAGTATCTGAGTTGGTAAGTGCCGTGAAGTCTCTTGCTGAAAGTATGTCTACCTTCCAGCAAAATGTGAGTACCGAACTGGCTACTCTCAAGGCTCAAGTTGCTACAAAGTCTGTCGCTGTTCAGGCAAATCAAACCCCTGAACCCCGAAGCATTAGTGCCAAGTCACTCCCTGCACAGACAGCAACACAGCCCGGCAAGCCACTGTCCATTAAGGACATTGCATATCGGTCAACCTTTCGGTAGACAACTCAATGCGGTAAAGTCCTCCTAGGGCGGCGCAATTTATAATTGGAGAAACCAAATGAGTGAACAAGTTTTGAACCTCGGCGCAGATGCAAGTGTTGAAAAGGCATTTGTCAATCGCGCTACTGACCCCGTTGTAACTAATGTTGCAACCCCTATTGACTTTTCAGCGCAGTATCCTCAGCCCCTCAACCCGGAAGAACTCGTCGCCATGTGCGAAGAGTTGGGTGTGTGGAAGGCTATTCCTGAAAAATTTACCAACCTCCAGAGCGAGACTTGGCGTGAACTGAATGAACTGGCGTTTACTTCTGGCAGTTCCTACATCTCGTTTGCAGATGGGGCGTGCCCGGAAGAATACTACCATGACGGTGACAATACCACAGTTACTACTAAGTGGATTGGTGCTAAGAAATCCCTCACTGATTCTGACATCAAGCACTCTGCGGCTGTAGCTGCACTTGGCATGAATGGCATCAATCAGTTGGTTGGAGGCTTTGCTTCTGGTCAGGGACTTCCTGGCGTGGAAGGGGGTAATACCATCCTCAAAGCTATGGTTGCCAACCTGAAAGAGAAAGAAATCGAACTGGCTGGTACTCTCGTCCTGAACGGTTGGGATAAGATGCTGGTGAACGGTGATAAAGACAACAATGCCCTCTCGTTTGACGGTATTGAAAACTACGTTACCGAAGCCAATGGTGCTCGTGCCTCTACTGTGGATGCTTCCGGTACTTTCAGTGGTGCTAATTTTGACCGCTTCCTTTCCGAAGGTTGCGCCATGCCTACTGACATCTTCGGTCATACTCAGGCTATTCAAGAGTTGATGAGTTCCTATTTCCAGTTGGGCTTTGCTGGTTCTCAGGTTGTGAACTTTGCTTCCGGTAATCGCATTACTCCGGGCTTCAACTTCGGTGCTGAACTCAACACTGGTGTTGGTACTTTGCGTGTTCATGCTGACCGCAACTTCACCAAGAGTGCTACAGGTTCTACGTCCTTCCAGAGCAAGCTCTATGCTCTCCGCATGAATCATAACGGTCAAAATTTGGTGTACAAATTGACACAGATGCCATTCGGGTTCAAAGACCTCATGCCGGGTTGTACTGCAATATCGTTTAGTGTTCAGGCAAGAACCGCACTCGTCATCAAAGCCCTCTGCGCCCAGAGTGTCTACACTACCCAATTTAATGGGAGAGTTTCATCGAGCTGCCCAGTAATTTAGGGTGTGTAAACAGCCTGTTGACAACTGAATAGTTCTGTAGTAAACTATAGATACGCTTGAGATACAGCGTATCTATTTTATTACGGAGATAGGATGCCAACAAAGTTACGCAGACACTTACCGATAGACATGATTTGTAGGGAGTGTGGTGTTTCATACCAAGCTCCCAAAGAAAGGGTGAATAGGGGTCAGGGGACATTTTGTACTTTAGACTGCTACCATAAGTGGTATAGGAAGAACGTGTCGCCAGATTTTTATGGTTATGAGAAGGGTAAAAAGTACTTTGACGGTAAGAGGTGGACAGTAAGATGGTATGACGCTAACGGTAAAGTCCATGTAACTTCATACCCTAGATGGTGGTGGGAAAATAATGTTGGGGCTGTTCAGGAAGGATTTGCAATTTCTTATATTGACGGAGACTCATCAAATATAGACCCATCAAATTTTGAGTGCATCTCAACAAAAAGTGCTACAGGTAAGGCAGGTAAAAAGCTGTTGGGTACTAAAAAATCTGAGGAGTCAAAAAAGAAAATGTCAGAAAGTAAGATGGGGAGAAAGTTATCGGACTCCCATAGGGAAAATATATCAAGGGAGATAAAAAGACGATGGGAGATTGGGGTATATGATAACGTGCTGTTTAAAGACATAAGAGGAGAAAAGAACCCATCTTGGAGAGGGGGCGTAGGCAGTGATTATCCTGAGGAGTTCAGCAAGGGACTAAAGAAATTTATACGTAGTAGAGATAATCACCTGTGTCAAATATGTGGGTGTCAGACAAAGAATGGTAAGGGCAGTAAAGGAAAGATTGGGCAGATTCACCACATATCGGGAGATAAAAATGATAATTCATACGATAACCTAATTCTACTATGTATAAACTGTCATGCAGCAGTTCACCACAGTAAAACTACTAGTCCAGTGATATTGGCGTTCAGGTCTAAATTATTATGGGATAAGTAGCCGTCCATGAAAACTAGAAAACAAATTCAACTAAAGTTATCTCAAATCGAGAAGAAGTTAGAAAAAGTAATAGAACAGACACGTAAACTTTCTTTCAGTCGTACAAAAAATTGGGATAAGCTCGATGAACTTGAAGCCCTGTGGGAAAAGTACATGCAGGATAAGCTACTTCTTCTGTGGGTGTTGGATGATTGACTTTGATGATTATAGACATAGACTTGAGATGGACGTAGCCCGTTCAAAGTGGCGTAGGTGGTGGAAGTGGCTGATTTCAAAGTTTACCTAAATCGGAAGAAAACTCAATGGGTGGATGTCTTTTTGTGGGATGTTCACCCAACTACATTTGCTAATTGGGGTGGGGGTCGTTGGGGGTACTACTACCCACAGTGGGAAACTCCTAATAGCCCATACTTCGGGGATGTACACTTTGTAAAACGGCGCATAAGACCCAGTTTAGTATCACATGAATTCAACCATGCTCTGTACGACTGGCTGTGGGCTAGAAGAATAGCCATACAAAGTAGCAATGAGGAGTGGGTTATCTCCATACATGACAGGCTTATGGATGGCTTCTACCTAGAGTGGAATAAACTGACTCGGAATCAAAAGTAAATGTAAGAATTTCATAAGAATTTCAATAAAGGTATTGACAGAGTTAACGTATATCTTATATAATGCAGACGTTGGGTACAGATTATCGGGAGTGCTAGGGAAAGTCCGGTGGTCGAAGTTTATAGCCTTTCCCCGAATTATGGCAACCACCTACCCAATGACATCTCCTACCAAGCGTAGGACGCAAGCCCATACTACCCACCCGCACAGCCCTTTTGACCTCCTTGTTCTTTGTGGCGCATGTAAGGGTGGGTAGTAGGTTTAATCGAGGAGAGTATGACAGACCCAAGAAGAAAAGAATGGGATAAAGCCTACAGAGAGAAGCACAAAAAAGAAATAGCCGAGTATCGTAGGAAGAATGGTGTTAGATTAGAAGCAAACCGTGACCCAGTAAAGCGCAAAGCATCGAGATTACGACACTACTTGAAAACCAAGGAACGGTGGGCTGAGTACCAAAGACAGAAAAGGGCTAAGGCTCGTGACTGGTGGAGTAATGCCATAGAAAGAATTGAAACTATAGTAAACAGAAATAAGGAGAAGTAGAATGAAAGATAACAATGAGTGGGGGACAAGCACTATTTACCTAGCTGCTGCGGTTATGGCGTTAGGTGCAGAGTATGTACGAACCGACAAATCAGACGCTCGGCGCATGGTGTTTTACTTTACCATCCCGGAGGATAAGGCTGGACTTGAGAAATACTTTGGTAATCTCAAGTTTGATTTTGATTCTATTGAGGCACAGTGGACTAATGCCACATTGAATGTAAACGCTGTGCGGTTTTCAGAGTCTATCCAACGCTTGAAGTCCATTGTCCATTCCCGCTAGTTGACACGGAGTCAATATGAATTATCACATAGAAGGTGAAAAAGTTGTCCGTGATGATGGGTACATTGCAGTACAGCATAGAACATCTAACCCAACCACAATTTCCGTGTTAGGTGTGCCTTATTCGTTTACCCCAAAAAAGAATGTATCCTTGGCATGGATAGCACCAGAGCATATTGATAAGGTGCTTGGTGAGATGGCAAAGATTTGTTGTGGTAAGACAGGCAAGAAGTTCTTTCCAGCGTCTCTCATCAATGTAAATATTTGGACTTATGGAGCACACGATGGGCAACGGTAGGATATTCGTGACAGGTAGTAAGGGGTACATAGGGAGCAAACTCATTGAGTTGGGTTGCTCTCCTTTGCTTGCTGACGTGACTGATGGGGTAGCTCTGGATAAAGAGATTTCTTTATGTAGACCTCTGGCTATCATACATCTAGCTTCCAAGTCTGGTGTGGATTTCTGTGAAAGTCCTGAAAACTCCATATTAGTGGATAAGGTAAATTTTCATGGTTCAAGCATTGTGTTTGAGATTACCGAAAAGCACAATATCCCAGTAGTATTTGTAAGTAGTGACCACATATTTAGTGGTGATGGATTAGGCAGTTATAAAGAAGAGTCGGAAGATATTGACCCTAAGAATGTATATGGAAAGTTGAAGTTTTTCTGTGAGGGCTTGGCACTAGCGTATGATAACGTCAAGGTTGTACGAACATCAACCGTGGTTGACCGTAACCGTAACATTGTTTCGTCCTACCTGAAAGATTTAGAGAGTGGTAAGAAGGTTTACCCTCCAGTATTTATATGGAGAAGTTTCATACATCGCACACATTTCTGTTATTCTCTGATTGAGTTTACCAAACAATTTGACAAGATGCCGAAAATCCTGAATATTGCTGGTAGTAAGAATGTGTCGTGGTGGAGGCTAATTCAGACCTATGCCAAAGGACTATGTTATGACCCCCGCCTAGTTTGCCCACGCTTTACTCAGCTAGGTTATGGAACTCCAAGACCATTACGCGCAGGTCTTTCTACCAAACTGTCTAAGTCCCTTGAGTTTGTTCAGTTTGACTACACGGATGCTGTTTTGGAGGATTGCTAATGCTCTCTGTAGTTATTCCTACTTATGGTCAGTGGCATCACACGCATACATTACTGTTCGATATATATAACACCATGCCAAAAGATACGGAAGTCATTGTTATAGATGACTGTAGCAATGACAAGTTGGTAGCTGGTGGTCTTGACTGGTGGAAAACTTCCATGCTTGCCGGAAGAATGAAGGTTATAACCAATCAAGAGAATTTGGGATTTCTTCGTTCATGTAATCACGGAGTATCGGAGGCATCTAATGAATTTGTCATTCTTATGAATAATGATGTCCGTCTACGGGACATGGGCGTAGCGTCCAAGATACAGTTTATGTTCGATAACACTAAAGAACCTGTACTTGGTGGTATCAATGTTTATCGCCATGACACTGGGTGGAATAACCTAAATGGTAAGATTTACCCTTATGTTGGTGGATGGTTTCTGGCATTTAGAAAATCTGAGTGGGAGAAATTTGGCGGGTTTGATTTAAGATATATCCCTTACGACTTTGAGGATGTAGACATATCTACCACATATTTACAAAATGGTGGTAAGTTAGTTGAATTGCAGGTAGATGCAGAGCATATTGGTGGGCAGAGTTACACGTTCTCACCAGAGCGAGAAGAACAAACAAAGAAAAATCAGAGAAAGTTTGAGGAAAAGTGGCAACATATAAAGAAATCCAAGAGCGAGTAGGTACTTTAGACCAGCCTAGGGATGAGTTTTTACACAGTGGGGCAGACGGATTACATATAACTTTTCAGTACCCTTCCGAAAAACAAGGAAGCTGGACAGCACTTTCAAACGTGCTGGACGTGTTAGAAAGGCGCAATGCAGTACGTGGTAGAGACTATATTATTGTGGCAAGAGCAGCTAACCTCAAAGGAGGTCAGGTGTTTATTACTGAGATAACAGTTCATACCTCAGAGAAGTGGTTTAGTCCAGAAGATATGACCTGCGAATATGAGGAAACATGGAAATAAAAGATTACAGCATAAAGGAAGCATTGAAAGTTTTTGGTGTATCACCTGAATATCGAGTTGAATACTCAAAGTATGGTAAGATACGGCACATGGTAGATGCTCCCCCAAGTTTTAAGTATAGACCAGAATATTTTGCTGACACCATTCTAATTAAGGAACTTCATTTGAATAGGCACGAAGTCACTCTGGAGAATGGGCATAAGATTGTGGCTAATTTTGCAGTAGACCACGAGTCCAAGACAGTCTATGTGAAGCTGACAGAGATTGATGGAGGCTCAGTAGTGTATTGGGTGTATGCTAATGGCTAAACTAAAAGTGCTTTTACATTCTATATTCTACCCTATGGCAATTGCCCGTTACTGGGAACGTGCATTACAGCGCAGAGATGATGTAGACCTGAAAACTACGGGCATCTTTACAGGCTCGTGGATACCTTGGAAGGGTGGAATGAGCCTACCCCAAAAGTATGCAATCTCTCCCGACATCCCACTCCCCTACCAGACCTCCAACCCTGTGGCTGACTATGAATATGTAAAGACTTTATTGGGTGGGTGGAAACCTGACCTGATTATTACTGTTGACGCAGGAAGTCATTGGCGCAGTAAGCCTAGTGAGGGTTTTGTAGCTCACATTGCTACGGATGCACACTGTCTGAACTACGACAAACAGCGTGCAGATAGCGATAAGTTTTTCAACATGCACCAGCGGTACAGTAAGCAGGGTGACTACATTCTGCCTTACGCCTTTGACCCTTCTGCACATTACCCTGAACCTGACACCGAGAAGATTTATGATGTGGCTATGGTGGGGGTGGAGTATCAGCATAGAATTGAACTTGCCCAACGCCTACAGGCAGAGGGGTTGAAGGTACTGTTCTCAAATGGTGACATCTTCGATGAGTACCGACACTCTAACTGTCAAGCGCACATAGGAATAAACTGGTCAAGTTTGGACGATTTGAACGCTAGAGCCTTTGAACTTCCTGCCATGAATGTAATTCCAGTTATGAACTATGTAAATGATATGCGTTACCCTAGACACTCGTACTTTGACCATGCCTACACGTTTATGTGTGATAACGAGGCACAGCATAAATCAGGTTACGTGCAGGGTGCGGTAGAGAAAGTAAAGTTTGTGATGGCTAACCTGAAAGATGCACAAGCACGTACTGAGTTTATGCGTCAGGATATGAAAAATGAGACTTATGATAACCGCCTGAGTGAATTATTTCAGGTGTGTGGATTTGGAGAGTAGAGTATGCCAGCAGTAGTTAGAAACGTAGGCGACCTAAAACATGCTAAAAATATAGATGGCGAGGAAGTACATCGCCAGCCTTACATCCACTATCAAGGAAGCATGACCCCTGTTTTGAATACGGATAATCATTTTATTTATCGCTCAAAGCGCATTGGTAGCTCACTCCTATGCACTTGTGGAAGTCAGGCAGTTTCCGTAGGCTATCACACTTACCGTAAGTATGCTTCCTACATGGGAAATGAGGTGCTGATTTGCTATCACCTTATGAGTAATGGCAGACACGCAGATGGGAGTTCATAATGAAGAAAGTCCTTCTGACTGGAATTAGTGGGTTTGTGGGTAGTCATGTACTACGTCACATTATGGCTACAACTGACTGGCATGTAGTTGGAGTGGCTTCTTTCAAGCATCAGGGTGACTTGACCCGTATCAATGAGCAAATGGATGGCTTTGATAGTAGAAGGCTAAAAGTAGTTCTACATGACTTACAAGAGCCTATACCACATGAAAAGGCTCTGAGCATTGGAAAGATTGACTACGTACTAAACTTGGCAAGTGATAGTCATGTAGACCGGAGCATAACACACCCACGCACAGCAATAGAGAATAATGTAAAAGTTATACTTACCATGCTTGAATACGTGCGTGAACATCCTGTGGAAAAGTTTATACATATATCTACAGATGAGGTTTATGGTGCTGCTGACATAGGACATAACCATGTTGAGGGTGAGCCACACCGACCATCTAACCCCTACTCTGGAAGTAAGGCAGCCCAAGAAGATATTATATTCTCATACTGGCGTACCTACAAACTCCCATTAGTAATTACCAATACAATGAATATTGTTGGAGAAATGCAGCACCCTGAGAAATTTGTGCCTAAAGTGCTGGAAAATTTGCTTGCGGGGAATAAAGTAGTAATCCATGCAAGTCCTGATGGTAAGCCTGGCTCACGTTTTTACTTACATGCTAGAAATCAAGCAGACGCTTTGCTATTCCTTCTAAAAACTCACACGCCTACACTATATCCAGCCAAAGATATTGACAGATTTAACATTGTAGGTGAGAAGGAAATGGATAATTTAGAGATGGCAAAGCTATTAGCACGCTACGCTGAGATGCCACTAACGTATGAGTTGGTTGATTTTCATAGCTCACGTCCGGGTCACGACTTGCGTTATGCACTTGATGGTAAAAAGATGAAAGACTTGGGGTGGAAACCTCCAGTAAGTTTAGAAGATTCACTAAAACAAACCGCCTCATGGTATTTAGGCAGAAGGTCTAGGTTCTAAATGACAATAGATAGACGAAAAAAGTATAATTATGACGAAGCCACTGATTTGAAGTCATGGTTGTGGGACATTGAAGAAGATTCAGTAGTGGTTGATTTGGGTGCTGGTAAGAGAGATAGCCCAATTTCGTCACAGATTGCTGGTATTAAGTGTGGTAAGTTGGTCAGTGTTGAGGCATTTGAACCTTACACCTTATTTCTGCATGGGGCATCATCAGCTAAAAAGCATGAGGTAGTAGTTCAAGATGTGCTGGATTATAAGTTCACAGAACAAGTGGATGCTGTCTTACTTATTGATGTGATTGAGCACCTTCGACGCGAGGATGCACTAGCTCTTATCCACGTAATGAAGGCTTACGCCAATAAGATTGTGATTTTCACACCAGAGGGTGACACGATTGGCTATAGTAATCACGACATGGGTAACAAATTACAAGAGCATCTGTCTGCGTGGTCGGCAGAAGATTTTGAAAGCCTTGGATTTGACGTGGTTGTATATGAGGACTTTCATACACATGTAAAAGAATATCCGATTGGAGCAATATGGGCAGTATTCAACAAGACTTAGCACAGGCAGTACAAGAGCATGGTGACAAAGTTACGTCATTTGAGGCAGGATTGACGTACATTCCCGTAACTGACTCAGTGTCAAATGGGGATGAAAGCCTTATGATGATTGATGCCATTTTAGGGGATGGTAAAAAAGACTATCTCCCATCGTTAGTTAGTAAGTTCTTTCACCTTATGGGTGGCACAAATATCAACGTAGTTGGTAGTTTGATGTCTGCCCATTTAGTAATTTTCAAAGCCCTGTCAAATCCTGCGTTTGGTGGTAGAGGTATATATCCGGGTGATGAGATTGTCACTACCTCTAACAACGTGCATGTAATTAATGCTGCAAAAATGTGTGGGGTCATTCCAGTAATACTAGATGTGGATTTGAACACCATGCTTCCGAATCCTATGGAAGTAGAAATTGCCATAGAGGAAGGTAAAACTAAGGCTATATTTCTAACTGCTCCATGCGGTTCTCCAATAAACGGAGAGCCTTTTAGGGACATCGCTGACGAATTCACCGTTCTATATATTGAGGATTGTGGGTACGGTATTGGTGGTAGTGTGTCCAGTGTACCAGCCGGAGAATACGCAGATGTTTCTTTGTTCACCTTCCACTCACACCTTTTGGGAACTGCGAGTGTAATTGTGTCAAAATCATCCTTGACCCATAAGATGATTGATAGTGTATGCAATCCTGAGACACCTTCCCCATTTTCGCTTGGACTTACTACAAGCCCTATGATGCTAGGATATATTGACAGTCAGATGGGTAAGTTAGAGTACAATCTAGCAATGCGAATGCAGAATTGGTCACGGCTTTCAGATGGACTAAGTAAGTGGAAAAGGTGGCTACGATTTCAGACACAGCCAGAAAATGCTAAACCTTGCTGGTCTGAGTTCTGCATTACCCTAAAAGAACCTTATGAGCACTTGTTTACTAAAGCAGAACTAATGGAATACCTTGAGGAGCATAAGGTTGGCTGTAGACATGTAGTAGGTAATGTACTTTTGAGTGACGGATACAAGGAACAGGATTATCGTCAGGTGGGTGAGTTGATGACCTCCAGCTACATCCACCAAAACTCTTTTGTAATTGGATGTCATGCAAATATGACAGAGGCACATACAAAATATGTCATCAGTGTGTTTGACGAGTTTATGAAAAGAGTAGAAGCATGAAAATTGATGTTGTAGCGTTTGAAGGTTCTCCACTTGGGGTTACGGAACAGAGCATTTATGGGATTGATGGTCGTAGGGGTGTTGGTGGTGCGGAGCTAGGTATCCTAACCTTATGCCGACTATGGCATTTAGCCGGACATGATGTAACATTCTACAACAATCCAAATGTAGACAGCGGGTCTATATTCAAGCAAGGGCATATAAATAACTTTAGACCTGACGATGACAGGGATATACTAATCCACTTTCGTTCACCTGATGACAGAACCTGTAATGCAAAAGGTAAAAAGATTTGGTTTTCCTGTGACCAGTATACCAGCGGAAATTATACACAATTCAGTAAAACAGTTGATAAAATTGTTTGTATATCACCAACCCACGCAGAATACTTCAAAACTCATTATGGGATTACTAACACTACTGTCATTGATATACCTGTCCGTATGTGGGAGTTTCCAAAGAATATACAGAAAAAGGAAAATTCGTGCATCTATAATTCTGTACCAGACAGAGGGCTTATACATTTAGCACCTATATGGAAACAGATTGTAGCAGAAGTTCCTGATGCCACTCTTACGATTACAGGGGATTGGTCATTATGGAGTAATGGGAATTTTAGCCATCATATAGACCAGTATCGCAGGGCGTTTGCAGGTCTGAGGGGAGTAAATTACCTGTCGGCAATTAGCCGTGAGGAATATCTTGAGGTACTAGCACAAAAAGAATTTCATCTGTATCCACACATAGCTCCAAATGTGGAATTATTCTGTATCTCACTAGCTGAAAGTCAAGTTGCGGGTGCTGTACCTATAACATCAAGATATGGTGCTGTAGATACCACTAACAGGAGTGGATATAAAATTGAGGGTAATCCAGAAACAGCCGAATTCAGGAATAGCTTTGCCAAGCAGGTCATTGAACTAATGCACTCGGATGTGCGTCAGGATATTCGCTGGTCTGCATCACAGCATTTTGATACCCTGAGAATATTAGAGGGGTGGGAGAAGGTGTTTCGTGAATAAAAAACTTTTAGTAATCACAGATATGGATTTTCGGGGTAGTGGATACTTCTACCTAATGACACCAATTCTAAACGGGTTGGCTAAACGCGGGTTTGATATAAAAGTTATTGGTCTTGGGTATGACGGTCAGGAGCATAACTATAACTTCTCTATTATGCAATGTAGGGAGTTCCGTGAATCTGTAGCAATTGCTGGAAACCTTATCAACTTGTGGAAACCTGATTTGATGGTAGTTGGCATGGATATACCCATGCAGATGGCACTCTACGAAGCAGTTAGGCAAAACCACCAGATAAAATACATGGCAATTACGCCACTTGAAAATCCACCACTTACCCAGTCATGGGTTGCTGCTCTTATGCAGATGGACTTTACGTTCTTCATCTCCGAGATAGGGGCTAAAGCTGCTAAACGCGCCGGACTGTCTAATGTGGATTATTTAGATATTGGGGTTGACACCAAGTCATACTATCCTGCTGATACAGAAGAACGTAACCTTATCCGTGAAGGTGTGGGATACAAGAAAGATGAATTTATACTCCTTACTGTAGCTGATAACCAAGAGCGCAAGAACCTGTCAGCCATATTCAAAGCTGTCTGTCTGCTCACCCACCCAACCCTAACCTCAGAAGTTTACGACCTTATCCTCTCTGGTAGGTTGGACAAAAGAATTTCAGATTTCGATAAATCTGGAAAGTTTCGTTGGGTGCTGGTCACTAGAGAAAACTCGCAGGTAGGTCACAGGATACGTGATTTAGCCCTAACCTTGGACATCAATCGAGAAGTTAGTGTAATTGAGCGCGGCATCAGCCAAGAGGAGCTACGTAAGTTATATGTATCCTCTGACCTATTTATCCTCCTATCCAAAGCTGAAGGTTTAGGAATTCCAGTACTGGAGGCTATGGCTTGCGGAGTGCCAGTTATGGCTACGGATACAGGAGCAATATCGAAGCTGCTAGATGATGGTAGAGGTATACTAATCCCAGAGGTATTTGGTATGACAGATGTATGGGGCAATAGCTGGAGAAGTTTTGCAGATGTTCCTTTAGTAGTATCAAAAATAAAGGAGATGGTGGAATCTGACTTACCTCTCACAGCTCCTAATAAGGCTCACATTTTTATAGAGGAAATTAGTTTGGATGACACCGTAACAAAAGTGGAGAATAAGATTAATGAAATCACACAAGTCAAAAGTTAGACCAGTAGTAGACATTGTTATTGGCTGTGCAGGAAGATTTGACATGCTGGAAAAGTGTCTAGTGGCTATTGATAAGTATGCTACAGTACCAGTATCAGTGATAGTTGTTGATGATGGCTCTGACAAAGAGAAGCGCAACACCTATAGATACCTGTTTGATGGTAGCAATCTATCGGAAAACATAGTAAACTTTAGTACCAAGCGACATGAAACTCCACAAGGCTTTCCAATAACTAACAATGTCGGAGCAAGACTTGGTAGTGCCCCTCTAATCTGCTTTATGAATGATGATGTTGAGGTCACAGAAGGATTTTTTGATGTACTCGTAAAAACTATGCAAGACCCACAGGTAGGGGTGTGTGGAGCTAAGTTAGTATTTCCATCGTACAGTACAGACCCAAATAGACCCGCAGGAAAGGTGCAACACATTGGAATTGCGGTGGATGTTATGGGAAATGCAGTTCATCCATTAGTGGGGTGGAGTGCGGACAATCCAAAAACCTGTAAAAGCCGTGAAGTTTTCGCTGTGACTGGTGCATGTTTAGTAACCCGTAGGCAACTATTCAATAAAGTTGGCGGGTTCGACAAGATTTATAGCCCCGGCTACTGGGAGGATGCAGACTTGGCGTTGAAAATTAGGCAGTTAGGGTATAAAATTATAGTAAATGTGAACCTGCTGGCAACTCACTATACGGGGTCATCCTCAACCATTAGCAAATCGTTTACAGGGGCATTTCATTTGAATGGTATGACATTCCGAAGTAGGTGGGCACAGACAGGATTGCTAACATTTGATAGTTGGAGCTACGGATAAGTGAATTTATACCCTTACACATACCCATTGATTTTAGACGATGCCACCTACCTCCTTTATGGAGGTAGAACTGGCACTCTTAGTGATGCTCAACTCCAGTTGGCGTACCGTATGGCAGAAATGCAGGTTAGTTCATACATTGGTACTTTCCTGCTGCCTACTACAGTTACAGGTACGTATAATACAGTACCAACTCGAATACAACGCATCTCTACTGACTATGGGTATGTACAAAGCATTGAGCGAGTTGCTGTACGAACTCAGAAGGTGACTGAGCAAGGTGGCTGTGAGTTGGTGGATGTGGATGGTTGTGCATTTATCTACTCAGATACCTTCGGGTATTTGGATGTGCATAAACTAAAGAGTTCCTGTGGGTGTGGGAATAATGATATACCCTACCTGTACGAAATTACCTACACAGCCGGACTTCCTACTGGGGCAGCCAACCATCCTAACATCCTAGCAGCACTTACAATTATGACAACTATCAACCTGAATGAGTTGTATCCGGGTGTGATTGGCATAAATGAATCTCCGGGAGATACTGCTGTGCAGGAGTGGGAATCATTTGGCTACCATGAGCGCAGGTCGGCACATTCGTTGAAGCGTACAGCATTGGGAAGTTCTGCTATGGCTAATAAGGCAGCCAATCTCATTGATAGCTGTATCAGAAAGGTTCGCAAGAGTTTGAGGATTTAGTTATTATCTTCCTAGTACATACTCACGCGAAATTACCCAAGGCTTTTTTGGAGGATACAGCCAATCAATTCCAGCAGGACGGTAGGTTTCGTTAGTGTCATGTAGTGTGGCTACGTCTACAAGCCTATCTGAAAATCTCTGAATAAGATATTTTTCAATATTGGCAATATAAATTCTATGATTTTCAGAGTAGTGGATACACTCAGGAAAATCCCAGTCTGGGTTATTATCGAAGTCGCATTGGAGAACAATTGCGTGACGTTTGTAAATTTTCCATATAGACTTGTGTGATTCTATGTCTGCTAGTATATCACTACTGTCATACTTCCTACTAAACATAATATACGGGCGACGCTCATGTGTCTTATGTATAGGCTGACCCTCGTAATCAAATCCACAGCATGAGAATAGGGGAGGGAGTGATAACAGTGCAAAAATGGCAACAAGTTTCTGAATTGGTTTGTCTATGTCATCCTCCAAGTTCTCTATTTGGTGGGCTGAACGAAGTTTACCGTCCATAATAGCGGCTTTTCGTAGGGCTTGGTACTCATCAAATTGCTTGTCTGTTATGCGTTTCATAGTTGAAATTATAGCATAGTAGTGTAATAATTTTATTAGATTTGGAGATAGTATCATGGCAGGATTGAACTTACAAGGGCGGTTATGGCGTTATCAGTATGAAGATGATGAGGTTGGAGGAGCAATACCTTCTGGAACTATACTCAGAGAAACGCTGTTCTGTCGCATTGAGCAGTTGAAATCCACTCAAGTTTTGTTAGAGCAGGGATTGGAAATTCCAGAAATGTTCCAAGGTTTCTTATATTATACTGGTGAGACTTTGGACATAGCTCATAATGACCAGTTGGAAATCTATTCACCACCTGTATCACCTTGGTATAATAAACGGTTTAGGATTGTTGGGTATCGGCATAGTAGCCATTCAGATGTCCGTAGGTTTGTAGAGGTTACAATGCGTAGGCATGAGCTTACACGGACAGAGGAGTTACAGTAGTGGCGGGTAGAGGTAACTTACAAGATGCTATAAAAAAGGCAGCTAAAAATTGGTCTACTACACTAAAAGACCAAGCTATAAGTAACGCCCCTCGGCATCTACAACCGCATATATACACACAAGTAAAACAAATATCACCTGAACGCTACTCCATAACATTAGGGGTAAAGATGGTGGATTCTTTTTCTACTAACGCAAGAAATTCTTACTCTCTTCCGGGGGCTGTGGCTAGGGGTGGCTCTATGGATGCAGCAGCCCTTGAATTTGGCTCAGAGCCTCACGTAATCAGACCTAGGAAACGTGCTACTAAGTCTGGAAGTACGCTAAAAAAGTACAAAGCTAAAGACACTTGGATGGGCGCAGGGATGGCTCATCAGAGGGGGTGGTTACTTATTCCTAATATGGGATATTTACCAAAGGATGCAGGTGATGGGTACAAACTGAACACAACAAAGGATGGTAACTTTATATTTGTGAATGAGGTTGACCACCCCGGCTCTATGGCGTACAACAAAGGTAAAGGCTATTTGAGAATTTCCATAGAGCAGACTAGGGGGCAAATGTTTGAGACTGAAAAGAAGTCTATAGCCAAAGCAATAAGCATGGAAGTGGCAGAAAAATTTAGGAAATCTACCAAGGTGATGTTTATAGAATGAAAACAGTAGAAGAAGTACAAACCGCATTACTAGCCTACCTAAAGGCTCAAACCAGTATCACATCCCTACTAGCTAATTCAGGTCAGATAAAGGAAACACAGTGGCAGGGAGAGGACTACTCGTATCCTGCCATCCGGGTAGGCAATGATGTCCTACCAAGTAAGGATGGGTGCAGTCCAGATGGAGTAGAGGGGTCAGTGTTTATATTCTCCGAGCAGAAATCCAGTAAACAGTGTTCTCAGGTAGCCTCGGAAGTTTCCAAAGTTCTCCATCGGCTAAGTTTCACCTCGGCTGTGAATGGGGCGAAGTTTATGAGAATTTACGTAGACAGAGTAACATATCCCAAACAATTGGAGGGTACTACAATATGGCAAAGTCAAGTACAAATTACGGCTCAGGTATCGTAAGTTCAGAGCCAAAAGAAGAATTCAAAGTTGACTCCGTGTCAGCTACAACCTATAATATAGAGGAGAGTGTAGTAAAAATACGCTCCCTTTTTGATGGTCGTCTTGAGTATACTGGACAGGGAACTGGTAAACAGTACACATGGAACAAGGCAGGCAGTATCGTTGAAGTATTAGCTTCTGACGCTTCCCACCTTCTTGAGAAGCGTATAGGAAAGCAAGCGTGCTGTGGAGATTCCAGAGACGGTGTAGCCATTTTTGAGATGGCAGACTAATGGAGGATATTTAATATGTTAGTTACCGGTTCTGTTGCTGGTGCAGTTTCCCAAGAAGAACTCTATATCGAAGGTGCTCCGTATATTTATTTTCAGGACTATCGTGAATCTCCTGCGAATAACCCGGACGCTGCTGGTTACTATTGGGGCATGAATTCTGGTACGGTGTACAAACCCAACCTGTTGGGCTGTATTCGTAGTGTGTCTTTGACCGAAGGTGTGACAATGAACGATGTTCGTTGTGATACTGTGGGTGTAAAGGATACCATCCAGAAACGCGATTACGTTGAGTTCAACCTTGAGATTGTGTCGCAGTTTCCGTTGAGTGTGTTGCGCCATGTGCTCAACCTCTCCCCCGCCACTGTTAGCTCAGGCGTAGAGAGTGTCGGTATTGGTCAGATTGACAACACACAGAAGTACATGGTGTACGCCCCGAAGGTGTACTCTGACACGGATGCCGACTGGCTGATGTTCCATCTCCACAAGGCTAAGTTCGTTGATGCTTGGACTATCAACTTCACCTATGGTGAATCTTGGAATGTGTCTGGTGTCAAGGTACGCGCCTACGCAGATGAAACACGTCCTGCTGGTCAGATTTTTGGCGTGATTAAACGTTTCGATTCGAGCCAGATTCCGTAAGATTTGAGGTAAGATGACCTATGTGTATAACATAGGAATCAAACTGGTGCTTTGGTGGGTAGGAAAGTTCTACCCACCAACACTAGGAAAGTTTTTACACCTAGAAGAAATAAAAGATAAAATTTTCCAAGCGGCTAAGAGAAAAGAAGAGCAATTTCCAGATTTAGTAACTTCTTATATCTCTGCCGCTTTTTTGATTCCTACAGCAATTATTATTAGATTACCTTGGGAAGTTACCTTCTCATTATTTGCGTTGGCATCTTCCAAATATATCCCAACGGTAAAAATCCCCCTGCTTAGACCACATAAGACTAAAGGTGAAAAAGACCCTTGGGATTATGAAGGAAGATTGCAGAACCTATACACTCACCTGTTGGCTAAATCCTATGGGTGGGATGCCAAAGATATAGATAATTTGCCAATAGATAAAGCATTGGCATTGGTGCAGGAAGTCATTACGGATGAACAGCTTGACCGTGAGTTTCTGTGGGCAATGAGTGAGCGTAGTTATATTTATGATAGTAAGACTAAGAGTGGTAGACCTAACCCACTAGAGCGTCCGTACTTTATGAAGGAGCCTGTCAAAGAGCCTACTAAGGTAAAGATGCCAGTGAATATGCTACCACCCGGAGTTGACTACTCGTCAGTTCCAACGGAGTTTAGACCTAAATGAGAAAACTAAAAGCAAGTACCAATCCTAGAAGTTTGACCCTGAGTCAAATGTGGAAACTTTATCTTATGGATACCGATGAACTTACCGCTGATAGAGTAGTGGAAGTTTTGGATAATGCTTATAATGGGTATAGTAGACCTGACCCTGTAATAAGTTTTCAAAAGGGTGTAGAGTTTATGGCGGGAGTATATACAGAGTTCAGGGCTGTTGTACAAGGGATGGTAAAAGATGGCAAATAGTTTAGAAACACTCACCTTCAAACTACTTATTGAGATGGGTCAAGCAATTGATACTCTTAACAAGATTGCTAAGAATACTAGCAATCTGGCAAATACTCTTAGTACCCTGCCTCAAAGGTATAGGGCAATAACTGAAGCTGTGCTTGAGCTTTCCAAAGTTACTGGACAGACCTTTGAACAAATTCTTGGAAAGCTGCAGAGCAAGTACCACCTAACTAATGAGGTGGTTAAAGCCATAAGAGCCGAAAGACAGGCCATAGAGGAACTGGCTGCTGCGGAAGCTAAACGTGTTACTATTAATGAGAACACAGCACGCAATAGTTTGGATGATGAGATTGAACTTTTGCGTATGCGACAGATGGGGGAGGAAGCATATCGCAAGCAGTTGGAATCCGCGACATCTAAAAAATTACTGTCGGACGAGTCAAAGGCTAGACTGGCTATTGATAGAGAGATAGAATTACTACAACAGCGTCAAATAGCTGACAGAGTTGCTCTTACCCAAAAGGCTACTAAGCAAGCCTCCGAAGAAAAGAAGATTGAGAGTATCATGAAGCAGCAACTGGCAGATGGTCTTGAGCTTCTAAAGGCAAGACAGCAAGCTGACATGCTACGAGCAAAACAACTAAAATATGCACGCGGCGGCATGACTCAAGAACAGTGGGACATAACGCAGCGACGCACACCACTTGCTGATGTGGATATAAATGCTGTCTACAAGGAGTATTCAGATTTCTTGGCGGGTGATTTCGTAAAGAGTAAAGGACTTACCCCACAACTAGATGACGTTGTGGATGCCATGAAACGCATCAAAGCATCCAACCCAAAGATGACATTTGGCGAGATTGGCGAATCTTTCAAGAGAGCGGGTGTAAACGCTGATACTGCTGCCAAGGCAGTCAGCAAACTAGAACCTGCGGCGAAGCGTGCAGGTAAGGGTTTCAACATACTTCGTTCTGCTATGGGATTTTTTCTAGCCTCACTTTTGTCGGCTCTTACACAAGCTGTTACTACATTCTTTAGCAATGCCCTAAAAGCCGCTAAAGAATACCGCGCTCGTATGGCTGAGTTAAACTTTGCTGAGGCTATTCTATCCAAAAATGGTATGGATATAACTAGGCAGGAGTTTGATGATTTTATAGCTAATATTGAGGATAAGTCAAAATATCTATCCAAACTGGAAGTCACTGGTATTGTATCAACAGTGGCAGACATGGGTGCGGAATTTGGACTTACTAAAGATAAGGTAGAAGATTTAGCTGATGCTGTAGCATTCATACGTTTGCAAGAGCGGGCGTATGGCATGGAAGTATCCGACGTAGGTAGCATTGTAAATGCTGCTTTGGATGGTCGTTCAAACTTCTTCAACAAACTCGGCATTAACATTACAAAAACAGCCATCGCAGAAAAAGCATATCAGATGGGCATTGCTAAGACTGGTGCGCTACTGACAAAAGAGCAGTCAAACGATGCATCTATCACACTTCTTATTGAGCAGACATCTGAGAAGTGGGACGAGCTAATTGCATCCCTTGAGGGTACTAGCCTTGGGGAAGAACTAAAGATGCAAAAGGATATAAAGGATGCAATCCTTGAACTAGGTAAAGCCATAGAACCCGTCAAAATGGCATTTATAGACCTATTCAACTCCTTAAATAGAGACGGTGAACTAATAGACAACTTAGTTCTAGGGTTTGAGCTACTTGGGTCTGTAATAATAACCATAACTAAGCTGATTGAGTTCAGCATGAAAAATATCAAGTGGGTAAGAAATGCTTTTCTTGAGGTTATTACCCTTGGAAAATGGGATGCTGAGGAGTGGAAAAAGTCTTTAGAAGAAGTTCCTGAGACTGTCAGAAAAGGTCAAATCCTTATAAAATTTTATAAGGATTTAGCAGCAGCCCAAAAAGATTTAGGTAGAGAGCTAACACAGCAGGAAAAATCAGAGCTGTGGAATAATGCTGTTGGTGTATTTTCGGAGATGCCTAAAACAGATACCGAAACAGGCTTTTCTGAAACTAGCAAGCAGGATGAGGCTCTTGAGGAGAGCCGTAAAAAGCTAGAAGATGCACTCAAAGACCTAAACGAAGAAATCATCGAATCGCAGATGAAGCTCGAACAGGATATGGAAGATGCTGCCATAGACCTTGGGCGTAAGCTGGTAGACATTGATACTGAATATGCCAGAAAACGTGCGGGTATTCAGAAAGATTTACAAGATGAAATTGCTGACATCAACCGTGAGCACAGTCGTAAAGTAGCAGATATAAATGCTGACTACAATACCAAAGTCCAAGATATACAGATTGAGGCACAGCAGGAAGAAGCTGAGACATCTGCCAAAGCCAAGAATGATGCTCTCCAAAAAGAGGCAGAATTCCAGAATGAAATGCTTAAGCTCAAAGAAGATTATCTCATGGACTTGGAAGATGCTTTACATGAGAGAGATGCCCGCCAAGTCTTGAAGTTGATGAAAGAGTACAGCCTGAATAAAGAGCAGGCTACTCGTGACCATGAGTTAGAAATGAGTAAGGCTGCCCAAGATGAGGCAGTAGCAAAGAAGCAGAGACAGCAAGAAGTTGCTAGGAAGATTGCCGAGGCTCAACAGGACAGAGCCAGAGCAATAGCTGATGCTGAGATTGACCGCAGACGTAAGATTGAGGATGCCCATAGGGACTTCGAGGAGAAGATGGCACAACTCAAGATTGACCAAGAGCGGGAAGAAGTAGATGCTAGAGAGCACAACAGACGCATAAACGAGGACTTGATAAAGGCTCGTGACGACAGGCTCAAAATCATCGAGGATAGGCTAAAAAGGGAGTACAATCTAACTGAGGCGTGGCTAAAAAGGTTACTCAATTTATACCAGATGTACGGGACTATTACAGCACAGCAGATGGCAAGTATGACTGGTGCATTTGGCACTACTACAAAAAACGCACCTTCTACTTACGCGGCAAAAGGTACTTCTGGCAAGCAGGGTGGCGCAAGTACAGATGCCTATGCCATGGCAGAGGGTGGAACAATTGTAGCAGACAGACCCACATCAGTCATGTTTGGGGAGGCAGGGCTTGAGGCTGCTTCCTTTGTACCTATGAGTAGAAAAGGTGCTGACGTAGGCAAAATATTTAGTAACTTGTCAGGTCAGGGTGGGGGTGGTAACATTGCTATAGAGGTCATGCTATCCCCTGACTTAGAGGCTAGAATTGTCACAAATACACTAAACGAAACTGCCTCTGTAATTGCTAGAGTGCAAGGTTCAAAGGTGAGGTAGGTATGGCTACGGGAGCAAGCGGGACGTTTGCAGTAAATGGGGTGGACTTCTCCCTTCGACCAACTGAGTTTGGGTGGAAGGATAGAGATGAATTAGGTATAGATGGTGGTGGTCATCCAATCTATTCAGCCCCTAGAGAATTTATGATAAAGTGGGTATTAGCTCATCCCAGTGACGTGAAACAGATTGTGGATGCTTATAATGTAGTAGCCTCCACAGGCACAGCCACGTTTGACTTACCTCAATGGGGTGCTAGTGACTACGTGTTTAGCTCATATAGTGGATGTACAATGAAAGAGCCGCAGGTTGGTAACTACTTTATGGGGTATATTCAGGACGTATCCCTAACCATACTTCTAGTAAGGACATAATATGAGACTATCAGATACACAACTTGAAACACTCAGAACCAGACCATCACAGACGGCTCTGGATTTGTTTGTATTCAAGCCTAGAGCCATTTTAGCTTGTCAGATAAACAACCCTGATATAGCTAAGGGGGCTAGAACTATTGCGTTTGACTCGGTGTCAAATGGTAGTCATGTTTCAGTTGAGCCGGGTATGACATTACTGGTAGGTAGTGCCCCCGGTCTGTCAGACATTGGCAAGATACGAGTAAGAACTTCTACTAATGCTTATATAGAAGTTGCTGAAAATTCCAACATAAAGTGGGCAGATAGGTTACATCTTACTGTACTTCGATACTGGGACTTGTGGACAGTATTTCCACGAATAATCCAAGACCCTAACAATGATGAGAATGTTATATTCTATAAAGACTACGACATTCCGTATGCCAACCAGAACTTCCACTTAGGAACTTTTGTAAACGCAGGTTCTCATAGACCTGTCCTGCTGGAGAATGGGACTGGCACAGCCTACTATTCGTCCACTGGAACGTATAACCTGTTGGATAATCCTCTGTACTATGACTGGTCATTTGAAGGTGGTAATCCTACTGGCTCGTCACTAGCTGTTCCGGGCTATGTGTCATATACTACGCCCGGAGATTACGTAACTAGGCTTATTGTTACCGATGCAGGTAGTGGTAATGCAGATACCACTTATAGATACGTCAGTGTTAGAAACAAGATTGGTGAGGGGGGCAATACACCAATAGTAAAATGGGAGATGAATAGCCTTTCAGGTAGTAGAGATGAGGGTGGGTACTCAGCGGAGTTCAAGATATTCAGCCCTGAAATAGATATAGATGAAAACTGCCTCATCATGCTACATGCTAGAGACTGGTACGGCAACACAAAGCAGGCTCTCGGTGGTAATTACCCAGAGAACGGACAGACATTCTTTGTAGGGTACATAGAAAAAGGCTCTATTCATTATAATGCCTTCCACAGCTATGTATCGTTTACAGCAATTAGCGTTACAGGCATGATGAAGAATCTGACAGGGTTTTCAGTATCAGTGGAGAGTATCCAAAACCCTGCTTCATGGTACGAACTACGAGATATGGATTGCAGGAGAGCAATCTACCATTACCTAAAGTGGCACAGCACAATCCTATCGGTGACTGACTTCTCGTTTGTTGGAGATGACAGAAAGATACAGTTTTACGATGTTGACCGGACATCCGTGTTTGACGCTATAGACAACCTAATGAAGTCTGCCTTGGTTGGCAGGCTGTCATCTGACCGTCAGGGTAGGCTGTGGGCTGATATAGACCCAAAGGCATACGACAACCCCACAGGAACATTTGTACCTGTTATGGGCATAACTAACCGTGACTGGAAAAATGAGCCTACTATTGACGAAAACATATATGATAAAACATCATACATTGAACTGGGTGGCATAGCATATAGCGGTGCGGTCACTGGCACATTTACTGCCCTTCTGTCAGGTGCTCCGGGTCTTGCCCCGTCGAATCATGGTAATGTAGAAAAAATGCAGGGTCTAGCATTACTAAGTCAGGAGCAACTAAACCAGCTATCTGGAAATTTATGGGCTAATAGAAACCAACCCTACCCAACAATCTCTATGGATATGGCAACGCCTCCTAGAAACTTAGATATTGCTCCTCAAGAGGTTGTATCTATAAAGTTGCAAGAAAGCGATACAGTCAGGGATGCACAAATTGAGGGTATATATATACCAGATAAGTTCTCGTGGTCATACAGCCCCAAAAATCAAACACTAACTTCTAGGGTAGATTACGAAGGGGTAGTTAGTGGCGACCCCGGAGATACAATCCTCATACCTGCTGCTGTGGAGTTTGGTGAATTTGATTTTCCTGAGTTCTCATTTCCCCCGTTCCCCCCATTTGCACCTTTTGGGCTACCAATAATAGACGCGACTAATACACAAAACTTGGTAATCCATGTAAAAGATAGAGGCATATTTTACACTAATAATTTTGACAGTGTAGAACCAAGCTGGCAAAGTGCTAACATTAACTTAGAATTATTCCCCGCCATTATGCGAAACTTTGAGGTAGCCTTAAATGGCTCTATGGCAATCCAGCTTGGGAATGATTCTGTGTGGACAACATCTGCTCCTGGTACTGGCTGGAAAAAGATATTTGATGGTACATACGTCCAAAACTTCGAGGGTTATCCGTACCCTAGGAATGGCATTACAGCAGGGTTTGGTATGGACAGGAGGACTGGGGCAATCCTAGTCCTAGGTTCTCTCATTGCCACTATATTTAGCAACAACCTAGTGTACAGTTGGGTTGGTGACATAAATGGTGTGTCCATTGCATCTGCCCTAGATTTAATTCCAGACCACCTATCGTCAAACTTTCAGCGATATTTCTACATCACTAAGGGAAATAATGGCTGGCTTGCAACTTATGATAATGCCAACAATTTAGTATCATCACTTATCATAAGTTCTATGGGAAGCTCTGCATCAAATGAAGTAAGCCCAATACCGGGAACAACTAATCTGGATGGAGTCACCAGTATGAGGGCTACGGAGTCAGGCAATTATGCAGTAGCTAAAGCCAAGAGTGGCTTGCTAACCTCTAATGACGGTATCTCTTGGGTTGCTATTACCGGAACACCCGTACCATACAGAGAGGCATTGTATGTTGACCGATTTGAGTCTATAATAACTAATAACGATGGCTCTCAGATTGTGATAGCATCTAGCCAATATAACCAAGGTATCTCAAGAAGTTTGGATGGTGGCACTACTTGGGCAACAGGCACATTTGGAAGTTCTGGCACAACTAGCGTGTGGTATCTCGGAGGAAACTCCTATGTGTACGGAGGGAATAGTAACGTATACATGATTGAGGATTTACTATATTCTACGGGCAGCCTAAATAAGACTGGTAACTTGGGGAACTTGATTACAGGTTCGTTTGAAGTCATTGCTATGAGGCATTACTAATGGCTAATAAATTAGAGAAGTCGTTTAGAGACTTTGATAAGTCTATATCCAAAGAAATCCCACAAATTCCGGGTGAATTAGGCATATCCATAAATGGTCATAGACGTACAGAAGTGCCCAACCGAGGTCAGTACGTCTATGTACGGCTAAGAAGTAACCTATCCGAAGTTGTACAGGCGTTCAACGAGAAAGTATTTCCGGGCTATAATTTGCCAGTTCTTGTACAGTGGAATAACAACAGATATGAGATTACTGGCAGGGATGTTCAACGCTACCCTGAGTGGGAGGCAGATAATCCCTACATAGCACGGCATGGAAACACACACTCACTGGATGTTGAGGGTAGAGAAATCGGTACTGACCCAGTATGGGTGTACCCTTATCAGTTTATGCCATCTTTGGTTTCTCCATTTGATGTAAATTTAGTTGAGAATGTTTATATTCACCCATACACTATCAACTACAATGGGGAGTGGAAAACCTATGGAAATACAGGTACTCCATCAATTCTTAGCTACTCGCCCACAACTGGAAAATCTTTAGTTCTAGTAACTGTTGATGGCGATACTGGAAATCCAGCACTTTTCTCAACTACAGGTACATTTATATCTGAGTCGGTGTCTGGAGTAGCTGGACTTGTATCGTACTTACCCGTAGTAAACACTCAAAGATACCTACCGCTGGCGTTTGTCGAACTTTCCAGTGGCACATCATCTGTTGGATGGCATAACACATACGATGTAAGGCAATTTTTGAGTAGCGGGGCTGGTTCTGGTGAGTATAAGTACATAGACTTTGACACTAACGGAGCACCAGCACCAGAAACTTTAGGTAGATTGTCTTGGAACGCTGACGAAAATACCTTAGACTTAGGTGTAGGGGATAATGTAGTTGGTCAACTTCTACATGAGTTATTCTTTGATGTAAAAAACCAAACTGGCTCTACTATTGCTGATGGAACTCCGGTAATGTTTGCTGGTACATTAGGAGCATCTGGAAAACTTCTTATACAAGAAGCCATAGCAAACAGCTTACTCTCATCAGAGCATTTCATGGGTATAACGACACATGAAATAGGTGACGGCGAGAGTGGTAAGGTGACATGGTTTGGTAAGGTTCGAGGTATAGACACCACAGGGGCTACGTATGGAGAAACTTGGTCTGATGGTGACTTAATTTGGCTTTCTCAAACAAGTCTCGGAGGTCTTACAAATGTAGAGCCTTCATCCGGTCAAAAGATACTTATTGCCGCAGTTGTAAACGCACATTCCAACGGAACTCTTATTGTTCGCCCGACATGGGCAAATACCTCAGCATCAAGTAGTGGTAGTGGAGGAATTGATATTTCTGTTGATGGCTACTTAAGTGTACTTGACCCTGTAGCAACACCTATCTTGATAATCAAAGACGGCACAGAAATAACCACTGTGCATGTTTATATTGAAGATACTGGCTCTTCTGGCGATACTGTATTCGACTTGTATCTTCTGGCAGGTGGTAGTGTTTTATCTTCACCTATAACCATCCCGTACAATAGCGTAAGTGGTTGGGCATCTGTTTCTTTGTCTACTACTTTATTTGATGAGGGAGATATTTTAGTCCCAAAACTGACAAGTGTGGCTGATGGTGCAGTAAATATGCGGGTTTACCTTACAGTACCGTCCGGGGGTAGCGGTGGAGGCGGGTCTATTTCTGTAAATAACATATCCCCTGTGTCTAATATTGACTTTGATGGAACTCAATTTATAGTCAATGACTTAGGGAGTGGCGTAGTCTCAGTAGAAATAGATGAGAGCATATTTCCAGTAGTGCCTGAGCAGTTGTCTGTCCACCTTGAAACCAAAACTGTCTCATCGGCTGTAGCCTCGCTTGATTTCACAAGCGTAATTACTGGCAATTATGACATCTATGATTTTTACATTGATGGACTTGTTCCTGCTACAAATAATGTGGATTTTCGCGCCGTGTATTCCGTCAACAATGGGTCGTCTTGGGACACTACTCAGGTATATGCAAATTCCATTTTTATGAATACAAACGCCACAACAGTAGTTGCTGGCCGTTCTCCCGGATTTCCGAACAACTACCTTACTGTGCGTAATGGGGGAGATATTGGGAATTTAACTTATTGGGGGATGCACGGACGAATTAGTTTGCTGAACCCAAATAGCACAACAAAACATAAACTTGCTGATGTGAGGCTGTCTTATCAGTCATCTGCACCAGCAGGAAATCTTAATGTCATAAATAGTATGTGCAAATATGCTAACACCGCTGTTGTGAATGCTGTAAAGTTTTATTTTTCATCCGGCAACATCGCCAGCGGACGAATATCTTTATTCGGAAGGAAAATATACCTATGATAAGAAATGGACAGGTTTATGGCAGACCTCTGGTTGACTACCGAGACACACAATCAAATATTGAAGCTCTGACTGGTCTAGTCGGTGGCGAGAGTGCTTATGCTACTGACACTGGTAAGACTGGATACTACAATGCAATCTTAGCTGAATGGGTTTGGGAGGCTACTGGTGGAGGTGGCTCAGGTGGAGCATTCCAACGAGTGTTATCATCTGACCTGACACTGGCTGATGGGGAATGCTTGGTGGTTGCCGGATATATTGATGATAATGGATACGACATTACCATGAACGGTGATGCGGAATTGGAGATACTCTAATGGCATGGAGAATTACCCCACAGACTGCCCCTAGTGCGGTCACAGGTAAAACAATCTTTTGGATTGATAGCTCAGACGGTTTACTGCGCTCTATTGACGATAGTAGCAATATCACCATCTACAGCCGTGTGTTTATTGAGTCCGTTGCCCCAACTGTCAATGATGACGTTGACCTTGGCTATCGCGTTGGGGATTGGTGGATTAATGATGGTGATGAGACATTATTTTTATGCCTCAATGCCGGTGATGGTGTGGCAAATTGGCTGAACATAACTAGTCTTGGGGGTGGTGGTGTTGCCGATGGCGACAAAGGCGATATTACCGTTTCATCTTCCGGCACAGTCTGGACGATTGACAATGGAGTAGTGACGCTGGCAAAACTTGTGAGTGCTACTGCTCAGTATAAACTTCTTGGCAGGGCTTCAAGTGGTTCAGGCAGCTTTGAAGAACTATCTTCATCTGCTGATGTCTTTTCGATTTTGCAGGCTGTTGATTATGCCGCAATAAAAGCATTGCTTGATTTGGAGATTGGTACGGATGTACAAGCCTACAACTCTGTACTCACAACACTGGCAGGAGCGAGTGCAAACGGGCAAAGCCTCATAACTGCCGCAGATTACTCTGCCATGAGGTCGTTGCTTGGATTAGTTATAGGTACAAATGTACAGGCTTACGATGCTGACCTGACAACATGGGCTGGTAAAACTGCTCCATCTGGTGATGTAATCGGCAACAGCGATACGCAGACACTAACAAACAAAGATTTGAAATCAGTTACAAATACCCACGAAGAACTTACTACTGTTGCATCCTCATCGTCCATCACCCCAACTGGTGGGTCTTATCGCAATAGGATTACAATTACCGCTCTCGCAGAAGGGACGACCATCAACGCCCCATCAGGCACACCCGTAGACGGTAATGTGTTATTGATACGGATAAAAGATGATGGTACGTCTCGCTCTGTTGCATTTGACTCCACCTTTCGCGCTGTTGGAGCTACGTTGTTGTCCGCAACCACAATCAGCAAAACGAGCTATATCATGGCAACATACAACTCCGCAGAATCCAAGTGGGACGTAACAGTGTGCATTACAGAGGCATAAGATGAATACATGGCTTGAAAACTATCACACTGAAACTGACTTAAATAGGTATCCTATTGCCCTCCGAACAGAGGGTGGCATAGGGTACAAAAAACCAAATGGCGAGATTGTCTCAGCATTTGTAGGACATCCTGTACACTACGAAGAAAATCGGCAGATGAAACCGATTACTCTGGATTGGATACCATCAACGGGTGAATTCGAGGGGTCGTGGTTTGGTTGGGACGCGATAAAAAAATGTCCGACTTATTGTGGCTACGAACTCTACACGCCCAAGGCAGTTATTTGGAATGGGATTGCATACCCGCTGAATTTCTTGCGTCTCGAAAATCGTATGATTGCTGATATACCAATAGGCACATACGAGATTATATACACCGAAAAAGGCATGAGTGAAATCGTAACGATTCCAGAACCAGTTGAAGGAACATTAGAGTTTGACGCACCTGAACAAGATGGATGGGACGAGTACCTGTATAGGACAGAACGGAAAATAATTGATGGTAGTCAAAGTGGTAGTACATACAACCTCACAAAAGATATGGACTATCCTTTGGTAATTGACCCCGATTATGCTTCGGATGTTGGAGATGGGTATATCACTGGAACTAGCTCGAGTTATAGTACGGCACGAGCAACATCAACATCACACGACATAAGCAGCACAAGAATTTACCTCGATAATTCATGGATTGGTGGAATCACTTATTATGTGCGCCGAGGTGTGATGCGATTTGACACATCCGGCATCCCTGACACAGATACAATAACAAGTGTATCTGCATCTTTGTGGCTTGGCTACAAAACAGTAACGTCTCATTATGATGTGCAGATTGTTAAATATAACTGGAGTGCATACTCTCCAATCACATCTGGAAATAGGGAAACCGTATTTGATGGGATTTTAGCAGCGTCATTAGATGCTGTATGGAAAAACACAAATGATATTACCAAATACACACGTTATAGTAGCAGCGCATTAGATACTGCATGGGTATCAAAAACAGGATACACTTATTATGGGCTAAGAACATCTACGGACGCATCGGCAAGCGCACCTTCCCACGAAAATGAAGTAGGGATTGCAACACAGGAGGATGCAACCCCAAGCAATCGCCCATACTTGATAGTTACACATTCAGTACCATCAACAGGAGGTATGTTGGCATGGTATTAGACAAAAGAACATCCATTATTCCTGACATTAGCTTCTGGCAGGAAAACACAGGTACAGAAACTAAAGTCAATTTTGAACGAATGAAAAAATGGACTGATGGTGTAATCATCCGTGCAGGACAAGGCTCGTGGATTGACCGTGAGTTTAAGAACTACTGGAAGGGTGCAAAAGAGGCTGGCTTGTTGCGTGGGTCTTATTGGTACTATGACAACAATGTAGACCCAAAAGTGCAAGCCGAAAAGTGGGTTGACATCCTCGGCAATGACCGTGGTGAGTTGCCGATGTGGTGCGACTTCGAGCAGGCAGCCTACGGAAAATATAAAGGGTGGAAACATTGGTACAATTTCATCACAGTTGTCCAATCTCTGATGCCGAGTGCCACAATAGGCATATACACCGGGTATTATTATTGGACTGATAACACTACAATAGATATTCCGAAAGCGTCCCTTGAATGGTTCGGGCAGTTCCCATTATGGATTGCCGCGTACAAAACCAAAAAACCACTTATCCCGAAGCCGTGGACTGAATGGACAATGTGGCAGTACACAGATGAAGGTGACGGTCTGAAATATGGTGTCGAAAGTTTAGAGATTGACCTGAACTATTGCAATATAGAAACTTTTATCAGAGATTTGCCTATCAAGATTGAAGGTGAATCCACTGATAATGTAAAAATAACTTTTGAAAAACAGGAGAAACAAATGTATTCGATGACACCCAAATTCAACGGAACAAAACTGCGCTCTGGCGCATCAATCTCTTACCCCGAACTGTCTCGCCACAACACCGGCAGCCTTGTTGTAGGTGACACCGTAACAGGGAACACAACTGAAAGGTGGTTGCATGTCACCAGCATTGACGGAAAATCAACTGATGGGTGGATGGCGATTGTACATGGTGGGCAGGAGATTTGTAGCAATTTCAAAGAGATTCAAGCTGCCACAGAGCCATCTATTAATTATGATGTGTATGTAGAGTCGTCTACAAAAACCATCACTATCTCTGCTACCGACAAGTCAGGGCAAAAACTGGATATGTCTGAATGGACAGTTAAGGTCTTGTAATCATGCGCCTGACTATCCATGTCAACCAGCCCCCTATTGTCAGAATATTCGGACAATTCAAAACCAATTACGAGCATACCGGCGAGAGCCGTCCTACCAACAATGGTAGTGGGTCGAACAAACTCGGCTTGCCGGACACCGTGAAAGGTGTTCAGGAAAATAAGGTAAGGGACTTTGTGTTTCTCACTGAACAAATGCAGAAATGGATGCACAGGCTTTGTTGGGAGCGTGTGCCGTCCATGAGTGAAGCAGAGGCTAAGTTGTCGTGGAAATCTCTGATGAATGGTGGTGGCGGTACAGAGGGAACTCAAATGTCAGCAAGAGCCTTTAGCGACTATAAAGGTTCGGAAACCAACGCGGACTATATCAACATGTCGAATCTCGATAAAGACCCCATCGGGATGAAAAGTATCCTCACTGGCGGGGCGTGGGTTGAGGTGTTGAAATATACACGTGTAAATGGCGTGGAGGTCGTGAAGATTTCGGCAATTGACCCGCTTTCAGATTTTGAGCAATACCACCCGCACACTCATCCTTGGTTGTTTTTCTATCCAACGATTTCCCGACGCGAGAAAATTCTTGAAGGTAAAGACAACAAGTTCAACGGGCGATTTGTTGAGAGCCTGTCCATCCCGTTTCCTCAGTACAAGGACAAGCCCATTCTGCCAATTTGGGCACAACCCGGAACAGATTACGTGTACATGCCTGCTGATAGGTTCGT
>Ga0172373_10001105_pt1 | contig 43805 bp, 39 predicted proteins | sample Lak10m_2_FD_114546 | JGI IMG/M metagenome (GOLD analysis project Ga0172373, IMG submission 114546) | Freshwater microbial communities from Kabuno Bay, South-Kivu, Congo - kab_092012_10m | ecosystem: Environmental > Aquatic > Freshwater > Lake | place: Democratic Republic of the Congo... | reverse complement strand
TTATCAATTACATCAAGAACCAAGACCACAAGCGTGTAAACATCGAGAATATGAAACTGTTCTAGTCGGCGTTAGCCGACAAGATAGAAACCACCAGCGGATGAGCTGGTGGTTTTCATTTTTCGGCTCATGACGACAGAATGATATTCGAAAAGACTTTTCGAAAAGGATTTTTTCAAGATCATACGGATCCGAATGTTTGATGCGTTATTTGTGTTATTGTTCCTGAATGATACGCGACCGCGTATCATTCAGGAACATATGATATGATGAGAATATCGATGTCATGAGATCCGTAACCGGTACGGGATATGAGAAAAATCGGTTCCGTACAACAAAAGATCCTCCTGCTGCTTATCGCCGGGACGGCACTTTCCCTTACGAAGTCCCCGAAACACTATTATCGTATCGTTTCGTTGTTCGGAAAGGAATGGAAGAAGGTCAGCAAGAAGTCCGTCGAGCAGTCGATAGACAAGCTCTATCGGTCAAAGATGGTGGATCTGAGAATGCAGGAAGACGGGACATGGAAGATGGTATTGACCGACCATGGAAAGAAACGGGCGTTGTTTTGCAAGATCGAGTCGATGGAAATCAGGAAACCGAAGCGATGGGATCGGAAATGGCGCGTGATTCTGTTCGATATACCGGAGAAACAAAAGGGATCGCGGGATGCCCTGCGGGCATGGATCAAGCGGATCGGTTTTTTGGAGCTGCAGAAAAGTGTTTTCGTGTTTCCGTATGACTGTCGCGACGAGTTCGACTTCATAGTGGAATTTCTCGGGTTGCGGCAATATGTGCGTTTTTTGGTGGCGGAGAATATCGACAATGGAGAACGGCTGGAGATACGATTCCGGTTGCGGTGATTCCATCTTCCCATCCCAATCCTTGAATCTTCCATGAATCATAAATAATACGCGGTCGCGTATTAAAAAAGAAAGAGTAGGAGGGGTATGGTGATGCGGATGGGGCCGGATGATCCGACGCGGATGCGAAGCCGGTGCGGGATGGGCGCGCGGCGGGCTTGAAAAGGTATTACAAGAAAATGATGATGTGTCCTCATGGCGGGCTTGAAATGGAGTTTATAATCGGGGTTTTATGCTACAATACGGGGCGGTGGAGAGTTTATGACTATTTACTATGAAACAACGGATATTTTCGGGCATAAAGCCGTCGGGCGACCTTCATCTCGGCAACTATCTCGGCGCGATACGGCAGTGGGTCCCGCTTCAGGACGAATACGACGCGATCTTTTCGGTGGTCGACCTGCATGCGATCACGGTTCCGCAGGACCCGTCCGATCTCCGCGCGAAGACGCTCGGAATCGCCAAGACGTACCTCGCCTCGGGCATCGATCCGGCGAAGGCCGTGCTCTTCGTCCAATCGCACGTTCCGGAGCATTCGGAACTCGCATGGATCCTCAACACCGTCGCCCGCATGGGGGATCTCGAGAAAATGACCCAGTTCAAGGACAAGGCGAAGGACGGGGCCGAACGGGCGGGTGTCGGGCTGTTCGATTATCCCGTGCTCATGGCGGCGGACATATTGCTCTACGATACGGCGGTCGTTCCGGTCGGGGACGATCAGCTCCAGCACGTCGAGCTTTCCCGGACGCTCGCCCGCCGGTTCAACGAGCGTTTCGGCGAGACGTTCCGCGTCCCGGAGGCGCGCGTGATGAAGGAGGGCGCCCGTATCATGGGGCTCGACGATCCGACGAGGAAGATGTCCAAATCGGCCGCGTCGGAATACAATCTCATCGCGCTTTCGGATGATGCCGAGACGGTTCGCCGCAAGATCAGAAAGGCGGTGACCGACAGCGGATCCGAGATCGTCTATCGCGACGACAAGCCCGCGCTCATGAACCTCATCAATATCTATACGCTCCTGTCCGGTATCGCTATTCCCGAAATCGAGGCGAAGTATGCCGGCAGGGGATACGGCGATTTCAAGACGGATCTGGCCGAGGTCGTCGCGGATTTCCTGGTGCCGTTCCAGGAACGGATGAGCGGGTACACCGACGGGGAAACCATTCGGATCCTTCGCGAGGGCGCGGACCGTGTCCGTCCCATCGCCGCGGCGAAACTCCGCGAAGTGAAGGAACGGGTCGGATTCCTGCCCTAGTCCGGAACAAAAAACAGGCCTCCGATCGGAGGCCTGTTTTCGTTTCGGAACTCACGATCCCGTTCCCCGGATGACGCCGAGGAGTTCGGTTTTCTTTTCTTCCATGGCTTCGGCCGTTTCGGCTTCGAGCGTGAGGCGGAGCAGGGGTTCGGTGTTCGAGGCCCGGACATTGAACCACCAGGTCGGGTATTCGACCTTGATGCCGTCGATTTCGGTCGTTTTCCCGTCGGCGTACCTTTTCCTGAGCGCTTCGAGGACGGCGTCCTTGTTCTCTGTCTCGCTGTTGATCTCGCCGGAGTGGAAATACCGGTGCGTTTCGGCGACAAGCTTGGAGACCGGCTCGCCGGACTCGGCCATGAGATTGAGGAGGAGGATCGCGGTCAGCGTACTCGACTCGGCGATGGAGTTTTCCTCGAAATAGTAGTGGCCGGAGAGTTCGCCCGCGAAGACGGCGCCGGATTCGCGCATCAGCCGTTTGATGTTCGCGTGGCCGACGGGGCACTCGATCGCCGTCCCGCCGTGTTCCTCGATGATTTCACGCACGGCGCGTGAGGACCGGAGATCGTAGAGGATGGTCGCTCCCGGTTTCTTCCGGAGTATTTCGCGGGCGATGAGGGCGGTCATGAGATCCATCGGGATGATTTCGCCGCGTTCGTCGACGAAGCCGACCCGGTCGGCGTCGCCATCATAGGCCATGCCGAGGTCGGCTCCGGTCTCCCTGACCTTGGCGCCGAGTTCGTCGAGCGTTTCGGTCTTGAGCGGGTTCGCCTCGTGGCAGACGAACGGGTGTTCGAGGTCGTTCCAGATATTCGTGACCGAAACGTTCATCGCGAGCTCCTCATAGATGGGGAGTTCGAGGACGCCCATCATGTTCGCGGAGTCGATGACGACTTGGAATTTCCGGTCGCCGAGTTCGGCGAACGAGGCGAAATAGGAGCAGTAGTCGGGCTTGATGTCCTCCTCGGTCACGGTACCGACCCGCTCGGCCGGGGCGAATTCTCCCGCGATGGCGAGATCCCGTATTTCGGAGAGGCCGGTCGAAAGGCCGACCGGGACGGCTCCCGCGAGCGCGAGCTTCATGCCGTTGTATTCTCCGGGGTTGTGCGAGGCGGTAAGCGAGATGACGGCGTCGACCGGCAGGCGGCTTGCGGCGAAATAGACCATCGGCGTCGAGGTGAGACCGAGATCGACGACATCGGCTCCGCTTTCGGTGAGACCCCGGACGAGCTCCTTGAAAAGCGACGGGCTCGATTCGCGGACATCGCGTCCGACGGCGACGTTCTTGAGCGAGAAATGCTGTGCGGTCGCGCGCCCGATCCGATACATGGCGTCCTCGTCGATATCGGAGGGGTAGATGCCGCGGATGTCGTATGACTTGAAAATGTTTCGGTTCATAGGAATGAATAAAGAATAAAGAATGGAGAATTTTGAATAAAGCCAAATCCGGAAAGGCGCTCTCTTTATTCTATCATTTTCCAGAAATGTCGTGAAAGGCTTGAAAAATGCTTTGAAATGGGGTAATATTGCAGAACTAACAACTTACAACGTACAACTTACAATATTCAAGCATTCTGACGGAGGGGATAGAGAGGTATCCCGTTGTCAGTCGTTTGTTGTCAGTTGTCAGTTTTCCCAGTATGAAAGCAGGCATTGTCGGGCTTCCGAACGTCGGTAAATCGACCCTGTTCAAGGCGCTTACCCGAAAGGTGGTCGATATCAACAATTACCCGTTCTGTACCATCGAACCGAACGTGGGCGTGGTCGAGGTTCCGGATTCGCGGTTGCGGAAACTCTCCGAGTTCGGAAAGAGCAAAAGGACGGTCCCGGCCGTGTTCGAGTTCGTCGATATCGCCGGACTCGTGAAGGGGGCGAGCGAGGGCGAAGGTCTCGGTAACAAGTTTCTCGCGAACATCCGCGAGACGGACGCCATCATCCAGGTGGTGCGCGTGTTCGAGAACGGCAATATCATCCATGTGCACGACCGGGTGGATCCGAAACAGGATATCGACATCATCAATACCGAGCTCATCCTGGCCGACCTCGAGACGATCGTGAAGCGCAGGGACAAGACCGCGAAGGAGGTCCGTGCGAACAGGAAGGGTGCGGCCGAGGAAATGAAATGGCTTGAGGAATTGGAAGCGGCGTTGAACGGGGGGCGGCTCGCGAACGGCGTCCCGCTTTCCGGCGATCCCGCCGAGACGGCGAAGTTTCTCAAGGGCTTACAGCTTCTTACCGCGAAACCGTTCCTGTATGTCTTCAATATGAACGATATCGACGCGTCGCTTCCGCCGGAGCTCGCGTCGCTTCCGCATGTTCGTCTGGACATCAAGCTCGAGGAGGAACTCATCGACATGACGGAAGAAGAGGCGGGGGAGCTCGGCATGGAGTCCCGTCTGCCGGAACTCATCCGCGAGGCGTACTCGCTCCTCGGACTTGAGACCTACTTCACGACGGGGGAAGTCGAGAGTCGCGCGTGGACGATACTTCGCGGCTCGACCGCGCCGCAGGCCGGAGCCGCGATACACGGCGACTTCGAGGAGAAATTCATCCGCGCGGAAGTGATTTTCTGGGAAGAACTCATCGCGGCCGGCAGTTGGTCCGCCGCGCGCGATCTCGGAAAGGTCCGCCTCGAAGGCAAGACCTATATCGTCCAGGACGGGGACGTCATGGTGTTCAAGATCTGAAATGCTGAACTGACAACCGACAACTAACAACTTACAACGTTCTGATGTCATTACGAGCGAAGCGAAGCAATCACGGGATGGAGCACTGAAATTTATGGATTGTCACGCCTCGCAGACTCGGCTCGCAATGGCGCACAGCAGGGTCTTGACATCGTCGGTTAGCAATCTATAATGGAGAGTGCTAATTCGAGTAACCTATAACTGACAACTTATAACTCACAACAAGAATCGGAAGTCCGTAAGGGATTTTCCGGTCGAAGGTTGTTTGTTGTAGGTTGAACGTTAAAGTCGGGTATGGCTACCCCGCAACGCTTTCGAGGTGTGTGCGAGAATATATCCCGTGTTTCACTCGGAAACGCCTGCGGCTCAGCAGTCGGTAATTGATAATCATCTTAATGAAAAGCGTGCGGGGTGCTCATATTCGTAGCTTCTCGCTTCGCTCAAAGACGAATATGGCAAAGCAGATCACGTACGGTGAGGACGCGCGCAAGCGCATCAAGCGCGGGGTGGATCAGGTCGCGAACGCGGTGAAGGTGACGCTCGGTCCGAAGGGGCGCAATGTCATCTTGGCCAAGTCCTACGGCGGGCCGACCATCACGAACGACGGCGTTTCCATCGCCAAGGAGATCGAGCTCGAGGACAGGTACGAGAACCTCGGCGCGGGACTCATCAGGCAGGTCGCCGAGAAGACCAACGACGCGGCCGGGGACGGGACGACGACCTCGACCGTCATCGCGGCGGCGCTCGCCCGCGAGGGGCTCAAGTTCGTCGAGACCGGCATCAATCCGGTCGGCATCCGGCGCGGCATGGAAGCCGCGAAGGACGAAGTGATCGCGGTCATACGGAAGAATTCCAAGAAGATATCGTCGAAGGAGGAGATCGCGCAGGTCGCGACCATCTCGGCCGAGTCGCGCGAGATGGGCGAGATGATCGCCCTGGTCATCGAGGAGGTCGGAAAGGACGGAGTCGTCACGACGGAGCAGTCCAACACGCTCGGCCTCTCCAAGGAGGTCGTCGAGGGCATGAACTTCGACAAGGGATACATCTCGCCGTACATGATGACGAGCGTGGAATCCCAGACCGCCGAGATCTCGAACCCGGCCATCCTCATCACGGACAGGAAGATCTCCGCGATAAACGACATCGTCCCGATTCTGAACGAGCTCGCGCAGTCGGGGAAGAAGGATGTCGTCATCATCGCCGAGGACGTGGACGGGGAGGCGCTTTCGACCCTGGTCGTGAACCGGCTCCGCGGCGTGCTCAACGTGCTCGCGATCAAGGCGCCGGAATACGGCGACAACCGCAGGGCGATGCTGCAGGATATCGCGGTGCTGACCGGCGGACAGGTCGTCTCCGAAGAGAAGGGGATGAAACTCGAGACCGCGACGCTTTCGATGCTCGGGTCGGCCTCGAAGGTCATCTCGAGCAAGGACGATACGACCATCGTCGGCGGCAAGGGGAAGAAGAAGGATATCGCGGCGCGCGTATCCGAGATCCGGACGCTTATCGGGCGGACCGAGAGCGAATACGACCGCGAGAAACTGAATAAGCGCGTGGCGAAACTGTCCGGCGGCGTGGCGGTCATCCGCGTCGGCGCTTCCACCGAGACCGAGCTCACGTACATGAAACACAAGATGGAGGATGCGGTCGCGGCGACCAAGGCGGCCATCGAGGAGGGGATCGTCGCGGGCGGGGGTACCGCGCTCGCCAAGGCGGCGGCAGCCGTCGCTTCGGCACACAAGGGCAAGGAGAAGGAGGAAGGGCACGAGTTCCGCGCCGGATACGACACGCTTCTCCGGGCACTGTCCGAACCCTTGCGGCAGATCGCGGCGAACGCGGGTGAGGAAGATCCGGCGGTCGTCCTGAACAAGGTGACCGAGGGCAGGGGCGCGAACTTCGGCTATGACGCGGCGAAGGGGCGCTATGTCGAGGACATGATCAAGGCGGGTATCATCGATCCCTTGAAAGTGACGCGGACCGCGCTCGAGAACGCAGTGTCGATCGTGGCGCTGCTTCTCACCACCGAGGCGGCGGTCGTCGACCTCCCCGAGGAGAAGAAGTCCGGCATGCCTGACATGTCCGGCATGGGCGGGATGATGTGATCATGCGCTTCGTATGCCGAATCCGAGACGGAGCCCATCCGGTTCATCCGACACACATGTCTCAAAAAACGTCCACGCGTACGCGTGGACGTTTTCGATTTCCAGATGACGTCGAAAATTTTCAGGAATCCGAATCGGCATGCGGACGCGGATTTTTCCCGGTCGGATTCTTGACGCGGCATTGAAAGAGACGGCTTTTCGATGATATAGTTCTGATGCGAAGATCCGTATGGCAAGTACGGATCGGAGTGTCGGGCGGGACAAGGCGGCACGCTCGGACTGTCTGTCGGAATAACCGGAAAACTATGACACAAAAAACAAAGACGATTATCGGGGCGGGTTTGATCCTGATCGTGACCGTGGCGATTTTCCTGTTTTACTGGTCAAGAATGATTTCGGTCCCGACCGGCGAAAATAAAAAGGAGGATATTCTTGTCGGTGCGGAAAAAGAAAATTCCAGATTGGAAAAACCGGAGGCGACCGATGTTTTCATGGAATCCGGCACCGGCGTCGTGACCGAACTGAAAGGCAAAAGCGTTTCCATCAAGACTTCCGACGGGAAACTCGTTTTGGAAGCGGCCGATCGTCTGACTGTCTTTATGCTTAAGGATGGGAAAACCTTCCTGCTTTCCCCGACGAATCTGAAAGTGGACGACCGGATAAGTTTCGGTTATGACAAGGCTTCGAAAAAAATCTTTTCCATAACGATCCTAAAAAAATAAAAATATGCGCCAAAAAACATCCGCGTATGCGCTGCTTGCGTTTTTGCTCCTTGTTTTCGGCCTGACCGCTTTCAAAAACGCCGATGCCTCGACTTATCCGGCGACCGTGAGCAATGCGGTGTTTTTCGGTTATCCGATTGGATATTCAAATTATTACGCTTCTCCGGCGCCTTTTCCGGGGAGTCAGATGTTTTTGTATTGTGTCGGATTTTTCGGTTGGGAGCCGTCTTGCGGATATCTTTACGGTTCAAAAGAGCCGTTTCAGGGAAGCGTTCAAATCGGCTCTTGCAGCGATTACGGTAACATTCCTGATAGTTGCACCATATCAGCTTATGTCAGAACTTCTCCTGGCCTGGTCAAGGCCGATTATTCCTGTCCAAGCGGGGGAAAACTGACCGCGACTTCTTCGGAATGTTCGGTTGACGGTCTTTTGACGACGGTGTTGGACCCATATATGCATGACGGCGGAGGCAGTGCGGCCGGTGACAATCTGGAGCTGTATTGCAGGAATGGAATCATAAGGACCTGTCTTTCCGGTGAATATTGTCCATGGAGGGGAAACATCGCTACGAATGATACGGATACTTGCTCAAGATCCGGACTCGGTGGCGATTGGATGGCTTACGTTTTCAGTCCGACGTATTCTTTCAAGAACCTGATTGATTTCTATTGCAACGGTTCTTCGCAGAAATATGCCGACAAGCCTTTCCCGAAAGACGAGCCGTATTATGTCTGCGACGATTCCTTTACTTTCCGCCTCTGTCAGAACGGAATTCCGTATGCGGGAGTCCCCATCGCGCTGGCTCAGGGAGAATCCCGGAATCTGACCGCCTACTACGACACCGGCTCCGGCTGCTCCGGAACCGCCGTCACCTCCTCGGCAACTTTTTCTTCTTCCGCCCCCACCGTCGGTGTCCTCTCCGGAACCGATCCGAAAGTGCTCACGGGGGATGTTCCCAACGCGTCCGATCCGGGGCAGCAAGCCGCCTCTTCCTCTGTGGCCGCCACCTATTCCGGCCAGACGGTGACCATGCCGGTCACCGTGCTTGAGAACTGCGTCTCCCGTTGTTCTTCAAAATCAGAAAACTACTGTACGGAGCAATCTTTCAAGACGAAAGACTCCTGCGATGCGGAAGAAACCTGTGCCGGCACCCGTGTCTGTAACCTGAACCTTAAAGAGGTTCCTCCCGGACTGTAAGTGACCGTCGCTTTTTCATTGGGAAGAGCCGTAATCGTTCCGGCCGAGCGGAGCGACGCGGGGAACCCCGGAAGACGGCGTTCTTGATTTCCGGAGTCTGGTCGAAGGGGCCGGCTCCGGTTTTCGGATTCCATATCAACGGACCAAAGAATCCGCGGGATCCCTGACGCTTCACCGGAGGAAGTCTTGTTTTTGCGCTTATATATGGTATAAAATAAAAAATTTTTATCGGAATGAATCCTTTACAACGGGAAAGATACGTCCTAGTATTGGAAGAGATTTGTGGTTCAGTAAGGTAATTCTTTCGTCTTTCCCCTATGAAGACATCCGTCGATACGAAAAACAATTCCGTGACGTTTTCGGTGAGTACGAAAATATACCCGAAGGAAGTCGTGTACAAGGCGTGCTATGTCTTCATCGATCGGATGTATATCCTTCTCGACATTCCCGGCAAGAACAGGGATGTCATTTCGGTCACGCTGAAAGGAAAAACGACACTGACCAAAAAAGGCATCGGGAAGCTGGAAGGGGAATTCATGAACGAACTGCTCAATTCGCTGGTACGGGAGAATGTCTCGAAACGCAATCGGAAAGTGCTTGAACAGATCGTCGGTGGCGCGATGGGCGCGGCGCTCGGCGTGAGCGATCCGAATGCCGGGGAAACCGGAGATATTTTTCAGGCCGAAGCCGGACGCGATGAGGCGAAGGAAATCGAGGCGGCCGTCGAGGCGCTGCGCAGGGAGCTTGAGGCTATCGATACGGAGGATGATTACGAGAAGGATATGCTCGGCATACGGACCGTAGTCGCGGAGTCGGCCGTCCTTGATGGAGCCGATTCGCCGAAAGTCGCGAAACCGAAAACGAAGGCGGCTAAGCAGTCTCAGAAAAAGAGTCATGCCAAAAAGAAGTGATACGATCCTGAGGCTGCCCCGCGCGCTGTATGACCCGAGGCTCGTCGAAGCGGCCGCGACGGAATTCGCCGAGGTTGCCGAGATAGCCGTCGTGAGGCGCGGGAATCATACCGAGGTCGCGATCGCGGGGACCGGGGACGGGACCGTTCCTTCCGAGTTCGCGAACTACGCCTTATTCCTAACCATACAATCGAGATGATTTCCGCCGCGAAGATACGATACAAGAATCTGGCGAACTTCCGTTTTACCAAGCTCGGTGAGAAGTATCTTTTGACGACGGATACGGGTCGATGGGTCTTTCTCTCGGAGGGTGAGTTCAAGGGATTCCTCGAGGGTACGCTTCCCAGGAAGGCGCCCCTTTATGAGCGGTTGGTCGCCGACGGATTCATCAGGACGAAGGATTCCGACGTGTCCGAACAGGCTTCCCGGTATCTCGAACTGAATGCCTCGCTTGCGCAGGGGCCGTCCCTGTTCATTTTCGTCCTGACGCTCCAGTGCAATCACCGATGCCTGTATTGCCAGGTCACTCCCGAGAAGAAAGGTGCGGAGGGTTTCGATATGAGCCGGGAGACCGCCAAGAAATCGGTCGATCTCGCGTTTCGGTCCCCGTCGAGACATATAGGGATAGAATTCCAGGGAGGGGAGCCGCTTCTGAACTGGTCCGTCCTGAAGTATGTCGTAAAATACGCCAAGGCGGTGAACAAGACGGCGGGCAGGGAGCTGAAGATTTCCCTGGTGACGAATCTCACCCTGATGGACGAGGAGAAGCTGGCGTTCCTGATTCGGGAGGGTGTGAGTATCGGCTGTTCGTTCGACGGACCGGACTACGTGCATGACAGGAACAGGATCTGCCTCGACGGAAAAGGGGGGAGTTACAAGCCCGTGGTGAAAAGCGTAAAGAAGGTTCAGGACGCCCTGGCGCTCAAGAAACTCAGGACGAAGAAAGGATTTGTCGACAATCTGAACGCGATCCTGACGACGACCCGGTTTTCCCTGCCGTATCCGAAGGAGATCGTCGACGAATACCTGGCGAGGGGTTTCGACAACATCTTCATACGTCCGCTGAGCCCGTTCGGCCTGCAGCGGCAGACGATCGACATCATCGGCTACACCGCCGAGGAGTTCATCGCGTTCTATGAGAAAGCCCTCGATTACGTTCTCGAGCTGAATCTCGCCGGTACGCCGTTCGTCGAGCGGAACGCGGCGCTTGCCCTGAAGCGGATACTGAAATACAAGGACGCGTCGTATTACGAGATGCGCTCTCCCTGCGGTGCCGGCATCGGCCAGTTGGCGTTCAATTACGACGGGAAGGTGTATACCTGCGACGAGGGAAGGATGGCCGACCGTATGGGGCACGAGAATTTCAGATTGGGTGCCGTGCGGAGCGAACGGTACGACGACGTGATCGACAACGAGGTGACCAGGACCATGTGCCTCGGGTCGTCGTTGGACAACCAGGCCGGATGCGCCGATTGCGTGTACAAGCCGTATTGCGGGATCTGCCCCCTGGCCAATTTCATCGAATACGGGACGATCTTTCCGCAGATACCGAATACCGACAGGCACAAGATCAATAAGGCCCTGTTCGATTATCTCTTCACCAAACTTCAGGACGAGAAATACGGGCGTGTTTTCGAAAGCTGGCTCGCATAGCCGTATGGAAAAAGGATCGCGATCCGGAAAAGGCATTCGGGAGGAAGATGTTCCCCGCGTACTGAATGTTTTTTTTCCCGGGAAATGCAATCTCCGATGCGTCTATTGTTTCGTGCACAAGGAGGACAGCCTTTCGGATAGGCCCGATGAGAAGGCTGTCGAACGGGAGATCGATCTTTTTTTCGGATATCCGGGAAAACGGAAGTCCCTGAGCTTCAACGGGGGAGAGCCTCTTTTGGAATGGGATTTCGTTCGGAAGACATGCGAGTACGCCGGACGCCAGGCGAGAAAAAAGGGAATCGCCCTCGAAGGAGTCATCGTCACGAACGGGACGTTGCTTCGGCAGGAACACGTCGATTTTCTCGTCAGGAACGGGATCTCGATCCGTATAAGCATCGACGGGGACAAGAAGACACATGATAAGTCGAGGCCGTTTTCGGCGAAGGGTGGGAAGTCGAGCTTCGATGCCATCATGAGGAATATCGCGACGCTTCGGTTCGGGTCGTCGCGACCGTCGGCCTCATTGGTTTTCGGTCCCGGGACTGTCGGAACATGGGTCGAGAACGTGGAATTCCTGAGGCGGAAAGGCTTCGGTCGGATAGATTCGTATCCCGAGATATACGCGACTTGGGACAGGGAGAGTCTTGGGAGGCTCAAAATCGAGGCGAAACGGATGGAGCGGTATTACGTGAGCCTGTTTGAAGGCGACAAAAGGGGGCCGTTCAAGACTTCCATGATCGACCTGATACTGAACGGGCCGGATGTCGGCAGGCAGGAACATTGCGGGAAGATCCAGGCGGATTCGTTCGGAACCTTCTATGCCTGCGACAAGGTCTTCTCCCTGCCGAAGGGGCTGAGGGAGAGGTATGCGGTCGGAAACGTGAAAACCGGCGTCGACATGGAAAAACGGCAGGAGATCCTTGATGCTTCCAGGGAAGGATTCCAGGCCGAGTCTTCGCTCGGATGTGCCTCCTGCCCACTGAGGAAGTACTGTTTCTGTTCCGTGGGGCAGTACATTCACATGAAGCATGCTCCCGTCGCGGATCCGGCATTCTGGGAATCGTTCTGCGCGGTTTCCGCGATCCTTATCGCCATGAACCTGAATATCGTGAAGAAACTCGAGTACGACGGTTCCTTCGTGAGACTCAACCGATTCTGACCAGCCGATCCCGTTTGCTTGCAAGTCGGAATCATTGTATAATCCAATTAGAAAAGTAAACTTGGAAATATGCCAATCTCACCGAAAAAGTTCCCGTCCATAAAGAAGGATCTCAAGACGTTCCTCCTGAGTGAGGAGGGGAAGATGACGAAAAAGGATATCATGAAAATGACGGCCGCCGTCGTTGCCGTCGCCAGCGTGTTGAGCGTCGCGGCCAAGCCGAACGACAGCTTCGCCGCCTGCAATCATGCTTCCCACGGCTCGCACGGCTCGCACGGCTCGCACGGCTCGCACGGCTCGCACGGCTCGCACGGATCCGGCGGGTGGTGTTGATTTCCGTCTAGCAACCATAACACGCGCATCCGTATGAATTTCGGAAAAACAAAAAGAACCCAACTCGTCATACTGTCGATTCCCTTGGCGCTCTTTCTCATCCTGATTTCCTCTTTCTATATCTACCCGAGGTTTTTTCAGAAGAAAATCGCGCGTGTCCCCGCCGAAACCGAACAGTCCGCGCCGGCCTCCCCGGACGCGTTTCAGGGCGCCATCATGCCGCAGGCGACCTCACCGGCAGCCGACACCCGTGAAGAGATGCGCAGGGACGGCGTCAATTTCGAGTATTGCAAGAATGATCCGGAAGAGCATTACAAGCGGGAGGAAGCCACGAGTCCGCACCATCTCCTCTACGCGACGCTTCTGGCCATTGCGAAGAGGGATGAATCGGTGTGTGCCGCGATCGATTCCGGAAAGGATGCCGACGGGGTCACCTGCAACGACAAGTATGCGCTCATGATGGCGGTGACGGACGGGGATTGCGGGAAGATCCGGAACAAGGATATAGCCCTTTTGTGTGATGCCAGCCAGAAAAATGACGTGTCGCTGTGCGCTCAAGGCTCCGACGAGACGGGGAAGAAAACCTGTGAGGCCTCGGTAAGCGGAAGCGAAAGCGGCTGTGACGGTCTTCCCGGCGACCAGAAGGGAATCTGCATGAACAACTTCTTTTTTGGGAAGGCGTTGCGGAGCCATGATGCGGGCGTATGCGACAAGATAGACGTTTCCAGCCAAACCGGCGCGGTGGACGACATGTATTGCAGGGTCGTGGCCGGCGAAGATCCGCAGAAGGAGTGGAATGATATCTATGTGAATTCCGCTTGTTACGCGAAATACGCGAAAAGCGTAGCCAAGAATACCAATGACGCCTCCCTGTGTGAAAAGATCTGGGACAAGACGAACGACAACAAGGTCACGTATGAGGAGTGCGTGGCGCAGTTCAACCGATAGGAATCGGTGCTCCGCTGAAAAACGACGCCTTCGGCGAAAGGCGTCGTTTTCTTGTATTTCATCGGGATATGCGCAATGATAGCCGGGGGACGGAATCCGATCTTGACGATCCGAATGGACACCGAAACACGAAAAATAAAACTTTTCATAACGGACGATTGCCTGTTGAACTGCAGGTATTGTTTCGTAAGGAAAGGACGCGCCGTCATGAGCGAGACTGCCGCGAAGAAGGCCGTCGGATTTCTTGTCGGAAGTGACGGCGCCGAGAAGGCGATCCTCCTGTATGGCGGTGAGCCGTTGCTCGCCTTCGGTCTCATACGGACGATCGTGCGGTCCGCGCGTCTCGAGGCGGAGAGCCGCGGGAAAAGCGTCGCGATATCCGTCGCCACCAACGGACTGCCGGTGGATGAATCGAAACTCGCGTTTTTCAGGGAAAACAGAGTGAAACTTTCCATAAGCATAGACGGCGAAAAGGAAACGCATGTCGCCGACAGGCTTGCGGGAAGTCCGTATGTCTATGAGAATGTTACTGATTCCATCAGGCTCGCTTTGGATGTCCTTTCACCCGAGAACGTATCCGCGCTGGTGGCCGTCACGCCCGAGAACGCGAAAAAATTATATGAGAACCTGTCGGTCGTGAGGCGGCTCGGAGTCGTGAACTTCAACATAGAGCCGATCCAGGGGGATAGATATCGTTGGACGGACGAAGAAATCGGGGCGTTCGGAAAGAATCTCGACCTGTTTGTCAGGGATATGTTCAAGTGGGCGAAAAAAGGGACATTCGTATTCCTGGGATCCGTGACAAGGGCGTTGCTCCGGAGTGATCCGACCGCCAGGGGCCCCGTCTGTCCCTTTCGTGAAAACATGGAAGTGCATCCGTCCGGAGACATCTTCCTTTCACCTTTTCTTGCGAACATGGGGAACCGGGAACGATTCGTCGTCGGCAATTTTCCGAAGGGATTCGGAAAGGAGTATGCGGAATGTCCGTTCGATGGGAGCAGTGAGGCGTGTCGGAGCTGTTGGGAACGATACGGTGGGGATATGGCCTATTCCGGAGCGAGAGTCGTCGAATTGAGGGATTCGATATCGGGAGTGTTCGCGGCGGTCTTGGCCGATCTCGCGAAAAGGGATGAGGCGATCCTGAAGTACGTGTCGGAGTCGGAACGAAGGGTATTTGAGTGACCATTCTGGCTATGGACAGAACCGCTGCATGCGGCCTTATCGGGAACCGCGACATATCCGGGCCGGTGGGCGACGACGAGAGAAGTTTTTTTCTCGAGGTCGTCGATGTCTTGGATATAGGGTATTCCGGTTCGGACGATTTTCACGTCCGGGAATTCGAGTATTCTTTCGTGGAGAGCGAACCGATGATACGGTTGCTTCATCTGGAATTCCCGAAGGGGGAAGCGGGGAAGAAAAGACTGCGGGAAATACGGGAACGGAGAGAGACCGTAATCGCCGACATCCTGTCCATGGCGGAGCGGAATTTCGGATGCCGGTACGATTCCGATTCCTGCCGGAAAATGCTCGCCTTCAATGTCGGAAACGGGGCTTTTCCGGTACAGGTGGGAATGGAATGCCGAACCGGCGGCAGACCGAAGGTGAAGGTGTATCTGAGCGTGAATGCCGATCGGTTTCCCGTGAAAGCGTTCTGTCTGTCGATGGGTATCGATGGCGGGAGAGCGACACGTTCTTTGGGCGACCGGCCGCTCGATGCGGTTGCCGTCGATTTCCTTCCCGGCGGGGGGATTTCGATCAAACTGTATCCGTTGACGGCCGAAAACAAGGGGCTGCTCATGAGAATCTCGCCGGACGGAGCTGTCCTTTCCCGAAAATCCTGGGCCAGGTTTCCCTCCGGCCTCGATATCGGCAGCGTTTCCAAAAACGGGTTCTTTGATGTACCCTTGTCCCTGCGGGCCGACACGGAAAGGCATGCGTTGCGGGTGTCGTACCTGTGTCTTGAGAACGGGAAGAGAAGCGTTTATTTCCGATGATGCGTGCCGTATGAGGAACGGGCCATTCGAATTTTCGTCGGTGAGATACGGGGACATGGCAGCCGACGTGTATGTCATGTTTTTGGTCGTCACCACGGACTGCATGTTCGATTGCGCGTACTGTTTCGTGAAGAAGGGTGCCGCCTATATGGATCTCGACACGGCGAAACGGGGCGTGGATCTCCTGATGAATACCCGGGGAAAAAGGAAGCTTCTGAAGATTTACGGCGGGGAGCCGCTGATGAATTTCCGGTTGATAGAAAAGGTGGTCCCGTACGCGGAACGGCTCGCGGAAAAGAAAGGAAAGGACCTGACGATAACCATCTGTTCGAACATGGTCCTGTTCGACGACAGGATCGTGAGATTCGTGAGGAAACACGGGATCAGCCTGGCCCTGAGTTCCGACGGGGCGCCGCGTTCGCACGATTCGAACAGGAAATTCAAAAAAGGGGCGGGAAGCTCGGGGATCATAGAATCGAAGATGGGCCTCCTGCTGGAAAACCTGAGCAGGGAAAAACTGGCGATAAATCTCACCGTTCCGAACGGTCTCGTCTCGGAATCGTATGGGAATTTCAGGTACCTGACCGGTCTCGGCATGAACACGTTCAATGTGGAGCCGATAATGTCGGATGCGTGGACGGAAAGCCAGGCCAGTGTTTTCAGGAGGGAATACGGGAAAATACTCGATTTCGCGCTTGCGAGCGCCGAAGGGAAAGACCCCGTGTTCGTGACCCAGGTGAACCGCGAACTCCGGTACGGCGAGATCACCGAGATGATGCGCGGGGACTGTATCCTGAAACGGAATCTTATAGTCTCCCCGAACGGCGATCTGCATCTGAACGTGTTTGCCGCGTATTCGGAGAAGCTCGGGACCGCCAAACGTGTCGGCAACGTGAATGCCGGCATCTTCTCGGAGCATTTCGCCTGCCGTGTCGGAAGCGGGGTCGCGTGTCGGGAGTGTATCTCCGGGTATGCCGAGGGCGTCATGAGATCGAATGCTCCGAACGGGATACGGAACGAGTTGACGTTGAAGGCGGTGAAATCGTTACGCGTCGGTTCGGAAGAGAAGGCTTCGTATCGGAGATATGTACGCCAAGCCAAGAGGCAGATTTGTTTTTAATCATATGGGAAAAAGGGTCATCATCGAGTGTGTCGGCACGAAATGCAACCAGCGGTGCGTTTTTTGCACCGTGGAACATTACAGGAGGAAAAGTGTCCCCGAGAAGGACATGGACCGTATCGGATCGGAATTGCGCGCCGCCTACGGGAAGGGTTTCAGGATGGTCGAACTGATAGGCGGGGAACTTTCTATCCGGTCGGATTTCCCCGATATCGTGAGAATGGCGAAGCGGATCGGGTTTGAGGACATCGGATTGTCCACGAACATGCATGGGTTTGCCGACGAGACCTATACGAGGGAAATCTTTCTTGCCGGAGTGAACTTCGTGTACCTGTCCCTGCACGGGCACGATGCCCGGACGCACGAGTTCGCGACGCGGGCCAAAGGGAGCTTCGATCGTGCGGTAAAGGCGATAGGAAACATAGTACGGCATGAATCGGTCTATAATTCCATAAACTGCGTGATACACTCCGAAAACGTGAATCACCTCGGCGAGGTCTGCGAGCTGATACTGAAACTGAACGTGAAGAACATACTGTTCATGGTCATGGACCCCGTAAACGTCGGGAAAAAGGATTTCATGGGAACGGTTCCGCGGTACGACGTTGTCGCGGACGCGTTGAGGGGAGTGATAGGGAAATACGCCGACGTCCTGAATATCAAGATTCAGAACCTGCCACCCTGTTTTTTTGAGGAAGGAACGAAGTTTTTCAGCAAATATGACGCGAGTGACGATACGGCCATATTCCTTCCCGACGGAAAGGCCATAGGACTGAACCGGGATACCCTCAACAGGAAGATCAAGTTTCAGGAGTGTGAGGGTTGTCGATATGATTCGGAATGTGCCGGGTATTGGAAGAACTATTTTAAGACGGCAATCTGACGCGGGACCATCATGAGGGGCGCACGTCCGGATAAGACGGGAAGGGACGGCCCGAAAAAAACATGCCGGGTTCGCAGCCTGTGACAGCTCCGCTTTTCGGCGGCGGATATCGCGGGCAGACAAGATGGGGGATTCTTGATATGATGGACGGAAGTCCGTTGACTGGGTATCCTGCGGCACTGAGCGGACGGACTATCGATATTCCCGCAAAGGAAACAGGAAAACCTTCGCATGGAAGACGGTGGCGGGATGGGAATATGGACCCTGTTCCGTCGCAAGGACGCATAAACCGAAGATCTCGAAATCCGTATGAAAAAAGCCGATCTCAAGACGGGGTTCCTGTGCAACAATAACTGCCTGTTCTGCGTGCAGGGACCGGAGAAAAAGAAATACGGGAACAAAGGGACGGAGGAGCTCAAGGAGATCATCCGGAAAGCGAAAAAAGGATGCGATACGATCGTCTTCACCGGCGGGGAGCCGACCATCCGGAAGGACCTGGTCGAGCTTGTCGCCGAGGCCAAGAAAGCCGGGTTCCGGAAGATCCAGATACAGTCGAACGGCCGGATGTTCGTGTACGAGCAGTTCTGCAGGGACATGGTCGCTGCCGGAGCGAACGAGTTCGCCCTGGCGCTTCACGGACATACGGAGGAGCTGCACGACTATCTCACGGGAGCGAAGAGTTTCCGTCAGCTCGTCGTCGGTATCCGTACGCTCAAGAAGCTGGGGCAGGACGTCATCACGAACACCGTCGTCACGAAATCGAACTATCGGCACCTGCCGGACATAGCGAAGGTGCTCATCGGGCTCCGTGTCGATCAGATACAGTTCGCGTTCGTGCATGCCGTCGGTGCCGCGGGGATCAATTTCGATTCGGTGGTCCCGCGGATGGAGATGGTCGCCCCGTACTTGAAAAAGGCCATCGATATAGGCCGGATGCTCGATACGCGGATCATGACCGAGGGGGTCCCGTTCTGTCTTCTTGAGGGATACGAGAAAAGCATTTCCGAAACGGTGATGCCGGACATGAAGATCTTCGATCAGTCCATGGTCGTCGAGGACTACAGGAAGATGCGCGTGACGAGCGACAAGGCGAAGGGGCCGAAGTGCGCGAAGTGCCTCTATAACGCCGTCTGCGAGGGGCCGTGGAAGGAATATCCGGAAGCGTTCGGATGGGACGAGTTCAAACCCGTAACCAAGAAGAAGCGCGATGAACGGGAATAAGGCCTTCATAAAGGATGCGGCCGCGGAGCAGAAACGGCACTGGGTACGGATAACCCGCGCGTGCAACAATCGGTGCCTGTTTTGTCTCGACCGTGAGAACCGGAACGGCTCGGTCTTTTCCGTCGACGAGGTCGTCGCCGATCTGAAACGGGGGCTTGCCACGGGGGCGAAACGGGTCGTCCTCTCGGGCGGCGATCCGACCGTACATCCCAAGCTCTGCGAGATCGTCACGAGAGCGAAGGAGCTCGGGTACGATCACGTGCAGATCATCACGAACGGCAGGATGCTTGCGTACCCGAAATTCGCGACCGACCTGAAAAAGGCCGGGCTCGACGAGGTGACGCTCTCGCTTCACAGCCATATCGAGGAGGATTTCGAGAGGATGGGAGGAATCAAAGGGAGTTACAAACAGGCGCTTCGGGGTCTTTTGAACGCGCAGGGGCAGGGGTTCATCGTGAGTGTGGACATCGTCATCAACAGGATAAACTACAAGACGCTCAGGGAGACGCTTCTGTTTTACATACGTCTCGGCGTGAGCGAATTCGATCTCCTGTACCCGATCCCGTTCGGCGACGCATGGGAAAACCGCGGCAAGCTCTTTTTCGATCACGGGGAGGCACATGAATACCTGCGCGACGCGCTCTCCCTTTCGAAGAACAAGGACCTGTTCATCTGGACGAACCGTATGCCGGCACGGTATCTGGAGGGATTCGAGGACCTCATTCAGAACCCCGTGAAACTGCATGACGAGGTGAGGGGAATGCGTTCCGGTTTTACTCGGCTGGTAGAACAGGGCACTCCGATGTGGTGCAAGGGGGAGCGGTGCGAATACTGTTTCATGAAAAATTTCTGTGCCGACCTCGATCTGCTGCTGGAAAGCAAGAGACTGGAAGGAAAGAGTGGGCCGCTCTGCGCGTCGTCCGGCGCCGAAAAAAAGAAAAGGACGGCGGTCTTCAGGCTCGATGGGGACTTCTCGCTCGAGAAGTTCACGGATTTCCACATCGCGCACCGGTATTTCGTGAAAAGCCTGCGATGCGAGGGATGCGCGCTGGTGAAGAGGTGCGACGGCGTATGGATAGAAAGCGTAAGGAAGGACGGTTTTTCGAAGCTTATCCCGAAGATCCGGATATGAACGGGAGAGATGCCGAGACCCTGCATGTGAGCGTGGGATACGCATGTGACAATGCCTGTGTTTTCTGCATGGAATCCGATATCGTCGGTCGGCACGATTCGGTAAAGAGGCTTATCGCGGAAGAGCGCATGTACCGCGATATGGACGCCCACCGGCATATGCGGAAAGTGAGTTTCGGAAGGGGCGAGCCTACCCTGAATCCCGATCTCCCGAAATATGTCGCATACGCCAAGAGCTCCGGATTCAGGGAGGTCGCCGTCATCAGCAACGGTCGGCGGTATGCCGATCGCGGGTATTGTCTGACGCTCATCGAAAGCGGCGTGACGGAGTTCATCCTCTCGCTGCACGGACATACGAGGGAGCTTCACGAGACGCTGACAAGGGGGAAAAACAGTTTTTCCGATGCGCTGCGGGGATTGGGGAACCTTTCGGAGCTCAAAGGAGACTATCCTATCCGAATCGTCGTCAATCATGTTGTCAACAGGGTGAACCATGATTTTATCGAGGGCTTCCTGGCGGTCATGAAGGGATATCCGATCGACGTGGTTGTCCTGAGCGTCGTGCAGCCGATCGGCGGGAACATGGAGAAACTCTTTTCGGCGCTTATGCCGCGATATTCGGAGGTCGCGAAAAGAATCGACGGTATCAGAAGCAGGCATCCGGAGCTTTTTTTCTCCGGCTCCGGCAAGGAATACGTTTCCATCATCGATCTTCCCCGGTGCTGTTCCCCGTCGCTTGCCAAGAATATCGGATTCAAGGAGAAACGGGTTTCAGAACAGGACAAGGCTCTCCCGGGCGCCGTGAGCGTTTCCGGGAAGAACAAGGGAATCCGGTGTCGCGAATGCGCATATGACGATACTTGCGAGGGCGTGTATGATAATTACGTGAAGCGTTTCGGATGGGACGAATTCGCACCCGTCCCGAAGGATTGAATCGTCCTGTCTTGAACAGTATGGCAAAATTGGGATACATACAGGTGACCAGACGATGCAACCAGCAATGCATCATCTGTTCCAATCCTCCGACGGAAAGGAGGCTCACTTTGGCGATGGCGAAGCGGAAGATCGACGAGATACGGAAAGAGGGCGGGGAAGGCGTCATCATCACCGGCGGCGAGCCGACGCTCTATGAGGATCTGGCGGGGCTGATCTCGTACGCGACCTCGGTCGGCATGTTTCCCCGGATCATAACGAACGGACAGAAGATGGCGGATTCCGGATACGCGAAGTCGCTTCACGATGCCGGATTGCGTCATCTGCATGTCTCGGTCTATTCGTGCAGGGATGCCGTTCAGGCGACGCTCTCGAAGAATCCCGATTCGCTGAAAAACATAATCGAGACACTCGATAACCTGAAGGAACTCGGGGACATGACCGTCGACGCGAATATCGCGATAAGCAGGTTGAACGCCGGCCATCTGTCGGATACGGCGGAATGGCTCACGAAAAGATATCCGTTCATCCGTCACTTCGTCTTCAACAACCTGGATCCGTTCATGAACCGGGCTTCCGAGAATCCGGAAGTCATTCCGAGGCTCCATGATTTCGAGCTGGAGCTGCACCGCGCCTTGACGCACCTGGACGCGAAGGGGAAGACGTTCCGGGTGGAGCGTGTCCCGCTCTGTTATCTTCCCGGGTTCGAGCACGTCTCTACGGAAACCAGGAAGATCGTCAAGGAAGAGGGGCGGACGGTCTATTTCCTGGACCAGAAGGAGAAGCTCACGCAGGATACCTGGGAAAGCGAGAAGGGGCCGTCCTGCGGATCATGCTCCCTCAACGGCATATGCGCGGGGCTTTTCGGATGGGGAAGATGCTATTCCGTCTCGGAACTGAGCCCGACGTTCGTGGATATGGATGAGATAATCAAAAGGATACGGCAATGAGCCTCGGGATATTCGACTATCTCTTTGTCGCGCTGATCACCGCCATAAGCGTCGTTGTCGTCGTGGAGGACCTTGCCCGCAAGAAGATACCCAACGTCGTCATTGTCAGGGGATTTGTCGCGGGTTCGTTCCTGCAAGTTGTCGGTCTGATCGGCGGCGCGATCACGATTCCGTATCTCGGCGATGTCCTGACAAACGCGCTCGTATCACTGGCTGTCGGATATCTGTTCTGGGCGGTCAACTTCTGGCCGGCTGGGGACGCGAAACTCTTCGCGCTGTTCGCGTTCCTGTTGCCGCTACGATTCTATTGGAAGGGCTATGTCCCTTTCTTTCCCTCGATGACGATGTTGGCGAACATATTCCTCTGCGCGTACGCCGTATTGATCGCGCGTTCCTTTATCCATCTTGTCGTACTCTTCATCCGGAAAGACCCTTTTTTCACGACGCTCATCCCCAAGACCAGGGAGTTTTTCGCGACCGGAAAGCGGCCGGGTTTTTCGAAGAAGGTCGATATGTCGATTGTCGGCAGGGTCGTTCTTCAGGCGGCGGGGGCGATTATTCTCATGCATTACGTCTTCAATCCGTTGCAGCCGTGGAGCTATGATGCGGTGAAGGCGTCCCTTTTCGGAATGGCTATGTGGATGTCGGCTTCCCTGATGATGAAAAAGTATATAGCCGACAGGGAAGTCTCCGCGGTGGACCCCGATAATTTACGCGTCGGGATGTCCCCGCTGATAGATCCGCGGGAGACGGAAACCTATACGAAAGAATTCCTCGGGGAGTTGGGGCCGGTGAGGGCGGAAGGGCTTGACGAGAGGCAGGTCGGGCTCATGAGGGCCCTGTTCGATTCGAAAAGCGTCGGCTCTGTCAATATACACAAGAACATGCCTTTTTCGCCCTGGATCGTCGTCGGTCTTCTGGCGACGATACTCCTGAACGATTCCGTCATGCGGTTCATCGGAATGTTGCTGTCTGGAGAAAAATGACAGTTGTTCGGAAGCGTGGTATGATGAAATGAATGGAGGGTCTTTTCCTCTCCCCTCGAACCAGAGTGTTTTCAGGCATGAAAAACATGAAAAACAAAAAGTCAGTATTGTTTCCGGGGTTATTTTTTGCTGTGATTTTCGTGTCGCTCGCCCTGCCTCTTGGGCGTGCCGTGGCCGGGGGGTTTGAATGGGCGTGTTCTTATCCCGCCAGTGATCCTGTCTATAGTAGTTGGAGTGCTTGTTCCACATGGTGCGGAGGAGGGACGCAGACGCGTAGCTGTACCCCGGGCTTCGATAGTTGTGGCAATACGATTCCCTGTGGTGCCACGACTCAGGCCTGCAATACGCAGGCATGTCCGAAACCTACTGTGTACCTGTGCTCTTCCGCCGATTCCGTCATTAGCGGCGGGGCGGTGGATATTTCCGTCGATTGGGCGGGGTATTCCTGCAGTGGGAATATCGGCAGGTATTATCCGACGAGTTCGACGCAATATTCCGCCACATGTACCACGCCTGACGGTCTCGGCGGGAATTATATCGCCACGGCGTGCGTCGATGTTACCGTTCTCCAGCCCGTAAACGGGGTTTGCGGTACCACTACGCAGTCCTATACCAAGCCTTCTTCCGGTCTTTGCGGCGCGGGAACGGCCGGAACTGTTTCCGGTACCGGTCCGTGGACCTGGACCTGTTCCGGAGCGAACGGGGGAACGACCGCGAGTTGTACCGCGCAGGTTTCCATTGACGGCTCATGCGGCTCCGCGGACGGCTACGGCGTTTATACGAAACCCTCGAGTAATCTTTGCTCCGTGGGCGGGACCCCGACGGTCAACGGTACCGGTCCGTGGACCTGGACCTGTCCCGGATCGTATGGGGGGGCAGGTGCGTCCTGCAGTGCGCCGCTTTCGATCACCGGCCAGTGCGGTACCGCCATGGACGGCGGCATGACGCCGACGAAACCGCCGCGCGCGACGGCGCCGGTGACGACGCTCTGTTCCGCTGGAAATCCTTCGGCTGTTTCTACCAATAGCAGCCCGTGGACTTGGATCTGTTACGGATTGAACAACGGGTTGTCTTCGGGGACCTGTTTTGAGGAGTGCACGTACGATTGTCATCCGGAATGGCATTGTTCGACGGAGACGAGTTGGAATATCAAGAATACCTGCGGCGATGTTCATATCTGCGCCGTGACGGGAACCCGATCTTGTAATCTGAATTGGAGAGAGGTCCTGCCGGGACTTTAGGAAGAGGCATCCCGACACCCGTCGTGATCGAAAGGAACAGAAAAACCGATATCGCGTATGCGTGTCACGAACGAGCAGCTGAAGCTTTTCCTGTCGGATTCGAATCTTGTTCCGAGGGAACGTCTCGATGAGGCCTTTTCCGAGGCGGAACAGGGGAGTCGGGAGCTCGGACCGATCCTGATTGAACGCGGGCTTATCGACGAGGCCGGGCTCCAGAAAGTGTATGCCTACGTGCTCGGTATCCCGTTCGTCGACCTGATCAAGGAGAACATTCCGCTCGAGATCCTGCAGATCGTTCCGGAGCCGATCGCCCGGAAGTACAATATCGTCGCGTTCGAGAAGCAGAACCGGAACCTGAAGGTCGCGATGCTTGTCCCGGAGGATCTGCAGACGATCGACTTCATCAAGAAGAAGAGCGGATTTCGGATCATTCCCTGCCTGACGACCCGCGAGAGCATCCGGACCGCACTCAAACATTACGAGAAGAGCCTGATGGCGGAGTTCGGCGACCTTATGACCGTGACTGCCGAGAAACAGGAAGAGGAAGACAGCAGCAGTCTCGAGAAGATGGCAAGCGACCTGCCGGTGGTCCGTATCGTGGACACCCTCCTCAAGCACGCTATCCTGCAGTCCGCGTCCGATATCCATATCGAACCGGCCGAGACCGAGGTCCTGGTCCGGTACCGGATCGACGGCGTCCTGCACGACGCGATGACGCTTCCGCACGACGCGGCGACGGGTATCGTGGCCCGCATCAAGGTGCTTTCGAACCTCAAGCTCGACGAGCATCGCCAGCCGCAGGACGGCCGGTTCAAGCTTGAGAAGGACGGGTACAAGATCTCGTTCCGCGTGAGTATCCTCCCGGTCTTCGACGGGGAGAAGATCGTCATGCGCATCCTCGACGAATCGTCGAAAGGACTCACGCTCGAGAAAATGGGCCTGTCCGGAAAGGCGCTCGAGACGGTGCACCGAGAAATCGCGAAACCGAACGGGATCATCCTCGTCACCGGTCCGACGGGTTCCGGCAAGACGACGACGCTCTATACCGTGATGGACATCCTCAATACCCCGGAAGTGAATATCTCGACCGTCGAGGATCCGGTCGAATACCGGATGCCGCGGGTGAACCAGACCCAGATCAATCCCAAGGTCGGTATGACGTTCGCGGCGGCGCTTCGGTCCCTCCTGCGTCAGGATCCGGACATCCTGATGGTCGGTGAGATCCGCGACCAGGAAACGCTCGAGATCGCGCTGCATGCCGCGATGACGGGACACCTCGTGCTCTCGACCCTGCATACCAACAGCGCGGCCGCGACGCTTCCGCGCATGCTCGATATGGGCGCGGAGCCGTTCCTTATCGCCTCGACGACGAACGTCATCATCGCGCAGCGACTCGTGAGGAAAGTCTGTCAGGAATGCCGAAAGCCGTACCGTCTGGAGCCGAAGGAGGCGGAGACGTTGGGAAAGAGCATCGATATCGGGGAGATTCTCACCTACCTCAATTCCGTGGGCGGCGATGGGAAGCCGAGCGGCAAGGCATCATCGCTCTGTGATTTCACCTTCTATCGTCCCGGCGGGGGATGCGACCAGTGTGGGGGCGAAGGGTATCGCGGTCGGATCGGGATTTACGAGGTGCTCGATATGGACACCGACATGCAGAAACTCATCGTGCAGTCGGCAACCACCGAAGAAATCGAGGAGAAGGCGAAGGAGAACGGCATGCTCTCGATGATCATGGACGGATTCGGAAAGGCCGCGCAGGGAATGACCACCATCGAGGAAGTGCTCCGCGTGACGAAGGAATAGGGCGATTCGTAAGGTTTGCGCCGACAAGCGCAGACGAGGACGCCGTGTGTCGTGCGATTCCCGTTCCGCTTCTTACACTGCCGTTTTTGGTTGCCATGTAGGCTTTTCCGGTTCCGCTCTTCCGGTCATTGCCGGGAAGATCGGAAGGCGGGATTGGTCCGATATCTTTCTCGACAACGGAATCGACCGGGATCCTATTCGGGAATGCAGCGTGTTTTCAGGCGGTAAATTCCAGCTGTGTCCGGCCGATCGGGTTTCCGATATGAACTGTCGGATGGGATATCCGATTCCGGCTGGCGTTTTTCATAGTTTCGAACCGATGTTCATGAGGCGTATCCGCTCCGATTCTTTCCTGTATCCGCTGTTGGGCGGAATTTTCTTCGCGGTCTCGTGGCATGTCCCGAATGCGACCGTTTTCATGCTGGTTTCGCTCGTTCCGCTCTTTCTGTTCGCGGGCGGGAAGAAAATTTCCCTGCGGCGGGCGTTCGGCGGGGGGATGCTGTTCGGTGTCGTCGCTCTCGGTCCGACACTCGGATATTTTTTCCGGGCGGTGCCGCTCTTCTTGATAGGCATTCCGGATCGACTCACCTCCCTTTTCGTGCTCGGAATCGCGTGGATCCCTTCCGCGGCGGTGCTCGCGCTCGGTCCCGGGATATGGGCAGCCGTCTTTTCCCGGATAAGAAGGTCCGACGCTTCGGACATGTTGCTCGCCCCGTCCCTTTGGGTGCTTTCGGAATATATCCGGGCATCCCTCTTTTCCCTGCTCTGGATGGGGGTATCCGAGGAACTTGGTCCGCGCCTGACATATGGTTTCATAGGATTGCCGATGGCTGATATCCCATATCTCCTCCCGCTTGCCGCGTTGGGAGGATCGACCCTGCTCGGATTCGCGGCGGTATCGGTGAATGCCGCGATCGCGTACGCGATCGGCGGTCATGCGCGTGCGGACAGTCGAAGATGGCTGATCGCATCCGTTCCCATCCTCCTCTTTGCAATCCTGCCGATCATCGCCCGTTTTTCGGTGGACAAGGAGAGTAGTGGAGCGGTTGTCCGCGCGGGGATCATCGGGACGAACGAGTCCAGGGAGTTTGGTTTTTCCGCCTCGCAACGCGAGGAATCGTACAGAGGGGTACGGGCATTCTTCCGTGAGTTGGCCGATTCCGGGGTGCGGACGGATGTCGTCATACTTCCTGAGAGTTCCGGTTTCATGGAGTCGCTTTCTCCGGGTGAAAGGGCGGATCTTCTCGCCGATGTCTCGAAAGGGGAGCCTCTGCTGGCCATCGATTCGGCGATACGGTCTCAACAAGGAAAGAATCCCCGACTCCTGCTGTCCTATTATGACGGGAGCGGGATTCCCGTGTCCGTATATTGGAAACGGTTCATCCTTCCGGTCGGGGAGTATTCGTCGCCTTTGGTGCAATTTTTCGGAAGTCTGTTCGGTGGAAAGGAGTGGGCCGAGAAAAACCTCCATCGTCCGTATCTTCTCGCCGACCCGAACGGCGGACCGATCTCGATGGGCGAAATCCGAGGTGAAAAGGTCGCGGCCCTGCTCTGTTCCGAAATATTCGCCGACGAGCTTTATGGGCAGGCGGTCCGGGAGGGAGCCGGAATCCTGGCGAATTCCGCCTCACATTCGTGGTTTCGCGGATCCCCGTCGCTGTTTCAGGAGACGCTGCGACGCGCGCGTATCGTGGCGGTTTCGCATCACCGTTTTTTCCTTCATGCCGGAAACATGGTCCCGTCTTTCGTGCTCGATCCCGATGGGCGTGTGCGGACCGCCTCCTCTCCGGGCGGGCCATCGCTTGTCATTGATGATATCCAGGCATATTCCGGCCTGACGCCGTATGACATGCTTGGAAACGCCGTCGATGCGCTTCTCTTTTCCCCGGTCGTATTTTTTCTGGTGGCATATCTGATCAGTCTGAGAAGAGGCGTCGCCTAGCCGGATTCCACCCGGAAGACCCCGGATGCCGGAACGCTTTCGGCATCCGGTTCCGTTTCCTGTTTCGTATCATTTATAAGGCTTATACAAGCCATTTATAAAGGGTATTTTCGGTTTGCCAGATTCGGGAAAACGCGTTATCATAGGGAAAGAGAGCGTCGTCTTTTCGGTATCGGGCATGCCCGTATCCTGTCGCGCTTTCTATGGCGGAATACATGGGACAAAACAGAGGGAACCTATGAAATTCCAAAAGCTCCTCCTTGGGGTCCGTTTTTTTACCGTCCTTTCGTTTTCCGCATGGATTTCGGTGCTTCTGCTTATCGATCCGGACGTGTCCGGCATCGTCGGCATAGCACTGTTTCTGGGAACCCTGTTCTCGTTCCTGGCGGGATCGGTCGCACTCGTGCTCATCGGTCTCGCGGAGCGGTTTCTCGGGGAGGCCGGCGCGTCCGCGTCGTTTTACGCGTTGTTCCGTCAGGGATTCATCCTGTCCGCGTACGTCGTGATCCTGCTCGGGTTGTCCCGGTTCGGGGTGCTCGCCTGGTGGAACGCATTGCTCGGATTCGCGGCGGCGCTCCTTGTCGAGCTCACCGCACGACGGTTGTCGGCACGGGAGTGATGCGGTGACGGTGAAAGCGAAAAAGAAAGAAATCGCGATATAATACCGACGATATATTACCGATATGGCAAAGAAAGAAGCCGAGAAGTCACAGTACGGAGCGAAGTCCATCCAGGTCCTTGAAGGGCTCGATCCGGTGCGAAAACGACCGGGCATGTACATCGGCGGCACCTCGATCGAGGGTCTGCATCACCTCATCTGGGAAATCGTGAACAACTCGATCGACGAGGCGATGGCGGGGTACTGCACCGAGGTCAAGATCAGGCTTTTGCCGGACAACGTCGTCGAGGTGGAGGACAACGGCCGCGGCATTCCGGTCGAGATCCATCCGCAGACGAAGAAATCCACGCTCGAGACGGTGCTTACCGTGCTTCATGCCGGCGGCAAGTTCGGGGGCGACGGCTACAAGATTTCCGGCGGTCTTCACGGCGTCGGCGTCTCGGTCGTGAACGCCCTGTCCGAGTGGACCCGCGCGACGGTGCGTCGCGACGGGAAGGTCTGGGTGCAGGAATTCAAGCGCGGCATACCGCAGGGATCGGTGAAGCCGGTCGGAAAGGCGTCCGACACCGGTACGACCATCACATTCAAGGCCGATGCGGAAATCTTCCCGGAAATCGAATACGGGTGGGAGAAGATTCTCGAATATCTCCGCTATCAGGCGTATCTCACGAAAGGTGTCCGTATCCAGGTCGAGGACCTGCGCGAGGCGGATACGCCGGGCGCGGCGCATCTTGCCCGCCGGTACGGATTCTACTTCGACTCGGGCATCATTTCGTTCGTCAAATTCCTGAACCGTCGGAAGGACGTCCGCAACGAGGTGCCGGTCTATATCGAGAAGACGGTCGACGGCGTGTATGTCGAGATCTCGCTCCAATATACGGACAGCTTCAAGGAGCATCTCTTCGCGTTCGCGAACAACATCTACAATCCCGAGGGCGGCATGCATGTCACCGGGTTCAAGATGGCGCTCACGCGCGTGCTCAACGACTACGCGAAGAAGAACGGGCTTCTCAAGGAGAAGGACGGGGCGTTCACTTCGGACGACCTGCGCGAGGGACTCACGGCGGTCATTTCCGTCAAGCTCGCCAACCCGCTGTTCGAGGGACAGACCAAGGCGAAGCTCGGCAACAACGAGGTGCGCGGCATCGTGTCGCAGGTTTTGTCGGAAGGACTTTCGGAATACCTCGAGACCCGTCCCGCGGACGCCAAGGCGATCCTCGAGAAATGTCTCCTCACGGTCCGGGCCCGCATCGCGGCGCGTGCCGCGAAGGACGCGGTCATCCGCAAAGGCGCGCTCGAGGGTATGACGCTTCCGGGCAAACTCGCCGACTGTTCGACGAAGGACACGATGCGTTCCGAGCTCTACATCGTGGAGGGCGACTCCGCCGGCGGCTCGGCCAAACAGGGTCGGAACCGCGAATTCCAGGCCATACTCCCGCTCCGCGGAAAACTCGTGAACGTAGAGAAGACCACGCTCGACAAGGTCGTGAAGTCGGATACCCTGAAGCCGATCATCATCGCGCTCGGTACCGGTATCGGCGAGACGTTCGATATCTCGCGTTTGCGTTACGGAAAACTCATCATCATGGCGGACGCCGACGTCGACGGTTCCCATATACGGACGCTCCTCCTCACCTTCTTCTACCGTTACTACGAGGAGTTGGTCCGCAACGGAAACATCTATATCGCCCAGCCGCCGCTGTACCGCCTGCAGAAGGGGAAGACGGTCCGCTATGCCTACAACGACGACGAGAAGGCGCGCATCCTGGAGGAGATCCGGAAGGAGGCCGACGAACGCGCCGCGAAGAAGGGGAAGGTCGCGGCCGCGAAGAAGGCCGAACCGGCCGAGGAGGAAGGCGACGGAGCCCCTTCCGAGGGGGAGGAGCGGATCGGCGGGGTCTCCATCCAGCGGTACAAAGGTCTCGGTGAAATGAACCCGGAACAGCTCTGGGAGACGACCATGAATCCCGAGAGCCGGCTTATGCTCCAGGTGAAGATCGAGGATGCGGAGGCGGCCGACGAGATGTTCGACGTCCTCATGGGCAACGAGGTCGAACCGCGGCGGAAGTTCATCCAGACGCATGCGAAGACGGTCCGGAATCTCGATATCTAGCGCCTTCCGATTTATGCCTTGGAAGCGGGATTGACGGCCGACCCAGGTCGTGTTACCATCGTGGAACGTTCATCGTTCCTCGTTTCCGGGATATTCCGAGGCTCATGAAGCATTCACTGGAAAACCTGAAGCCGCTCATCCGTTGCCCGGTCTGTCAGAAGAAGTACGACCCGGGAAAGGTCGTGCTCCTCTCGGAGGATGACCGGAAGACGGTGCTTCATATCGCCTGCGAGTCATGCGGTATCTCCTCGCTTGTCTTCGTCTCCCTCGGGAAGATGGGGGCGGTAAGCTTCGGGATACTCACCGATCTCGGTCGCGAGGAGATCCGGAAGTTTTACGGGAACGATCCGGTCTCGATCGACGACACGCTTGCCGCACACCGGTTCCTCAAAGGGTTTCGGGGCGGTGTGGGGGAATGTTTCACGGAAAGGCGTTGATACCCGTTTTCTCTCGAAAGTCCTCTAATCGCTTTATCATAACCGAAGGAATATGTCCGATTCGATCACACTCAAGGCCGCGATCCGCGAAGCGGGAAAGGGTCTGCAGACTCTCCGGAACAAGGGATTCGTCCCGGCCTCGCTCTATGGGCATGGCGTCGAGCCGATGAACCTTTCCCTGGAAAGCCGCGAATTCACCCGCGCCTTCAAGGCGGCCGGTGAGAATACGATCATCGCGTTGTCCATCGACGGCAAGAAGCCGGTGAACGTGCTCGTCAAGGAAGCGCAGATGCATCCCCTGACGAACCGTTACACGCATGCCGATCTTTTCCAGGTCCGCATGGACGAGGAAATCGAGGCGACCGTTCCGCTCGAGTTCGTCGGCGTGTCCGCGGCGGTCAGCGAGCTCGGGGGCGTCCTCATCAAGGCGCTCGACGAAGTGGACGTCACGGCGCTTCCGGCCGATCTTCCGCATACGCTTCGGGTCGACCTGTCCGCGCTCAAGACCTTCGATGATGCGATCAGCGTCGGGGACATCGTCCTTCCGGCCCGCGTAGCGATCGGAAACGACGCCGAAACGGTCGTCGCGCTCGTGGAGGCTCCGCGTACCGCGGCCGAAATCGAGGCGCTCGATCAGAAGGTCGAAGCCGATGTGACGAAAGTCGAGAAGTCCGGCAAGCCGGCTTCCGAGTCCGCCGAAGAGGCTGGAAAATAGGGATTTTTCCCGAGTTTCTTCCTTGACGGATCCGTCCGGAGCCGCTATCATGGGAAGAGTTCAAACGGTCGGGAATCCGATTTCCGGCTGGAGGCTGAAAGCCGGTCACCCCTCCTACGCCGGCCGAGGTGAAAACGGATGAAACGGGCTTGCCCGCGGAATCCGAGCTCCAACCGGAAATCGGATTCCCGATTTTCTTTTGCGAAACAAAAATGCCCCGAATACTCGGGGCATTTTTGTTTTTTGTAGCGTACGGTATCGGATCAGCGCGGTATCGCGACAACGGAAGAGCCTGTTCCTCCGGCGACGGCGACGGTGGTCCCGTCCCGGCTTATCGCGCACGACGTCGCCGACACGAGCGAATCGTTGAAGGATTGCGAGAGTATCGACCCCTTCCCGTCCGAAAGGATGATCCGTTTCGCGGGAGCGTCGAGGATGACGAAACGGTCCGGGAGATCGGCATCCGCACAGACCGCGGTGATGGTGAGCGGTGTCACGGGCCGTTCCTGAGCGAAGTCTCCTGCGGATGTCCCGCGTGAGAAGGCGGTCAGGGTCGAGGGACCCGACCCGTAGATATTCTCGCTTACCGCGATGGATCGGGTATCGGACGGCATGGCCGATTTCGTCCAGAGAACCCCGTCACCGAAACCTCCGTCGGCGCGCGGGAACCGATAGATCCGTCCGGTTCCTTCCTCGAGGAAATAGAGATACGTGCTGTAGCTTCCGACCGATGCGGCCCTGAATCCCGAAGGGAGCGTGATCGCGTTTTTCACGAGCGCGCGGTTCGTCGGCGCGAAGGAGTAGAGTTCGCCCTGTTCCGTGAGGAGGAAGATAAGCCCGAGGTCCTTCATTCCGGCGGCGAGCCGGATATCGCCGGGCAGCGGCATGGCGTAAGAGAGGTTTCTCGATATGTCGAGGACACCGGTCTTCGTCACGACATAGAGGGAGTCGCCGAGATAGATCGGAGTGACGATGTCCCGATCCGTCGCCGGAAGAGGCGTGACGGTGGCGAGTGAGGCGTTCTTTTCTCCGACCGGAGGGAACGGGTCGGGCGCGGGCGCTTCCGTCGCGACGACCGGAGCCGGCTCCGCTTTCTTGGCGGGCGCGCTTTTCCAGGTCATCAGGCCGATGCCGGTCAGAAGAAAGGCGAGTGCCGCCGCGGTCAGAAGCTGACGCTTCGGAGAAAGGGCGAGGAATCGTCGCCAGATCATGGCACAAAGGGTCGCGGTCCTCCGGGTGACGACGACCGAGAGACGGCAAAGGAACCGGTATGCTTTCCCGGTCGCGGGTGACACGTATCCGGTGAGGAAATTTCGCGATATCGTCCCGATGACGGAAAATACGGAGACGGCTTTTCCGAAAAAGTCTTTCGGACCGGAGGCGGATTCCGCGTCGGTCGGAAGCGGTTCCCGGGACGCCTTGTTCAGAAGTTCCGCGATCCGACTTTCGTTCCCGTGCCGTTCATCGGTCCGGGTCGCTGTCGCCGTATCGTTTTCGGGAGCGGGCTTTCTCTTCGGGCGTTTTTCCGGAAAGGAAATCGTCCCTTGCAGTTCCGGAGCATCCTTCGGCAGGATGGTCCGCTCTTCCTGCAATCTGGCGCGGACGGATTTGGCGGATTCCGCGGCGTCCGTGACGGCCGTCGAGACCGAATCGAACGCTTCCGCACTTTTCCGTCTCGTGTCCCGGATCGATCGGGAAACCCTGTTTCGGAACGAATTTCCCGCATCTTCGAGCATCCATCGGATCCGAGTCACCATCGGGTGTTCGTCGGCGTTTCCGGGGATTTCCCCCTGGATGCGGATTTCCTGCGATGCCGGAGACGCGATTTCCGTCGGTTCGGGAACGACGATATCCTCTTCGGGGTCGTAGGATTCGAGGATGTCTTTCGTCCGTTCCTCGGCCGCCTTGCGGAATGTCTCTCCGCTCCATGCGTTCACCTGTTCCGGATTTTCCGCCTGTTTCCGTTTCGGTTTTTTCTGCCGGGCGACTTCTTTCGTCCGCTCGGCTTCCTTCGCGTCGAGCACGACCACGGCGCCGGCGCGGAGGTCGTTTATCATCGCGGTCTCGAGGAACCGTACGAATTTCCCTTCCGGAAGGAGACGGTTGGCGTTCCGTTCAAGATCTTTCGGCGAGAACAATTCGATCGGTTCGGGGCTCGCGAGAAGGACACAGTCGTCCGGGGTCAGTCGTCCGCTCGAAATCTCGAGGAATGTCTTGAGCGGGTGCGATGAGGCTTCCTCCGACGCGAGTCCGTCCCCGATGTCGGAGAGTGTCCCGCTTCGGAAGAGGAGGATTTTCCCGTCTCCGGTCGCGGAGAAATGGATGTGTTCCTTCTCGATGACGGCGATGGCGCCATGCAGGCTTCCCATCCAGGACGTTCGGCCGTTCTTCACCAGTTCGGAGAGGGCGAGATTGATCCGATGAAGCGTCGATTCGAAGCTTTCGACCGCTCCGCGAGCCGGATTGGCGTAGTATTCCTTCTTTACGACGGAGGCGATCACGTTCACGACATATTCCGACGATTCGGACCGGTCGGATACGGAAAAAGCCCCGACGAGCATCCCAAGGCTTTCCTGGGTCACGTTTTCGGGGGAGAAGGCGAATGTCTTGATGTACGGTTCGACGGCCCGGTTCCTGGCGACCGAAATCTCGGTCGCCCATACCTTCACGTCCGGAATCGGCTCGGCGGCCCCGTGTTTTTTCTCTGCCATAAAGGTCCGTTTCATTATAGCACAATACCGAAAGGACGCCTTCCGCGTTTTGACTTCCGGTCCGCTCTCGGGTACAGTGGTGAGGAGAGGGGGTTCGCCGTTCATTTTCCGAGCCTATGTCTTTTGTCCTATTCGAATCCCTGTTCGGTACCAAGGTCCGCGCCCGTCTCATCCGTCTGTTCGTACTGAATCCCGAAGGTGAGTATTCGACCGCCGATATCGCCTCGAAGACACTTCTTCCGAAGCCCGAAGTATCACGCGAAATCGTCCGTCTGAAAAAGATGGGATTCCTGCGCGAGCTTTCCCGTCGGAAGGTGAAGATGTATCAGATGCGGCCCGACTTCCCGTTTTTTCCGGAGCTGCGGAGTCTCGTGCTCAAGTCGAACGTGGGAGTCTCGAACCAGATGTTCCAGAAACTGCAGACCGCCGGCGAGGTGAAACTCGTCCTCATAAGCGGACTCTTCCTGAATCATCAGAAGAGCAAGGCCGACATGATACTGGTCATCAACAACGCGCACCGGCTCCGATTGAAAGCGGCCATGGACAGGCTTGAGGCGGAGATCGGCCGCGAAATCCGGTTCGTCCTCATGGATACCGACGAGCTTCACTACCGGCTCAACATGCTTGACCGGTTCCTGATAGAGTTCCTTGAGGGACCGTACCAGGAAATCGTCAACCGTGTCCCCGAAATCAAACGTTTCGTCGCGGGACTCAAGAAGTAGGTTCCGACACCGTTCCCGTTCCGGGGTTTCGCGGCTTCCGTCCGGGGCGTCATGAGCTTTTGAACAGGTCCGTATGTCCTCGATCGTCCTTATCGTCATAGCGCTCGCCCTGGTCGCCGCCGCGGCCTTTTTCACCGTGTCCGCCATGAAGGACGTCCGACGGAATACGGAGGCGGACCGGAAGTTCATGCTCGAGCGGATGGAGAACCTCGACCGGCGCCTGAGTCAGGAGATGCATCAGTTTTCCTCGGCGGTCTCCGGTCAGATCGGAACGCTCAACACCGCGCTTGACCGGCGTCTCGGGGAAAATACGAAACGGCTCGACGAGCGGCTCGACGGCGCGGCCCGGTCGTTCGTCGAAGTGCGGGCGGCGCTTGCCGAGGTGCGCGAGTCGAACAGGCAGATCTTCGAGGTCGGCAAGGAGGTATCCTCGCTTCAGGAAATCCTGCGTGCGCCGAAGATGCGCGGCGGATTCGGCGAACTCATGCTCGGGAACCTGCTTTCACAGATGCTTCCGAAGGAACACTTCGACCTTCAGTACGGCTTCAAGAGCGGCGAGGCGGTCGACGCGGTCATCCGGCTCAAGGGCGGACTCATCAGCGTCGATTCCAAGTTCCCGCTCGAGAACTTCAAACGCATGATCGAGGCGAAGGACGACGAGGAGCGCCGCGCCGCGCGTCGGCAGTTCGTTTCCGACGTGAAGAAACACGCGGACTCCATCGCGTCGAAATACATCCTGCCGGAAGAGGGGACGCTCGGTTTCGCGCTCATGTACATCCCCGCGGAGAACGTGTACTACGAGATCATCATCAAGGACGAGGACGGGACGGGACTTTCGGAATACTTCTTCGGCAAGCGCGTCATTCCGGTGTCGCCGAACTCGTTCTATTCGTATCTTCAGACGATCGCCATCGGGCTGCAGGGGATGCAGATCGAGAAGCGCGCGAAGGAGATCCTGGGACAGCTCGGAAAGCTCTCGGTCGAGCACGGGAAGTTTCTCCGCGAGTTCGAGGTGCTCGGCGGACATATCGGGAGCGCGCACAAGAAGTATGACGACGCGGAGAAGCGGCTTGGCAAGGTGGCCGACCAGCTCGAACGCGTCAAATCCTCGTCCATAGTCGATGGCGAGGGCGATGAGCTCCTACCGTCCGAAGTGGAACCGTTGACGGAGCACGCCATATGACGCCGTTTCCTTTCCTGCGAAAACGGGAAGCCGACACGTCCGGGCAATCCGCGGAAGCGGCGGATGACGCCTTCCCGACGGAGGTCGCCGACGCGGACGAAGGGACGACGTTTTTCGGGAATCCGCTCGTCCGTTCCCTTATCGCCGCGTCCTTTTTCATCATCCTCGTCTCGTTCGCCGCGTCCTTTTTCTTCGTCATCCGCGGATCGGACGGGACCATCGTGCTCCACTTCAACGTCTATTTCGGCGTCGATATCGTGGGGAGTCCCTGGCAGGCGCTCCTCATTCCCGGCATGGCGCTCCTCTTCCTTCTCCTGAATGTCGCGATCGCGTATCGGTTCTATGCCGTCCGCGAGCGTGTCGCGGCGCATATCCTGCTGTTCGCGTCGTTCCTCGCGGCGCTCTCGGCGGGCGTGGTGACCGCGGCGCTCTCCTTCATAAATTCATGATTCCGAATCCATGAACGGTCCGAAAAAAAACGAATCCGAAGAATACGCGCCCTTCCGTTTTCCCGATCCCAAGACGACGGACAAGCGGGAACGACGCATCCAGCGGGCGCTCGAGATGATTCCCGGGACGCTCTCGTGGTCCGTGGTGTCCGGCATCCTGCTCGCGTCGTGGCTCGCTCCGCTTTCGGCCGCGGTCTTCGTCATCGTCTACGATATCTACTGGCTGTTCCTGACCGCGTACGTGACGATCTTCTCCGTACTGTCCTATCGGGGACTCCGGCGGGGCATGCGGATCAATTGGTGGGAGCGGCTTGTCCGTTCCGGTGAGCCGGATCGGTATCGCGACGAACTCATCGACCGTGCCGGATATCTTCGGCGCGTCCTTCGGGAGGAACGGATGCCCCTGCGACGGCGCGCGATCGTCCGTCGCGAGCGTCGGGAAATCCTCCGTCACGCCGAGGAGCTCAAGGCGCTCTCGGCGAGAAAGGACGAGATCATGGATCATCGGGAAATCATCCATGCCGTGCTTCTGCCGACCGCGGGGGAGGGCGCCGATATCATCGAGCCGGCGATCCGGTCCATCGCGGAATCGACGTTCCCGAAATCCCAGATCATCATCGTCCTCGCGACGGAGGAACGCGAGCCCGAAGAAACCCGTCTGCCGAAAGTCGAGACGCTCAGGAAGGCTTTTGACGGCGTTTTCCGCGACTTCATCGTGACGACACACGAGGTGGCCGAAGGGGAACTCAAATGCAAGGCCTCAAACGCGGCGTATGCGGCGCGGAAACTCAGGGCCTATCTCGATGAGCGGGGCATCCCGTACGACCGGGTCATCTTTTCCAACTTCGACTGCGACACGGTGGCGCACCCGGAATATTTCTCCGCACTCGCGTATTTCTATGTCACCGATCCGGACCGCCTGAAGCGCGCGTACCAACCGCTCCCGATGTACCACAACAACCTTTGGGACACGAACGCGCTCGTCCGGGTCACCGTCACCGGGTCGTCGTTCTGGCACATGTATCAGGGGACCCGTCGCGAGATGGTCACCTTTTCGTCGCATTCCGAACCGTTCGATACGCTCGTCCGTGTCGGCTATTGGCCGCTCAACATGATTTCCGAGGATTCCGTCATCTACTGGAAGGCCTTCTCGTATTTTCACGGCGATTACAAGGTCCGGCTCATCCCGCTTCCCGTCTCGCTCGACGCGGTGCTCGCGGACACGTACTGGAAGACCCTGGGCAACGCCTACAAGCAGAACCGGCGATGGGCCTACGGCATCGAGAACTTCCCGGTCATGATGCGGGCCCTGTGGCCGGACGGGAAGGTGCCGCTCTGGAAGAAACTCCGGGTCACCGAGGAAACCCTCGAAGGACATCTGTCCTGGGCGACGGCGCCGCTTATCCTCTCGTTTCTCGGATGGCTTCCGCTCTTTCTCGGCGGGACGGCGTTCAACGAGAGCGTGCTCGCGCACAACCTGCCGGTGGTCACCCGGACGCTCATGACGATGTCGATGGGAGGGCTCGTCACGCTTGTTTTCCTCTCGTTCATGATGCTCCCGAAGCGCCCGAAGCGGTACGGTCGGATGCGGACCGTCCTCATGTTCGCCCAATGGTTCCTCGCCCCGTTCGTCTCGCTCCTGATGTCGATCCCGGCGCTCGACGCGCAGACCCGTATCCTCAGGGGGAAATATTTCGGAGAGTTCTGGGTCACGGCGAAGGTCAGGAAGAAATGAGCCGACGGCTATGCCAGAGAAATTTCTCTTTCCGTTCCTGACAGCCTTTTTTTCCTCCGTCATCCTGCTTTCGGTCGTACCGATAGCGGGGCGCCGCTTCTTTTCCCCGCGCAACGAGCCGGGACGCCTTCATAAGTCCGTGCCGCGGCTCGGCGGCGTCGCCCTCGTGCTGTCGTTTTTCGTGACGCTTCTTTTCGACAGCGATCTCGCGATATCGGGCCCCTTGCTCGGTCTGATCGTCGGATCGTGCCTCGTACTGTCGTTCGGGATACGGGATGATCTGTCTCCGGTCGGTTGGAAATCGCAGCTCATCTTCCAGACGGGCCTTGCCGGCCTCCTTTTTTTCTCCGGGATGCGTGCCTGGGTACTGACGAACCCGTTCGGCGATCCGTGGTTCCTGTATCCGGAAACGTCCGTCTGGCCGAGTCTCTTCGTGGGAGTCTTTTTCACGCTCCTCATCGTGAACGCGATGAACTGGGTCGACGGTGTGGACGGCCTCCTCGGCGGAGTGTCTCTTTCGGCTTTTTTCACACTTTTCTTCGTGAGTCTCCGTCCGGAAGTGGGGCAGCCGACGGTCGCCATACTCGCCGCCGCGTTCGCGGGACTCTCGCTCGGATTCCTCGTTTTCAATGTTCCGCCGGCGCGCCTTCTGGCCGGGACGGCCGGATCGTATTTTCTCGGGTTCGGCGTGGCGGCGCTCGCGTTGTTTTCCGGAGCGAAGATCGCGACGACCCTTCTGGTGCTGTCGGTTCCGGTACTCGACGCGATCTTCGTAATCGTCGCCCGAATCCGTTCCGGACACTCTCCGTTTCGCGGCGGTGATGAACGGCACCTGCACGACCGGCTCCGGCAGGCCGGATGGTCCGACCGGTCCGTCATGATCCTCTATTCCGCGGTTTCGGCGGTCTCGGGTGTCGTCGCGCTCGTCGCGCCGGCTTTGGGAAAAGTATTCTTCCTGCTTTCGCTCGCGGCCGGCTTCGTGTTCCTGGCGTCCGGCCTCGGAAAGGTATCCGATACGAAGACATCGTTATGAACATGGACCGGCGCGCGTTCCGACTCTATGCGCTTGCCATGCTGCCGGTCGCCCTCGCGGCGGCATGGTTCGTATTCCGGCATGATGCGCATCGGAACGCGGCCGTTCCGGTTCCCGCCGGTTCCGCCGCAGTCCGGATCGGGGAGCGGTCTTTTTCGGTCGAGATCGCCGATACGAGAAAATCCCGAGAACACGGGCTCGCGGATCGTGATGCGTTGTGTGCTTCCTGTGCGATGCTGTTCCGGTTCGATGCGCCCGGGAAGTACGGGTTCTGGATGAAGGGGATGCGGTTTCCGCTCGATCTTGCCTGGATACGCGACGGAAAAATCGTTCACATCGAACGGGATATCCCCGCCGACTCTCCGGCCATCATGAAGCCGGAAGGAGACGCGACCGAGGTCATCGAGACGAATGCCGGCGCGCTGTCGGACGTGACCATCGGAGATGCCGTCGGAACCGGGGTCGCCCCGAATCGATGAAGCGACTTCGGATTTTTGACTTCTTACTTCTCGTCGTCCTCACGGAAGGATCGGCGGATTTTCGACTTGGCGGTCGAGGTTTTCACGAAACGGAGCCAATCGGCGTTCGGTTTCTTCCGGTCCTTCGCGACAAGTATCTCGACGACCTGTCCGTTCCGGATCTGCTCGTCGAGCGGGACCATTTTCCCGTCAATCTTCGCGCCGACCGCGTGTTCGCCGACCTCGGAATGGATGGCGTAGGCGAAGTCGACGGGGGTCGCTTCCTCGGGAAGCTCGATGATGTCACCCTTGGGGGTGAAGGCGAAGATGTGGTTCTTGAAGAATTCGATCCTGAGTCCGGAAAGGAATTCCGCGTCGTCACGGCCGATCTCTTTCTGCCATTCCTTGAGCTGGGCGACCCAGGCGACCTCCTTCGGCTTCGCGATGGGGGACGGTTTCTTTCCGAAGACGAACGATCGCCATCCGCCACGCTCCTTCTCGGTGTAAATCCAGTGCGCGGCGATGCCGTATTCCGCCTCGTCATGCATCTTGGGCGTGCGGATCTGGAGTTCGAAGATGCGTCCCTCCGGACCGAAGACCGTGGTATGGAGAGACTGGTATCCGTTCGGTTTCGGAAGCGAGATGTAGTCCTTGATGCGTCCGACGAGCGGTCGGTACCGCTTGTGTATCGAGCCGAGCGTCTCGTAGCAGTCGATGATCTCCGGAACGATGATACGGACCGCGACGAGGTCGTAGACACGGCCGATTTCCATGTCGTGCTTCTGCAGTTTCCTGAACAGGCGGTACAGGTGTTTCGTCCGGCCGTCGATCGCGGTTATGCGGATGCCGTCGCTTTCGAGTTCTTTCCGAAGCAACCGGATGACGCGTTCGAGATAGGTCTTGCCCTCGCGGACATAGGTCTCCTCGATCTTCCGCATCTCCTCGTAGTGTTCCGGATCGAGATATTTGAACGCGAGATCCTCGAGTTCGCCCTTGATCTCGCTTATGCCGAGCCGGTTCGCGATCTGCGCGTAGATTTCCATCGTCTCGCGGGCGATGCGTTCCCGCTTTTCCGGCGGGAGGGCGTCGAGCGTGCGCATGTTGTGGAGCCGGTCGGCGAGCTTGATGATGACGACGCGGATGTCCGCGGCCATCGCGAGGAACATTTTGCGGAGATTCTCGAGGAAATATTCCTCGCGCGATCCGCGAAGCTTGATGCGTCCGAGTTTGGTGATGCCGTCCACCAGGGACTCGACTTCGGTGCCGAACCGTTTGCCGATCTCGGCCAGCGTCCGGTCGGTGTCCTCGGGGACGTCGTGCAGGAGTCCGGCCGCGAGGGTCTCCTTGTCCATGCCGATCTCGGCGAGGATCTTCGTGACGGCGATGGAGTGCGTGACATAGGGCTCGCCGGACTTCCTGGCCTGCCCCTGGTGCGCCTCCTGGGCGAAGGCGTACGCACCCTCGATGAATCGGCGTTCTTCGGCCGAGAAGGGGCGTCGGGAACTTTTAAGGATGTCGTCGAGAGTCAGGAGTTCGGAGTGGTTCATAGTTCGGTGTGAGGTTCGTTTCTTTCCTCTTCATTCAATACTGAAAGGGGATTTTGGGCAAGTATGCGACTGCCACGTCGCTCCCGGGCGGGCGGCTTGATTTTATATCGGAATGGGAGTACCATTCCCGATTATGTTCTAATCCATTCATAAAGAGCCGGTCCATTTTCTCATTTCGAATCTGAAATCCGAAAATTTCGAGCGAAGACCGTAAAGGCCGAACGGGGCATATGAAAGGCATATCCCGGCGAGGCTCGATCGGTTTGGCGCCGAAATTTTTGAATTTCAGGGCGAAGGACGGATTTTTTCCTCCTGTAGCCGCGAGAGAAGGCGGGCGGTTCCAAACGAATATGCATAAGATGAAGAAGACGAAGATCGTGGCGACCATCGGTCCGGCGACGACCTCCGAGGCGATGCTCTCGAAGCTCATGAAGGCGGGACTCAACGTCGCGAGACTCAATTTCTCGCACGGCGATTTCGCGGAGCATCAGGAAAAGGTGGACAATATCCGTACGGTATCCGGAAAGCTCGGCGTTCCGGTGGCGATCCTGCAGGACCTGTCCGGTCCCAAGATCCGTATCGGGGACTTCTATCAGGAGCGTGTCATGCTCAAGGAAGGGGATGAATTCGTCCTGACCACGGAGAAGTGCGTCGGCGACGAGCACCGCGCGTCCGTGAACTACCCGAAGCTTCCGCAGGAGATCAAACCGGGTGCGTTCATTATGGTCGACGACGGCAAGAAGAAGCTTCAGGTGATTTCCGTCAAGGGAAACGAGATCTTCACCAAGATCATCGTCGGCGGCGAAACGAAGGGGCGCCGCGGCGTGAACCTGCCGGGTACCGACCTGTCCATCAGCTCGCTTACGGCGAAGGATAGGCGCGATATCGAATTCGGCGTTTCGAACCAGGTGGATTTCGTGGCGCTTTCGTTCGTCCGTCGCGCGTCGGACGTGCATGAGCTCCGTCGCATCCTCGAGAAGAAGGGTCTCCCGGCGCAGATCGTCGTGAAGATCGAGACGACGCAGGCGATCGACAATCTCGAAGAAATCCTCCGCGCGACCGACGCGGTCATGGTGGCCCGCGGAGACCTCGCGGTGGAGGTGCCCATGGAGAAGGTGCCGCTGTACCAGAAGGATATCGTGCAGATGGCCCGCGAGCTCGGCAAGCCGGTCATCGTCGCGACGCAGATGCTCGAATCCATGATCCACTCCCCGGTGCCGACACGTGCCGAGGTGAACGACGTGGCGAACGCGATTCTCGACGGGGCGGACGCGGTCATGCTTTCCGAGGAGACCACGCTCGGCAAGTTCCCGCTCGAGGCCGTCTCGACGATGGCCAAGATCGCCGTGGAAGTGGAGGAGGACCCCTATCGCCGTCCGATCATCGACGGCGACGAGCTCGGCCTCGATTCGGTCGCGGAATCGGTGTCCGAATCGGTAGAGACCGTCGCGTATTCCGTCGACGCCACGGCCATCGTCGCGCTTTCGGAATCCGGATTCACCATGCGCGCCATTTCCCGCTACCGTCCGGATCAGCGGATCGTCGTCCTGACCCCGAACGAGCGGACGGTCCGTCGGGCCTGCCTCTCGTACGGTTGTTACGGCTATCACGTCGATTCCTTCTCGGTCATCGCGGATGCGGTCGCGCAGGCTTCGATCATCCTCAAGAAGGAGAAGTTCGCCAAGAAGGGCGATCGGTTCGTCGTAGCCGGCGGCGCTCCGCTCGGCAAGGGCGGCGAGACGAACTTCCTCATGGTTCGGGAGGCGTAGATCGACAGTCAAAAGTCACAAGCCGGAAGTCGGAAAGTCCATAAAATCGAAAGGTCCGGAATCGACTTCGAAACCGAAACCGGTCGGGATATCCCGACCGGTTTTTCGTTGACGGGCGGTTGTTCCGGTGGTATTCTGTCCGGCTGACAGTCCATTTACTTGTCCAGCTTGTGCGGATTATGATTCGGGCACGTCTTATCCGAACAGCGGTCGGGTATGGTCTTGGTCCCTTCCCCGCCAGAGGCGGACTGCGGGACTACTTGTCCAGCTTGTGCGGAT